>JACCDO010372700.1_pt1 | contig 11295 bp, 7 predicted proteins | sample 7446101 | NCBI WGS metagenome assembly JACCDO01 (sample SAMN15323440, study PRJNA562643) | freshwater metagenome | isolation source: river surface water | place: USA:Blue River Watershed | collected 2017-08-16
AACCCCGCCGCCCGCCGACGCCGGCCCAAAGCCCCGCCAATTTATCTACCTGCTCAAGCTCGCCCCGCGTCTCCACGACGACAACGCGTGGACCGACGAGGATAAGAAGACCGTCGCCGCCCACTTCGCCCACCTCAAGGCCGCCACCGCCACCGGCAAAGTCATCCTCGCCGGCCGCACCCTCGAGCCCGGCAGCCGCACCTTCGGCATCGTCATCTTCGAAGACATCGACGAGGAAGCCGCGCGCAATTTCATGAACCGCGACCCCGCCCTCGTCGCCAAAGTCATGAGCGCCACCCTCCACCCCTACCAGATCGCCCTCCAACGCCCGCCGATCGCTCCCTGATCCCGCCCCACCCGTGAAACCCCGCCCCTCACTCTTTCCTTCCCGCGGGTTCACCGCGCTCCTCCTCGCGCTCCTCACCCTCGCGCTCGCACCCCTGCGCCTCGCCGCCGCCCCAAACGCCGCCCCCGCCGAGCCGCTCTTCGCCGTCACCTTTACGACCGGCCCGAAGTGGGACGCCACCAAGCCGCCCCAGGACCAGGCCTTCTTCAAGGAACACTCCGCCCACCTCGCCCGCCTCCGCACGGAAAACGTCTCCGTGCTCGGCGGCCGCCACGGCGACAAAGGCCTCCTCCTCCTCCGCGCCCGCGATCTGGCTGCCGCCCGCGCCGCCGTCGCCGCCGACCCCTCGGTCGCCGCCGGCACCTTCGCCGCCACCGTCGAGGAATTCCGCCCCTTCCAACACGGCGATACGCGCGCCCCGCTCGCGACCCCCGAGGCCGCCGTCGTGCGCGAATTCTTCGCCGCCTTCAACCGCCAGGAGCCCGCCGCCTTCGCCCTCCTCGCCGACCACATCCACGTCGTCAGCCTCGACCCCGACGAGAACCTCTCGCTCAACGGCCTCCCCGCCGTGCGCGCATGGATCGAGGGCCTTTTCTCCGGCGCCCCGGATCTGCGGGTCGAGATCTCCGAGCTCACCCAAAGCGGACCCCACGTCTCCTTCCGCCAACGCGTCACCTGGACCGACCGCGACGGCTCCCGACAACTCCAGACTCAGCTCGCCGTCCACGAAGTCCGCGCCGGCCGCATCGTCCGCACCTGGACCACCCCCGGAGTTCCCTCCGACCGCTAAGTCTGCCCCCGTATTCCACCGTCTCTCCGCTTTCCACTCTCCGGTTTCCGGTCTCCGGTCTCCACTCTCCGCTCCCGCATTCTCTCCCCGCGTTGAATCTCCCCGGAATCTCTGTTCCGTTCGACGATTCAACATGTCTTCGTCGCCTTCCGCACCGTCGTTCCTTGCCCGCCTCGGCCTCGCCTTCCGCGTCCTCGGTGACGCCGCCCTCGCGCAGAAACTCGTCGCCGCCGAGGCACCCGCTCCCGCCGCCCCGCCGCCCGCGCCCGAGAAGACCCACGCCTCCGGCCTCGCCGTCCTCGGCCTCCTCCAACGCGAGGGCCGCCTGATCGATTTCCTTCAGGAAGACGTCTCCGCCTACTCCGACGCCGATATCGGCGCCGCCGCCCGCGTCGTGCACGCCGGCTCGCGCAAGGCCCTCCACCAATACCTCACCCTCGAGCCCGCCCTGTCCGGCGCCGAAGGCGACACCGTCAACGTCCCCGCCGGCTTCAACGCCGAACGCATCCGCCTCACCGGCGCCGTCACCGGCCAGCCGCCCTTCCGCGGCACGTTGAAACACCACGGCTGGGTCGCGACCCGCGTCGCGTTTCCCACCGTCTCCGCCGCCCTCGACCCGCGCGTCCTCGCCCCCGCCGAAGTCGAACTCTGAGCCTTCCGATCCGAAATCTCAGATCCCCAATCTCAGATCCATGTCGCGCTTCTCCATCGGCATCGACCTCGGCACGACCAACAGCGCCGTCTCGGCCTTCGAGCTCTCCCGCACCGCCCCGCGCGGCCGCGACCAGACGATGCTCGCGATCCCGCAGCTCACCGCCGCCGGCACCGTCGAACCGCTGCCGCTGCTCCCTTCGTTCCTCTACCTGCCCGCCGCCACCGAGTTTGCCCCCGCAGCCCTCCAGCTGCCCTGGGCCACTCCGGCCACCTCCGGCCCCGCATCCTTCGTCGGCACCTTCGCCCGCGCCCACGGCGCCAAAGTCCCCACGCGCCTCGTCTCCTCCGCCAAGAGCTGGCTCAGCCACGCCGGCGTCGACCGCCAGTCCGCCATCCTCCCGTGGCAGGCCCCGCCCGACGTCACCCGCCTCTCCCCCGTCGACGCCTCCCGCGCCTACCTCGCCCACCTCCGCGCCGCATGGGATCACCAACACCCCACCGACCCGCTCGCCGACCAGGAGGTCATCCTCACCGTGCCCGCGTCGTTCGACGCCGCCGCCCGCGACCTCACCCTCGCCGCCGCCACCCAGGCCGGCCTGAAAAACATCACGCTCCTCGAGGAGCCCCAGGCCGCCTTCTACGCCTGGACCGAGCAGGCCGGCGAAGCCTTCCGCAAACACGTCCGCCCGGGTGACATCGTCCTCGTCGTCGACGTCGGCGGCGGCACCAGCGACTTCTCCCTCATCGCCGTCACCGACAAGCAAGGCGAGGTCGAGCTTACCCGCATCGCCGTCGGCGACCACATCCTGCTCGGCGGCGACAACATGGACCTCGCGCTCGCCTACACCGTCGGCCAGCGCCTCGCCGCCGAAGGCAGGAAACTCGACGCCTGGCAGTTCACCGCGCTCACCCACGCCTGCCGCTCCGCCAAGGAAACCCTTTTCGCCGACGAGAAACTCAAGCAGAGCCCGCTCGTCATCCCCGGCCGCGGCAGCTCCCTCATCGGCGGCACGATCAAAACCGAGCTCTCCCGCGAGGAACTCACCCGCGTGCTCACCGACGGCTTCTTCCCCGCCGTCGCCGTCACCGAGCTGCCCAAAACCGCCCGCGCCACCGGCCTCGCCCAGATCGCGCTGCCCTACGCGCAGGACGCCGCCGTCACGCGCCACCTCGCCGCCTTCCTCACCCGCCAAGCCAAGGCGTTGTCCGCGTCCGATCTTTCCACTCTCAACCTTCAACTTTCGACGGCCCGGGCCTTCGTGCACCCCACCGCCATCCTCTTCAACGGTGGCGTATTCAAGTCCGGGATACTCAAGCGCCGCGTCCTCGAGGTCGTGAACCGCTGGCTCGCCGCCGACGGCGGCCACCCCGTCACCGAGCTCGCCGGTGCCGAGCTCGATCTCGCGGTCGCCCGCGGCGCCGCCTACTACGGCTGGGCCCGCCACGGCCACGGCCTGCGCATCCGCGGCGGCACCGCGCGTGCCTACTACGTCGGCATCGAGTCCGCCATGCCCGCCGTCCCCGGCATCGAGCCCCCGGTCCGCGCCCTCTGCGTCGCCCCCTTCGGCATGGAGGAAGGCACCCGGGCCGACATCCCCCCGCAGGAGTTCGGCCTCGTCGTCGGCGAGCCCACGCGTTTCCGCTTCTTCTCCAGCTCCGTCCGGCGCGACGACCGCGTCGGCGCCTTCATCGACGACCCCGCCACCAGCGACGACTTCGAGGAGGTCGCCCCGATCGAGTCCACCCTCTCGCCCGCCAACGGCGACTCCGGCCGCCTCGTCCCCGTCAACCTCCAGGCCGCCGTCACCGAAATCGGCACCCTCGAACTCCGCCTCCTCGAGAAAAACGGCCCCGGCCGCTGGAAGCTCGAACTCAACGTCCGCATGAAGGAGTAAGCGCGGCCCCGGGTCAGGAGCCGATAGCCAGGAGTCCAGAGCCCGGATACCGAAGACCGGAAAGTCCTTCGTCCGGCCGCCCCGTTTCCTCTTTCCCGCTTTCCCAAGTTTCATCCTTTCCGCCTTCCCCCGTTTCCTCTTTTCCGCGCCTCCATGTCCTACGTCGTCGGCATCGACCTCGGCACCAGCAACTGCGCCGTCGCCTACGCGCCGGTCACGGGCACCGATGCGACCGTCCTGGATTTTCCGATACCGCAGCTGACGCGCCCCGGGCAGATCGAGCCGCTCCCGCTCCTGCCTTCGACGCTCTACCTTCCCGCCGCCGCCGAGTTTCCGCCCGCCGCCCTCCAGCTGCCCTGGTCTCCCTCCCTCACGCCTCCCGCCTCCGACCTCACGCCTACCATCGGCGCCTTCGCGCGCACCCACGGCGCCCGCGTCCCCGGCCGCCTCGTCGCCTCCGCGAAAAGCTGGCTCTGCCACCCCGGCGTCGATCGCACCGCGCCCATCCTGCCCTGGGGCGCCCCCGACGACGTCGCCAAACTCTCCCCCACCACCGCCTCGTCGCTTCTCCTCGCCCACATGGCCGCCGCGTGGGACCACGCCCATCCCGGCGCCCGGCTCGCGCAGCAGGAAGTCGTCATCACGGTGCCCGCCTCGTTCGACGAGGTCGCCCGCGCCCTCACCGTCACCGCCGCCCGCCAGGCCGGCCTCGAGAAGTTCACCCTCGTCGAGGAGCCGCAGGCCGCGTTCTACGATTTCACCGCGCGCCACCGCCTCGACCTCGCGGAAGCCCTCGCCGGCATCCGCCTCGTGCTCGTCGTCGATGTCGGCGGCGGCACCACCGACTTCACGCTCATCTCCGTCGGCGTCGGCGAAGACGGACCCGTGCTCAAACGCCTCGCCGTCGGCGAACACCTCATGCTCGGCGGCGACAACATGGACGCCGCCCTCGCCCGCCGCGCCGAGGAACGTCTCACCGCCTCCGGCCGCAAACTCTCCGCGACGCAGTGGACGCAGCTCGTCCAGGCCGCCCGCGTCGCCAAGGAAAACCTCCTCGCCGTCACCGCGCCCGAGAAACACCCGCTCGCCATCGCCGGCTCCGGCAGCCGCCTCATCGGCTCCGCGCTCTCCACCGAGCTCACGCGCGACGAGGTCGAGCAGCTCATCGTTGAAGGCTTCTTCCCGCACGTCGCGCCCACCGAGGAACCGCGCCGCGCCAGCCGCACCGCCCTCCAGGAACTCGGCCTCCCCTTCGCCCAGGATCCCGCCATCTCCCGCCACCTCGCGGCCTTCCTGCGCAAACACGCCCCCGCCGCCCACGCCGCCGCCGATCCCTCAACTCTCAACCCTCAACTTTCAACTGGCGCCAACGGCGCCCTGCCACGGCCGGACGCCATCCTGCTCAACGGCGGCGTCTTCAATTCTTCCCGCCTCGCCCACCGGCTCGTCGAGGTCGTCTCCGCCTGGTGGCCCGAGCAGCCGCGCATCCCGCTCCTCCATCACGACTCGCTCGATCTCGCCGTCGCCCGCGGCGCCGCCACCTACGGCCTCGTCCGCCGCGGCATCGGCCGCCGCATCGGCGGCGGTGCCGCCCAGGCCCTCTACCTCGGCCTCTCCCGCGCCCCCGGCGATCCGAACCGATCTGAAATCTCAGATCTCAAATCTCAGATCCCCGGCGTCTGCATCATCCCACGCGGCCACGAGGAGGGTCAGACCCTCGAACTCACCGAGCGCCCATTCCAGCTCACCGTCGGCCGCCCGGTCCAGTTTCCCCTCTACGTCACCACCGCCGACCGGGCCGACGCCCCCGGCGCCATCGTCGACGTCGGCGACCCCGACACCTTCCGCCCCCTGCAGCCACTCCACACGCTGCTCCGTTCCTCGCTGCTGCCGGCCAACGCGCAGCCCACCCCAACGGCCCGCCCGCTGCCCGTCCACCTGCGCTCCGCACTCACCGAACTGGGCACGCTCGAACTCTTCTGCGTCTCCAACGTCGGCGATGAACGCTGGCGCCTCGAGTTCGAGCTGCGCGCCGCCGCCGCCCGCGCCCACACCGGCGCCGCCGTGGTCGAATCGATGCCCGCCGCCTTCGGCCAGGTGCGGGACCTCGTCGACCGCGTCTTCGGTCCCGCCGCCCGCACGGTCGATCCGCGCGACGTGAAGAAGTTCGGCGACACCCTCGAGACCGCCCTCGGCCCGCGCGAATCCTGGAGCGTCCCGCTGCTCCGCGAGCTCTGGAGCACGCTCTTCGCCAACGCCAAACGCCGCCGCCGCTCCGCCGTCCACGAGCGGCTCTTCTACCGCTTCGTCGGCTACGGCCTGCGCCCGGGCTTCGGCTACCCGCTCGACGAGTGGCGCTGCGGCCAGACCTTCACCTTGCTCACGGAGAACGTGAACTTCCACGGCGAGACGTCCGTGTGGAACGAGTTCTGGATCCTCTGGCGACGTATCAGCGGCGGCCTTACGGAGGAGCACCAGCTCGCCCTCTGGCGCGTGCTCGAGCCGCACCTCGCCCGCCGCGTCCCGGCCGCCGCCGCGAAAAACGCTCCCCGCGCCAAGGGCCTCCAACCCGAGGGCCTCGACGAGATGGTCCGCACCGCCGCCTCCCTCGAACACCTCCCGCCCGCGCAGAAGACCACACTCGGCCACTGGCTCGCCACCCGCCTCGCCCCGCAGGCCACGCCCCTCGCGCCCGCCGCGTGGGCCCTCGGCCGCCTTGGTGCCCGCGCCCCGATCTACGGCAGCGGCCACCGCACCGTGCCCGTCGAGCAGGCCGCCGAGTGGCTCGACCTCCTGCTCCAACGCGGCCTCGGCACGACCGACGGCGCCGCCTTCGCCGCCGTCCAACTCGCCCGCCTTACCGGCGACCGCACCCGCGACGTCCCCGACGAACTCCGCACCAAAACGGTCGACGCCCTCCGCGCCGCCGCCGTCCCCGCCCGCTGGCTCCAGCTCGTCACCGAGGTCGTCACCCTCACCGCCGAAGACGAATCCCGCGCCCTCGGCGACACCCTCCCCCTCGGCCTCAAACTCTGACCCCGCCCAATTCCGCTCACCCTTTCCCACCCCACGCGCCACCCTCCGCCTTGCCGTCCGCGCACCATTCAGTTACTTCCCCTCTCTGTTCTTTCCCGCCTCCCGCCTTCCGCCTTTCCCGCTTTCCCACTTTTCAAACGTTTCATCTTTTCCGCCTCCATGCTCTCCCGCCGCTCCTTCCTCCGCCACTCCGCCCTCGCCGCCGGCGCCACCCTCGCCGCCACCTCCGCCTTCCGTCCGTCCGCCCACGCCCAGCCCGCGGGCGCCAACTCCGACGTCCGCCTCGGCGTCATCGGCCTCGGCCGCAAAGGCATCCCGCATCTCAAGAACCTCCTCAAGATGCCGGGCGTCCGCATCGCCGCCCTCTGCGACGTCGATCCCGAGCACCTCGAGCAGGGCGCGAAACTCATCCCGGCCGACCGTCCCGCCCCGTTCAAGACCACCGACGCCCGCGCGCTCCTCGACCGCAAGGATGTCGATGCCGTCATGATCGTCGTCAGCAACCACTGGCACGCCCTCCTCACCGTCTGGGCCTGCCAGGCCGGCAAGGATGTCTACGTCGAGAAGCCCATGTCCCGCACCGTCTGGGAGGGCCGCAAGATGGTCGAAGCCGCCGCGAAGTATAACCGCATCGTCCAGGTCGGCACCCACTACCGCTCCGAGACCGGCCTCGCCGACGCCATCCAGTATCTTCACAGCGGCCAGCTCGGCAAAATCCACCACATCCGCGCCGTCGTCTACAATCTCCGCCCCTCCATCGGCCGCCGCCACGCGTGGTATCCGGAAAACCTGGACTACGACCGCTTCTGCGGCCCCGCCCCCGTCTCCCCGCTCGAGCGCAACCAGCTCCACTACGACTGGCACTGGTCGTGGGACACCGGCAACGGCGAGCTCGGCAACAACGGCGTCCACGTCCTCGACATCGCCCTCCGCATCGCGAAACACGCCGGCTCGCCGCGCCGCATCCTCAGCTTCGGCGGCCGCTACGGCATCGACGACTCCGCGCAGACGCCCAACACCCACGTCGCCGTCTACGACTACCCGTCGATCCCGCTCATCTTCGAACACCGGGCCCTTCCCGCCAAACCGGGCGTCAACTACATGGACCAGCACGCCGGCCTCCGCGGCGTCGGCTTCGCCGCCTATTGCGAGGGCGGCTACGTCTCCGGTCTCGTCGGCGCCACCGCCTTCGATCCCGCGGGCAAGGTCATCAAGAAATTCCCCGGCGACGGCGGCGCGGGCCATGTGCCCAACTTCTTCGCCGCCGTCCGCTCGCGCCGGAAACAGGACCTCGCCGCCCCCGTCGAGACCGGCCACCTCAGCGCCGCCGTCTGCCACTACGGCAACATCGCCTACCGCGTCGGCGCCCCCGCGCCCGCCGCGAAAATCGACGACGTCCTCGGTGCCTTCCCCGCCGCCGGCGCCATCCACAAGGAGCTGCAGACGCACCTCGGCGTGCACGGCATCGATCTCGCGAAGAATCCCTTCCGCCTCGGCCCGTGGCTCAACCTCGACGCCATCGGCGACAGCATCGTCAAAGCCGAGGGCGCCGACGAACCCGCCCTCGACCGCGCGCGCTGGCTCCTCCGCGAAACCCAGCGCCGCCCCTACGCCATCCCCGAGACTGTCTGATCCTCCTCCCCGAAGGCCGCCCACCCGGGCGGCCTTTTGTTTTTCAACCCGCGCTGCACTTACCGTCATGTCCGCGCCAACCGCCTTCCGTATTCTCCTGCTCACCGCGGTCGCCGCGGTTTTCGCGCCGCAACTCGCCGCCGCGGACCCGCCCGCACCGCCCCCGCTCCGCATCCTCGAACCCAACTACCCACGCGCGTTCTTCTTCCGCGCCGCCGAGAGCCAGGCCGCCAATCCCCGCATTTCCTACGAGGCGTGGGCCCGCGACTTCAGCCGGCTGATGGGCATCATGGGCAAGGCCCTCGACGAGGAGGTCCTCGGCCGCGAAGAGCGCAACCCGGAGTTCTTCACCCGCTTCAAGCGTGCCCACCCCGACCAGGTCGTCCTCCTCCACTTCAACGGCAATGCCCGCGATCCCCGCTACCACACCGGTCACTACTTCGCCGGCCACTGGATCTACCGCGCCGCCACCGAGATCCTCGCCGATATTCCCGCCGAATCCGGCGAGACCACGATCCGCGTGCGCGATGCCTCCGATTTCAAGGTCGGCACCGGGCGCTACCGGAACGCCAACGATGACCTCGCCCTTTTCGCCGTCACGCCCGACGGCCGCCACGACTGGAACCAATGCGAACAGGTCCAGCTCCTCGCCGTCGACCGCGCCGCCAACACTCTCCGCATCCGTCGCGGCTGCTACGGCACGCGCCCGCTCGCGTTCAAAGCGGGCGCCGCCCGCGCCGCCGCCCACCAGACCGAGGGCCCGTGGGGGAAGACGAACCATCTGATGTGGTATTACAATTTCGCCACGCACTGCCCGCGCGACGCTGCCGGCCGCACCGCCGCCGATCTGCTCGTCGCCGACCTCGCGGCCTGGTTCGGCCCCGGCGGGAAACTCGCCGCCTTCGACGGGCTGGAATTCGACGTCATGTTCAACGAAACCCGCGGCGACACCGATGGCGACGGCCGCGTCGACGACGGCGTGATCGACGGCGTCAACCGCTACGGCATCGGGGTCGTGGAGTTTGCCCGCCAGCTCCGCGCCCGTCTCGGGCCCCGACGCATCATCCAGGGCGACGGCGCCCTCGGCCCCGGCGGCCAGCGCTCGCAGCGCGCCTTCGGCATCCTCAACGGCATTGAGAGCGAGGGCTTCCCCAATCTGCACGACTGGGCCTTCGATGACTGGTCCGGCGGCCTCAATCGCCACGCCTTCTGGGCCGCCCACGCCCACGCGCCCGCGTTCAGCTACATCAACCACAAGTGGAACGAGAATGTCCCGGGCCAGCCCGGCGAACACCGTAACCCCGACGTGCCGTTCTCGCGCCACCGGCTCGCCCTCGCCGGCGCCCAGTTTACCGACGCGGCCGTCGCGTTCGCGTTCACCCCTGCGCGCGATCCCGGCGGGCTCACCGGCATCTGGGACGAGCTCCGGGGCGGCAAGCTCGGCCGTGCCGGCTGGCTTGGCCGACCCGAGGCGCCCGTCGTGCACCTCGCCACCGCCGCGCCCGACCTGCTCGCCGGTTCCGGTTCCGGCACCGCTCTCGCCCGCCGCCTCGCCGGCGCCGTGCGCCACGAAGTCACGCCCGCCGGTATCCGGATCAGCCCTACTTTACCCCGCGCCGACCGCGTGGTCTTCACCGTCAGCGGGATCCCCACCGACGGCCCCGATCTCGTGCTGCAACTTGAGCTCGCCGCCGACCCGCGCCACGCGCACCCACCGGAAATGGCACGCTTCGTCTCGGTCGAACTCTCCGGCGGCGCCCGCAGCCTTCTCGGCAGTCCGCCGGACTCCACCGGCTTGGGCCGCCGCGGGCGCAGCGAGGAGCCGCTCGCCGGCGACACGGGCGCCCGCGTCCAGTGGCAGCCGCGCACCACCATCGGCGGCCGCACCTTGGCCGGCTACTCGATCCACCCGCCCTACACCGCCGGCAAGGGCTACGTCTTCTGGACCCGTGACGTCGATGTCCCCGCCGCTGCCGAGCTGCGGTTCGAGCTCGCCCTCAGCGACCGCGCCCCCGGCCGCTCCGACGGCATCTGGTTCAAGGTGCTCGCCGCCGAAATCGACGGGGAGCGCGCCGGACAATTTCGCTCGCTCTTCGAGCAGAGCGTGCATGCCCACGCGTGGCATCCCGCCCGCGTGCCGCTCGCGCCGTTCGCCGGCAAACGCGTTCGCCTCAAGTTCGTCGCCGACTGCGGCCCCAAAGACAACGCCACCACCGACCAGGGCTTCTGGGCCGATGTGAAACTCGTTCCCGCCGGCTTCGAGGAGCAGCACGTCACTCCGCCGGCCACGTCGATGACCTGGGCCGGAGTCCGACCCTTCACCTCGACGTTTACCTTCCGCGACGTCCGCTCACTCACCGTCGATCTCACCCTCACGCTCGACGGCCCCGAAACCGTCACCCTCGTGCGCCTCGCGGCTCATCCGCGGCCCGATGCGATGTATCGGGTTTTCGAACACGGCCTCGTGCTCGCCAATCCGTCGCGCCGCCCGCTCACCGTGGATCCCGGCGAACTCACGCCCGGCCGCAGCTACCGCCGCCTGACCGGCACCGCCACCCAGGATCCCGCCACGAACAACGGCGAAGCCGTCGCCGGCCCGCTCACCCTCGGCGAGCGCGACGCGTTGTTCCTGCAGCGCGTGCGTTGAAGGTGCCGCCGCGCGATCACTCCGATCACGCGGCCAGCCCTCCCGCGCTCACGACTTCTTCTTCGCGCAGGTCGACAGCCCGAGCGGCAGATAAGCCGGGCAGAATCCGATCGCGGCGGTCAGCAGCGGCACCACGCCGACGAGACCCCACCAGGACTTGAAGACATAACCCGCGGCGAGAATGCCGAGGCCGACAATGACACGGAGCACGCGATCGATGGAGCCGACGTTTTTCATAGGAAGACAGGGTTGAAGGTTGAGAACCCCGCCAGCTTAGCCGTTCCGCGGCCCGCAT
>JACCDO010925847.1_pt1 | contig 11295 bp, 11 predicted proteins | sample 7446101 | NCBI WGS metagenome assembly JACCDO01 (sample SAMN15323440, study PRJNA562643) | freshwater metagenome | isolation source: river surface water | place: USA:Blue River Watershed | collected 2017-08-16
TATATATTATATAGTAATTTTATAGATGAATTAAAAAATTATTTTATGAATAATAATATAGAAAAATGTATAAAAGAATCAAAAAATTTTAGTAATATAAATTTAATAATAATAGAAAATGATTTTTTAGATATAAATCATAAAATATATGTTGATGAAAGATTTAAAGAAAATAATTTTCAAAGAATATATTCTTTACCAGGTGGATTAGAAAAACATGTTTGCAAAAATAACTTTTTCGAAGTTTGGAAAAAATAAAAAATATAATTATTTATAAAATGAACTTTTATAAATAAAATTTAAAAAATTAACATTTTTTCATTTTTTTATATTTATATGATTAAATATCTTTATCACATAATTCTTGAACAAATTGTAAAAAGATATAATAATGATCAATTAAATCATTTGCAGCAAAAATATCTAATACTTCATTTGGTTTTTTATCTAAATTCATTAGTGTATAAAATAATTGGAAGAATACTGTAAAAAAATGGTTTTGATGAAAATTTAAATCCATTAATTGAATTGAATCAATTGAATAATTAATAACACCACCAAATTGTATTTTTACAAATGAGTATAAAACAGAAGATTTAATAATTTCAGTAAAATAATAATTTGTATTTTGTAAAATATTCTTTTTTATTTCTTCCATCTCTTTAGATGAATCAATAATTTGTTTAGATGTATCCACAAAATATAATGGATATAAATATATTCTTTGTTCTGAATAATATAAATAACTGATTAAATATAATGTTGAATCATTATTTTTTGTTTTATTTAAATTATTTGAAGTATTGTTATCTTGAATATTAACTTTAATAAAACAAGGTATTAATATTTTTATTTTTTCATTATGTTTTGCAATTAAAGGTAAAATCATATCTTCTAATATAAATGTTGGATAACATTGATTATAATTAATATTAAAACCAAAAAGGTCAGATACTTTATCTACTTTTTCAATATATTGTTTACCAGTTAAATATTTACTTAAAATATTATTTTTAAATTTATTTTTATTTTTAGATTCAAATAAATTCCAATCTTCTAAATTTTTCAAAGAATAATGATTGTATACTTGAGTTATATATTGGTGTAAATCTGAATCTTTTGTTCCAATTGGAAAGATGGATGCATCTAAATAAAATGCTTTTTTGGTTTCAATAAAAAAATTATCTTTTTCAGTAAATGTATTAAATATTTTAGGACATAATACATCTGAATTTTCTGGGAATTTTTTCATAAATTTATCAAATGATGATAATATTAATCTTATTTTTTTAGAAGGATCTTTTAAAGTTAATTTTTTTGTATCATTTATATTTGTAAAAATAATAACTGAATTGGAAAATAATTCATTAGTTAAAGTATTGTCTTTTGATTCTTCTTCTAGTTCTAATTCTTCATTGTTAACATCTTCTAAACTAATTGATTCTAATTCTTTAATTTTCAATTCATAAAAGTTTTGAATTGAATTTATTATATAATCCATTTGAATTCGATTATTTGTACAAGTTAAAAATGATTTACGACCATCTTTGTCTTCACCTTTTTTAATATATAATTTTAAGACTTTCATTTCTTTTAAATTTGATTTAAATACATCACATTTATTACTTTCTTCTCCTTCTTGTAAAACTACAAAAATAACATTTTTAACAAAACCATCTTCTATTTCTATATTTACTTTTTTTATAATCGAATATATATCAGATAATTCTTTAGGAATATCTTTACTTAATATTATAAAAAAGTTATTATCATTAAATTCATTTGTGACTTTATATTTAATTTTCTTTTTTTGTAAAAGTTTATTAACATTAAATTTTAATAAACTTTCCTCTTTTTTTAAATTTTTTTCTTCTTTTTTTTCAGAATTTGATGGAAGATTTTTAATAAATGTTTTAAAATGAATATTTAAAACAATTTCTTCGGTTAATTCATCTTTTGATTTTTTATCTTTTATATTTGTAATTTCTTCTAAAAATGATATTTTTTCATCTTCATTTTTATTTTCTGTTTCTTCCTCATCTTCTTCATCTTCAGATTCATCTGAATCATCAGAATCCTCAAAATCGTCCTCTTCTAGATTTTTATTTATATTTTCATTATTTTCTTCTTCATTATTATTTTCGTAGTCATTATTGTTTTCATTATTTTCTAGATTAATATTTTCATTTTCATTTTCATTTTCATTTTCATTATTGTTATTATTTTCTTTTGATTTATCCATGATTTCTATATTTTAAAAAGATAAAAAATCATTATTTTATTTTCAATTCTTATTCTTCTTTTTATTTTATTATAAAATAAAAAATATTTAAAAATACAAATTTAAATAATATAAATTTATATATATAACATATTTAAACTAGTAGTATCTTCATTTTTTTTACACATTGATGATGTTTTCATAAATATATCTATTAATTTTTGGTCCATTATACATGGTATTTTAAAATCATCAATCCAATATGGTATATTTGTTTTATTATTTGGTTTTATATTTTTTTCTTTATTTTCATCAGTATGATTTATATCTGTTTTTTGTTCATTAATATCTTTTGATTTGGATTCATTAAATTCTTCAATATTATTTTTATTAATTAATAAAGGTTTAATTATTTTATTTTTGTATTTTAGTGTATTTTTATTTTTAGTTGTTTTATTTTGTATTAAAGGAGTATCATTTATAATTAAATCTGAATTATCTTTTATTTCTTTTTTTAAATGAGAATCAATTAAATTATCTTCTTTTTTATTCATTAATCTTAATAAATTTACTTTCATTATAATATCTTCGATACATCTTCTTAAATTTCTAACTCCTTTTTCTTCTTTACAATATTTTTGTAATATATATTTTATATTATCTTGATTCCATACTATATCCTCTTTTTTAAATCCTTGATTTTCCATTAACTCTGGTATTACATATTCCATCGCTATTTTTAATTTATCATCCAATTCATATCCATCAAACTTTATAACTGTTAATCTATCTTTTAAAATTGGATTTATTAATTCTTTATTGTTATATGAAAAGAAAAATAATGTTCTTGATATATCAAATGGTATCTCGCTATAATACTTATCATAAAATGTTGTATTTTGTGAAGGGTCAGTTAAATGAGTTAAAATACTACTAATTTCATGACCTCTCGATGTATCACTTATTTTATCCAATTCATCAAAAAATACTACTGGATTCATAACTTTTGCCTCCATAAACATTTCTACTATTCTTCCCCAGGTAGCACCTTCATATGTGTAAGAATGACCTTCAAGATTACTTGCATCAGTTGCACCTCCTAAAGCATAAAAACAAAAAGGACGTTTAAGAGCTTTAGCAACACCTTGTTTAACTAAACTAGTTTTACCAACACCAGGAGGACCTTCTAAAGCAATCATTTGACCACGAGAATTGGGATTAGAAATCCATTGTGCCATAATTTGAAGGATTTTATTTTTTGCTTCTTTTTGTCCAAAAATAGTTTTATCTAATTGTTCATGTGCTTCATTTAAAAATCCTTCAATTTTATAAGAAGAGTCATTAATATTTACAGGAATATCAACATATACTCCAAAAGGTATTAAAGATACTCCTCTTAACCATTTACTTAATTTAGAAAATTCAGAATCATATTTACTCATTGATTCATGTTGATCTATTTTTTGAAGAATTAAAGATTTAGTAGATATTGGCATATTTGCATAAATAATTCTATATCTTAAAGGTATATCATCTTTGAAGTATTTATAAATCTCTTCTTCTTTATCAATAATATCAATTTGTTTGTCTCGATTTAATTTACGAAAATAATCACATGTTTTGGCTTTTTTATAAATTTTGTCATCATATTCTCGATCTAACTCACTATATTTTCTTCTATTTGTTTGTTTATATTCAGTTAAATCATCCGAATATCTTCTTGAACGACGATTATTGGATGAATAATTATCGGGATTATAACTTTCGTCTGATTCATATCCATTTTTGTTTTTATTTGGGTTTGAACTAAAATTATCAATATCTATTTTCATTTTTCCCTTTCTTTTTTATTTTAATCTCTTTTTTATTTTTTTTTCGAAACTAAAAAATTTTAATTATAAAAAAATTATTTATCTAATTTTTCTTACTGATTTAAAAAAAATATTAGTTTATAACTCTTTCATTCTATCCAAATAATATTGATTAATGATATCATTAAAATTATAAAATTTATTTAATGCCATTGGTCTTCTATCTTTTATATATTCTATAGCTTCATTTGGTAAAAAAGAATATCTTTTTATTAAAAAACAAGCTATAATTGTTGCTGAACGCATAAAACCCCAATAACAATGTACTAATACTTTATTATTTTTGTTATAAATTTGGTCTTCAATAAAAAGAACAGCATCATGAATTTTTGTGTAAAAATCATATATATTTTCATCTTCTCTACTATCTTTTACATCAATTCTAAGTTTAAATTTGTTTTCATCATCATCAAAATATTCATGAAAAGGTTCATTTTCAGTACAATTTATAATTGCTTTTATGTTGTTTGATTTTAAAAAATATAAATCTTGGGAAGCTTCAATATTACCTAAAAAGAGATTAGGTAAAATTTGATCATAATTATTTACTAAAGTGATATTATTAAAAGTTTTAAAAATAGCAGGTGTTTTAAGTTTTTGTAATCCTTTATAAAGTAAGTTCATTCTTTATGTAAAATATAATATTTATTTTTTAATATCTTTTTTTTTAATTTTTTCTAACTTGTTTATAGGATTATAATAATTAATATAAAATGAATAGTACAATCATATTTAATTTTTCAAAAAATAATGAAAAAAATATTAAAAAAAATAATTTAACTGATAATCATTTATTAAAAATACAAAGAGAAATTTTGGATGAAATTAAAATTCAACAAAATATTTCACAAAAGTTATTTGTGGTTCGAAATATTTATCCTCAAAAAAATAATAAATTTGTTTTAGATATTTTTATTCAAGGTTCAAAAAACCAAAATGATTTTTTAATAAATCATGTTAAAAACATCTTCTATCAATATCCCATTTTATTAGACTTTTTAAATCAAAATTTTTCACTAAATAATCCTTTATCCATTGAATTTTATTATACTCGCGATTTTAAACCAATTCTTTTAGTTAATAAAAGAGGTTTTCATCTCATTGATTTTATAACTTTATTATCTAAAAGTAACCGACCAATCACTCCTCAAAATCTATCTTTTACCTCTAAAAATAAAATATTCTAATTTTTATTAAGTTTTATTAAGTTTTTTTAAGTACACTTTTCAATTTAAAAAAAACAAATTGAAAAATAAAATCAAAAAAATAAAAAATAATAATTAATACTTAAACACCACTTTCCATATCATTACACATACAACCACCGTTATTTAAATCAAAATTATTGACTGCATTTTTTCCAAATTTAGCACAATATTCAACATCTTTCTCATTACATCCTACAGTATTGGTAAAATTATTTTCAATTTCTACTAAAGATTGAGTTAAATTAGATGATACATCTTTTGAAGTATTCATACCACTACGATAATCTTTTGATGAATTAGTAAATAATTCAAAACTAAAATGTTTGGTTTTATAATAACGATACATAATATAAATAAAATAAATTATAAAAAGGATAATAATAACATAACTTAAAAAAGTTAAAATATCATTTGTGGGTTTTTGAAGTTGTTTCTTCATTTATTATCTTTTCTAATTTATATTACAAAATTTTATTTTATTTTATTTATTTTTATTTTTTTTTATTTATATAATTAAATTAAAAGAAGGATTTTTAATTATTCTAACTGCAACTTTTTGGTCGTATGTACCTCTATCCCTTAATGAATTTTCATTTTGAATATCACCATTTAATCCGATCCATTCAAATTCAATATTATTTTCTTCTACAAATTCCCACCATGCTTTCCATTCATGATTTATATAATTTGGATAATTAATTAATTCATCAAATACAATGATGCAATTATCAGCAATATTATTTTTAGTTAAATCAAAAACTGTTTTTGTAGAAGAGTATAAATCACAATCAATATGTAAAAAAGTTATTTTCTTATTTATATTTTCTTTCATAAAAAGTGGCAATGATTCATTAAACCATCCTTTTATTAATTTTACATTTTTTTCTACATTTGGAAATTTTCCTTTCATATCAAAAAATCCTTTACCATAATCACGATCATGTCTTGACCATTCTTCTGGCAAACCTTCAAAACTATCAAATCCATATACTGTATTTTCACTATCTATTTTTTTAAAAGATGAAATAAAGTTTATACTTTTACCAGAATAAACACCAAATTCTAACCATAAACCATTTGGATCTACAAAATTTTTATTAAATACATAATGTAAAGGTTCCATTTTTAAATTATTTATTAAATTTTTATAATCACTAGCTTTTTTTTCCATTTATAATATTTATAATATTATAAATATTTTTTTTTTTATAAAAAACTTATTTTACTTATAATTTTTACTTATTGTATTTTTTTAATAAATATCACGAATACCTTTTCCAACTGGGAAACGAGGAATATTATCTGCTGAATACTCTTGGAAAATAACTGTTAACATTTTATTCACATATTTATTTCCTTCTTCAAACATTTTCATTCTTGATTCTTTTGTTCCCTTCGGGCGAACTGTAAATACACTTCCATCCTTTGTCTCACAATTCCAGAGTACACAACCTTTCTCATCACTTGTACCCTCACTAAATCCAATAATTTTAAACTCTTCTTCCATAAATTCTTTATATTTCTGAAGGTATTTACTTCTCTTTTGAACTTCATAAGGTCCATCTTTGTCACGAATCATAATACCTTCATATCCTTCTTGGATATAAAAATCATGTTTAGATTTAATATCATTTAGGGTTTTAACTTCTTCAGTAGGTACATTTTTAATTAATTCTAATGACATATGTTGTGTTAAGAATGATTCTAAAAATTCATATCTCTGTTTATATTTCATACTTAGTTCAGCTGTATTCACAAAATCATAAATATGAAACTCAATTTGATTAATGCGTTCCTTATCCTCTTTTGTCACTTTTTTCTCAGTTAAACGAACTAATCCACATAATACTTCAAAATCATATTTATTTGTATACAATTCTCCATCAAAATAAAATGTAGAAGGTTGTTGATTTAACATCACTTTTAATTGTTTTCTTAATTCCTCAAAATTTTGAAATGCAATACCTTTTCTTGATTCTAATACCACTTCTCCATTTTTTAAATAAGCGATACAACGAATACCATCATATTTTCGTTGAACATAAGCAGGAAGTGAAATTTTAAATCCTCTTCCTCCTTTACTGTAAACATCAAATGAAAATGTATTCGCCAACATAGGACGAACCACTACATTTTCCTCAGTATTATTAGTTGTTTCTTCAATAGATTCACAATATAAGTCTTTCTCTTTTTTGTTTTTCCATTTACTTTCAGCCTCTAATGTAGCCTGTTCTAATACACTTCTTTTAACTTTACCTTTATCAATATTTTTAATATGAGGTACTTGTTTACCATCTTTTTCACCATGTGAAGTAATAATATCATAAGAATCTCCAGATGATTTTTCAATTCGAATAGACCATTCATAAATTTTTTGATTGTTATTTAATTGATATAATTTAGGAAATACAGGAATTTTCTCTTCTTCAGTGTTTGTTGAACTACTAATGTTTAATTCACTTTGTACAGCTGAATCATCATTTTTCTTTTTTGTTGAATTTAAAACTCTTTTCTTTTTTTCTCCACCATTTTCAGGTGATGTTTTAATTAAAAATGCTTCCATTTTATATTTACGTTTAATATATTTAATTAATCTTTTTTTAAGCCGAATTTTAATAAATTAAATATTCATTTTTTATTTTATCGTTTATTTAACTTAAAGAAAATGTATTTAAAAAATATAATTTACTATTTTTATATGATGACATCTAATTTTCACGTATACTTTATAGAATATATTTGGATTGATGGTGATAATGGTTTACGTTCTAAAATTAGAACAACAACAACTTTAAACTTGGATGATTTAGAATGGAATTATGATGGTTCATCAACAAATCAGGCTTCAACAAGAGATTCTGAAGTAATATTAAAACCAGTTAAATTATTAATGAATGTTTATGAAAATTTAAAAATGAAAAATCAACTTGGTTTAGATAATATAAGTAATTTTGGTTGTAATTTTCTTTTATTGTGTCACTGTGTTGATCGAAATGGGGTACCCGTTATAAATAATAACTATGAATATGCTAAAAATATCTTTTCTAATCCTATTATTTCTAATTCCAAACCATGGTTTGGTTTGGAACAGGAGTATTTTTTAGTAAATCCTCATAATAATTGTGTTGTTGGTTTTGATTATTCAAATAAAATTGAACCAATGGAAACTCAAGGAAAATATTATTGTGGATTTAATGGAACTCATCCTGATTGTCGTAAAATTGCTCAAAAACATTTGTATGCTTGTCAATTAAATGGAATTAAAATATCAGGTATTAATGCTGAAGTTGCTTATGGTCAATGGGAATTTCAAATTGGACCAGTAGAAGGTATTGATGCAGCTTATCAGTTATGGATAGCAAGATATTTATTATTAAAAATAGCTGAAGAAGAGGGTTATTCAGTGACATTTGAACCAAAACCAATTAAATTTGGAGAATGGAATGGGAGTGGATGTCATACAAATTTCTCAACAGAAAAAATGAGAAATGGTGATGAACATGAGAATAAATATGGTATTGATTATATATTTGAAGCAATGGAAAAATTAAAACATAAACAAAAAGAACATATTGATGTATATGGAACAGGAAATGAATATAGATTAACTGGTAAATATGAGACATCAGATATAGATATTTTTAGTTATGGAATAGGAAGTAGAAATACTTCAATAAGAATTGGATATAAAACAATGGAAGATAAAAAGGGATATTTTGAGGATAGAAGACCGTCATCAAATATGGATCCTTATTTAGTTTGTGCAAAGTTAGTGGAAACAGTTTTATTATAAACGAAAATAAAAAGTTAAAAAGAGAATAAAAATAGGATTTAAAGAAAAAAATAATAAAGAATATAGATTCGTTAAATTTAATTAAAATTTATATAAATATATTTACAGAAAAAATTAAAAAAATGTATCAAAAATTGGTAAATAATGTGTATATTCAGAGTGTTATGAATTTTTTTCTAGGTATATATTCTTTTTGGCGAGTTGAATTTATGTTTTATCAAAAAAAATATATCCCATTAGTTCAAAATGATTTTAACTTACACAAAGCGGAATTGTATATAAATTTATTGGAAAAGAAAGATGTGACTTTAGAATTTGATACTAAGGATTTTAAATTTTTGGATATTATGGGTATGAGACAGTTAATCTCCAAATATTATCCTGAAATTGACTTAAAATATTATCCTTTACAACAAAGAGAAAATATTCGTTTAAAATTAACATTTGAATATAAAGATAAAGAATATATATTTTATTATCCATATGTTCATCGTTTAATTATTGAAAATGAACCTACTGGACATTTACCTTATCCATTATATAATGAAAAAATAATGGAAAAAATTAAACATGATATGGTTTTACCTTATTATAATGAAAATAAAGGATTAAAAAACTCATTATATGGAGTATTTAATGTTGATTGTAAACATATACAAGAGATGAAAATTAATGATGAAAAAGTATCATTAAAGATGATGCAATATTTGGATAAAATAAAGACACCTTTAAATGATTTTGGATTAATGTATCATTGTCCAGTAAAAGTGAGTTGGATATTAGTAGAAAATGGATATAAGTTGAATGAAGTTGAGAATATAGAAATTAAATTTATGAAAGGATATATGTGTGAAGAAACATTTGACTATAAAGAACATATATTTAAAACAAATAAATTAAATGATTATTTTATAACGGATTATATGAAGGAAAGATTAACACAGAAAAATGAATTATATGGAAGAAGAATTGTGTATTTAGAATAAAAGAAAAAAAATAAAAATATAAGTATTTTTTTATAATTTAATTATTTGGAAAAATAATTAATCTAATACAATAGTATAGAAATTAAAAAATAATGTCTTCAAATGATTATTATCCTAAAGTTAATCAAAGAGTTATGATTAAAAAACAAACTGTTGATCAAAAAAATGGAAATGACAAAAGTATGAATAAAGTTAAAGGTTTTACTAATAGCACCACATATAATTATGCATCTCCTCTTAATTTTACTATGGGTGACGGAGTTTTAGGTTCCTATGATAATTTAGCATTAAGAACAACATGCTCAAACGGTTGGAGTCACGCCCCTTGCGACCCTCCCAAGAAAAGTAACATTCAATATGTCCCTCAAGGTACTCCTTTGCCTTTATCAAATGAAATCATCTATTCTCAAATTCCCGATAATAGTATGTTTATTTTCTCAAGAAGTTATGCTTCTCCTGATTGCTGCCCTTCAACATTCTCAACTGATAGAGGATGTATTTGCAATAGTGATCAATTGAAAGCATTTATTGGGGAACAACGTGGTGGTAATGTTTCATATAACAATTATAACTTCTAAATAATAATAATAAAAATAATAAAATAATAATTTTTTTTTGATAAAATAAATTTATCTAAATATGAAATAGATAAATAAAAATGCATAATTGCTGGATGGAAAGACCTAAGTTAAAAAAAGATAAAATAGAATTATTTAAGATGGATATTAAAACGAAAATAATGGAAAAAAGTGGGAAAAAAAGTAAGACAATAATTAAGCTAAGCGCTAAAAAAAAATAAATAAATAATATATAGGATATAATATAAATATAATATGACAGAAAAAAAGAAAATAACAAAAAAGAAAATAAAAGAACCAATTAAAAAAGTTTTAAAAAAAACATTAAAAAAAACAAGTAAAAAAATAACTAAAAAAAATACAAATAATAACTCAAATATAAGTATGAAAAGTTTATTAAATTTAAAAAAAACAGATTGTCAATTTTATATAAAAAAAAATGGTGAAATTATAAGATTTTCCAAAAAATTAGACATTATGTATAAATCAATATTATGTATTATAAAAGGAAATGTTTATTATGATAGTCCTTTTTTCCCTTATTTATATGGAGACATAAATACTATTTTAAAAAAATTATTAATTATTAATTTTTTACAAAAAAATAATTATAAATATATTTTATTGGGAAAAAAAGA
>JACCDO011641632.1_pt1 | contig 11294 bp, 11 predicted proteins | sample 7446101 | NCBI WGS metagenome assembly JACCDO01 (sample SAMN15323440, study PRJNA562643) | freshwater metagenome | isolation source: river surface water | place: USA:Blue River Watershed | collected 2017-08-16
CACCTTCTTCTCGCCTTGCATCTTGCCGCTTGTGCCCGGTTACCTCGGCTATGTCTCGGGCACCGCGGGTGAGCGCCCGCGAGTAATCCTCGGGGCCTCGCTTTTCGTCCTCGGGTTCACTCTCGTCCTCGTTTCGCTCACGATGGTCTCAGGGTTTGCCGGCTCGATCTTGCCCTTCCGCGACGTTATCGAACGTGTTTTTGGCGCAATCGTGATCCTGTTCGGTTTCGTGATGATGGGCATGACCAAGTTCATGCAGCGCACGATCAAGCCGAGCCTCCGACCCAAGGTTGGTTTGGCCGGCGCTCCACTACTCGGCATTGCATTCGCACTCGGTTGGACCCCTTGCATCGGCCCAGCACTGGGCACCGTGATGATGCTTTCGACTCAGGAGGGAACGGCGGCCAACGCGATCATCCTCGGAGTCTTTTTCTCGATCGGTCTTGGAATCCCGTTCATTCTGGTAGCCGCAGGCTTCCGTTGGATGAGTCGCTCGGTCGCTTTTGTGAAGAAGCACATTCGCGCTTTCAACATCTTCGGTGGCGTGACGTTGATTCTCGTCGGCCTCCTGATGGTCACCGGTAACTGGCAGTGGATGACTTCGAAGTTCTTGGAGGTGATCAATGAGTGGCTCCCGTTTACGCCGGCCATCTGATCACATTGACTCCGACGAAGTAGCATCGCCCGAAATCGGGCTAGCCGGCTGGTTGCGTTGGTTCTGGCGTCAGTTGACGTCGATGCGTACAGCGCTCTTCCTGCTTCTGTTGCTTGCAGCTGCTGCCGTGCCAGGTTCGATCTACCCTCAGCGTTCGGCGGACCCAAACGGCGTGACCCAGTTCTTCGAGAAAGAGCCCGAGCTCGCAAAGTGGCTCGATCTCATCAAGTTTTTCGACGTCTATTCGTCGCCCTGGTTCTCGGCCATTTACATCCTGCTTTTCATTTCGCTCATCGGCTGCGTAGTTCCCCGCACCATCGTTCACGCAAAGGCGATGGTTTCACCCCCTGCCGAAGCACCGAAGAGCTTCTCGCGCCTACCAGCCAAGGCCACTTTCACCGGCTCGGCTAAAACCATTGCCGAGGCAGCCGCACTCCTGAAGTCCAAGCGTTACCGCGTACTTGTCGAGGGCGACCTGGTTCGCGCTGAGCGCGGATACATTCGCGAGACCGGCAACCTTGTCTTCCATGTCTCGCTCGTCGGTGTGCTGATCGCGGTTGCCGTCGGTGGCGGACTCTCGTTCTCGGGTCAGCGCGTGCTGATCGAAGGCGAAACCTTCGTGAACAACCTGGCCAGCTACGACTCGTTCGCGCCGGGCACCTTCTTCGACAAAAACTCGCTAACCCCTTTCTCTTTGAAGCTTGAGAAGTTTGAATCGGACTTCGACCTGCAGCCATCCAACATCGGCACCCCAACCGACTTCCGCGCTTTCGTGAGTTCAAAGCTCTCCGTCGATGGCGAGTCCAAGAAGGCCCTTATTCGCGTCAACGAACCGCTCGAGCTGCCTGGCGCGAACGTTTTCCTTACCGGCAACGGCTACGCACCGGTGCTTACTTTCCGCGATGCCGACGGGCAGATTTCGTTCAGCGGCCCCGTGATTTACCTGGCCCAGGACGCGAATTACACGTCGCTCGGCGTAATCAAACTTCCTGACGCCCAGCCAGAACAGATCGGCATCCTGTCTTTCTACTACCCGACCGTGGCCGAGTTGAAGACGGGTGCGCTCACCTCTGGGTTCCCAGGCGAACTGAACCCCAAACTCACCATGAGCGTTTATGTTGGCGACCTCGGGCTCGACTCGGGCATCCCATCTAACGTTTTTGCCCTCAGCGTCCACGGCCTAAAGCAGGTCGCCGGTGGCAAGGACCGCCCAAAGGTTGAGCTGAGCAAGATCGGCGAAACCGTAGAGCTGCCCGAAGGTCTAGGCACAGTCACCTGGGAGGGCACCAAGCGCTACGCTTCGCTAGACATCGATCACAACCCGACCCAGGGTTGGGTTTTACTTTTCGCTCTGCTGAGCCTCGCCGGACTAATCACCTCGCTACTGATTCCGCGCAGACGCGTTTGGGTGCGGAAGACTTCGAGCGGTTTTGAGGTTGCTGCTCTTGCAAAGGGCGACGACGCCAGGCTCGAAGAAGTTGTAGCCGAGCTCAAAGAGAAACTTTCGACCAAGAGAAACAAGAAAGCGTAAAAAGTGAACAGACCAATCCTGGACATTGCCCTAGCTTCGACATCGCTGGTTTTCATCTACCTGGCGATGGCGATTTACACGGTTTCGTTCCTGATTTTGGTCTTCCACATCGCTCGCGCCACCAGCGAGAAAAAGAAGCTTCGTGACGCAGCGGGTGGTTTGCAGCTAGCTGGTTTCATCACCCTCGGCCTAGGCGCCCTCGCTCACGGCATCGGCGTTGTCACTCGCGGTATTTCGGCCGGTCGAGTGCCTTGGGCAAACATGTACGAATTCGCAATCTCTGGTTCGTTCCTGCTGGTTCTGATCTTCCTGACCGCACTCGCCGTCAAAGAGATTCGCTCAATCGCGGTCTTTATCAACGGATTCACGCTCTTGATCCTCGGTGTTGCAACCACGTCGTTCTACGTTCAAATCAAGACTCTGATGCCTGCCCTGCAGAGCTACTGGCTAATTATTCACGTCACGGTCGCCGTTTTGTCCACCGCGTTTTTCAACATCGCCGCTGCGCTCGCTATCGCGTACCTGCTCAAAGAGTGGGACCTCATCAAAAACGCCAAGGGCAAGTTCAGCAAGCTGGTTCGCCGTGTGCTCACCGTGTTCCCAGAGGCAAACAAGATGGAACGCCTCAGCTACCGCTTCAATGTGGTCGGCTTCATCCTGTGGTCGTTCACTCTGATCGCCGGCGCGATCTGGGCTGAGCGCGCCTGGCACCGCTACTGGGGTTGGGACACCAAAGAGGTATGGACCTTCATCATCTGGACAATTTACGCAGGCTACCTGCACGCCAACGCGACTCGCGGTTGGTCGGGCAAGCGTTCGGCTTGGCTAGCCCTTGTGGGTTTTGCCGCGATCATCTTCAACTTCACAATCGTGAACCTCTACTTCAAGGGGCTACACGTTTACTCGGGACTATAAGAGTTCGAACTGAACAAACTCTTCTCCAGACCACGTGAAGTTTTTTACGAATCGCATACCGAGTCTCTCGGCAATTCGCTCTGGGCGCCTTGCCACCGGCAGGTAAACGTAAATCGGTAGGTTTCGGCCAAGCTCCCGCCACCTAGCGAGCGTTTGCTCAGCAACTTGCATGCCTCTGCCCCAGGCCCACGGGCTCAGCACCACGGCTAGTTCACAGGCATCACCGTCTGGTTGCAAGCCGGCCCAACCAGCAAAACGGTCGTTGAGGTAAACACCCCACGGCCCAAAATCAGGCGACTCCCAGAGGTCCGATTTGCCGCGCTTCCATTCGCTGACCCAGTCGAGGCTCACTGGTCTTTCGGCCAGAGGCATGTATTTGATTACGCCTTCGTCGTTGAAGAGCTTTTGTAGATCTGCGTCGGCAACCTCGGCGAGGTTTTTGAGTTCAAGCTTCAAACTATCGACAAGCACCTTTCCAAACGCTCCAACCACCAAGTTCGGCGGTCAAGGTCTGCCAGCTGCCCAAATGGCTCCTGGTTCACAAAGAAGTTCGCTGTGCCGAGACCGTGGGCGGTGGTGCCTCCGAGCGCGGTCGCCAGTGCAAACCCTGCCTGCAATCCGATGCGGGTTTCGAGTGCGCTCGAAACGGTTACGGGCAGTCCGCATTCCGCCGCGATGCGAAGCGCATTGGTGACTCCGCCAAGAGGTTGGGCTTTCAAAACAAGGACGTCGGCAGCGCCGGCCTGGACAACGGCCATAGGGTCTTCGACCTTTCGAACCGATTCGTCGGCGGCAATTCGCACAGAACCGCGAAGCTTGACTCGCAGCTCGGCAAGTTCGCCGATGGTTCGGCAGGGCTGTTCAAAGTAGTCGAGTTCGCCAACCCTCTCGGCGACCTCTAGTGCCTGCTTAACGGTGTAACCGCCGTTGGCGTCGATTCGTAGCTGCGCCATTGGGTAGAGCTCGCGCGTCTTAGCCACGCGGGCGAGGTCGTCTTCAATACTCTGCCCGGCTTCGGCGACCTTGATCTTGACGGTGTCGAAAGAACCGAAAGAGCTCAGGATTCCGGCGATCTCGCTCGGGTTCACGGCCGGCAGGGTCGCGTTCACATTGACGTTGCCAACCTCACGCGGCTGACCAAAGGCTTGCTCGAGCGCTCCGTCGAGCCAGACTCTAGCCTCGTGGTCTTCGTATTCGACGAAGGGAGACCATTCTGCCCAGCCGTTTGGACCTTCGAAAAGCAGCGCTTCGCGCTCGCGGATGCCTCTGAAGGCAACTTTCATGGGCAGCGAGACCACCACCGCGTTGGCGGATAGCTCAAGAAAGTCTGGTTGGGTCACGTTGTTAGTCTAGAAGCATGGCTAACGAGGTTTCTGAGCTGTTCGATTCGAAGATCTGGCACGAGGTGCCCGGCTTCGGCGAGCTCCAAGACGTGACGTATCACAAGCACATGACTCTCGGTGTGGTGCGTATCGCGTTCAACCGCCCTGAGGTGCGCAACGCGTTCAGGCCGCAGACCGTTGACGAACTGGCCAGATCGCTTCAGCACGCAGCCGAGGACTCACGAGTCGGCGTCATTTTGCTAACCGGAAACGGGCCGTCGCCTAAAGATGGTGGTTGGGCTTTTTCTTCGGGTGGCGACCAGCGAGTCCGCGGAGCCGACGGCTACCAGTACGAGGACGGCACCCACTCGACCGGCCGCCTACACATTCTTGAGGTCCAGCGCCTCATTCGTTTCATGCCAAAGGTTGTCATCGCCCTCGTTCCAGGCTGGGCAGCCGGTGGCGGGCACTCACTCAACGTGATCTGTGACCTGAGCATCGCGAGCGAAAAAGCCATGTTCAAGCAAACCGACGCCACTGTCGGCTCCTTCGACGGCGGCTACGGAAGCGCGTACCTCGCGAAGCAGGTTGGCCAGAAGGTAGCCCGAGAAATCTTCTTCCTCGCCGACGAATACGACGCCAAGCGCGCTTACGAAATCGGGTTGGTCAACGCCGTTGTGCCACACGCCGAACTCGAGGCGACCGGTGTTGCCTGGGCCGAGCGAATCCTCGGCCAGTCGCCGCAGTCGATCCGCATGCTGAAGTATTCGTTCAACGCCATTGACGACGGGCTAGTCGGTCAGCAAATTCTGGCGGGCGAAGCAACGCGTTTGGCTTACGGGACAGCCGAGGCGGTTGAGGGGCGCGATGCCTTCCTCGAGAAGCGCGAACCAAACTGGTCAAGGTTTCCCTGGCACTTCTAATGGCTAAACCGCTGAAGAGGATTCCATCCACCGACCCGGTGGCAGCGCTACTGGCGCTCGGCGAAGCGTTAGAGAACCGACTTGCGATTCACTTTTGCGACCGAGAGCACACCGACCTACCCGAGACCGTGAACGACGACGTTGCCATTTTGGTTGAGTCCAGCGGTTCAACCGGCAAGCCGAAAATGTTTGAACTCTCCGCCGAGGCTTTGATTGCCAGCGCTAAGGCGACAGAGGTCGCGCTTGGCGGGCCAGGCCAGTGGTTGCTCTGCCTACCGATTACCTACATCGCTGGCATCCAGGTGATGGTGCGCTCACTTCTTGCCGACACCCAGCCGGTGCTGACCAACACTTCGATGCCTTTCACCGCCGAAGGATTCGCCCGAGCCGCCAGCCTAATGAAGGGTGGGCGCAAGTACACAGCTCTAGTGCCAACTCAGCTGAACCGTTTAGCTGCCGCCGCTGGATCCGATGATTTCGTGCTCGAGCAGCTGCGTCGTTTCGACGCGATTCTCGTTGGCGGGCAAGCGCCGAGCCTCGCTGTGGTCAGCATGCTTCGTGAGCTAGGCGTCAAAGTCGTTGTCACCTACGGTTCAACCGAAACCTCGGGCGGCTGTGTTTACGACGGCGTAGCCCTGCCGGGAGTTGACGCATCACTCATGCCAGACGGGCGAATTGCGATTAGCGGACCTGTGTTGGCCAACGGCCTCGACGGGCAGTGGGTCAGCAATGACCTCGGCGAAATCCAACCAGACGGAAAGCTTCGTGTGCTGGGTCGGGTCGATCGAGTCATCAACTCCGGTGGCCTCAAGCTATCGCTCGACTGGGTTGAGCAGTGGGTGCTCGCACACCCGCAGGCTCGCGAGGTTGTGGTGCTGCCCCTAGAGCACCCGGACTTCGGCCAAAGCTTCTTGGCTTACGTGGTTTACAGCGGGCAAGACGTCGCCCCCGTTGACCCCGAAGCAGCGGTCGCTCAGTTCGGTATTGCCGCAAAGGCGGCGGTTTGGGCTGCGATCGACAAACTGCCGATGCTGCAAAACGGCAAGCCAGACCTTGAGGCTCTGCGCAAAAACTTTTTGGACTTTCAAGAGCGAGTGAGGAGAGGCGATGTCGAAGAGGAGTAGCCAGCGAGCAACTTTGGGTGACTGGATCTCGGGTGCTCGTTTGCGCACGCTGCCACTGGCGGTTGCTCCGGTGGCCGTGGGTTACGGAGTCGCCGATGCAATTCAGTCCGAGAGTTTGCCGCTAACTCTCCTCGCGCTCGCCGTGGCTGTGTTCCTCCAAATCGGTGTGAACTACGCCAACGACTACTCCGACGGAATCCGCGGCACCGACGACTTCAGAGTTGGCCCGATGCGGCTAACCGGCGCAGGACTCGCCTCGGCCAAGTCTGTGCGGAACGTCGCCTTCACCTTCTTCGGTCTCGCCGCTGTGGCTGGGCTCGCGATCGTTCTCATCACCTCGATGTGGTGGCTCATCGCCGTCGGCGCGGTTTGCATCGTCGCCGCCTGGTTCTACACCGGAGGTAAGCGCCCCTACGGCTACGCGGGGTTCGGCGAGCTTTTCGTTTTCATCTTCTTCGGTCTCGTTGCCACCATCGGCACGGTCGCTATCCAGGTTGAAAACTTCTTCGTGAACCCAGACGCTGTTCTCTGGGCTTCTGGTGCTGCGGTTTCGATGGGTCTTTTCGCATCGGCGGTCTTGATGATCAACAACGTGCGCGACATTGCGACCGACACCGCCGCTGGCAAAAAGACGCTCGCAGTTCGAGTCGGCAAGCGCTGGGCCCTAGTGATCTATTTTCTGTTCCTGTGGTTGCCGATGGTCCTGCTATTCCCTTACGCGCTGATTTTCTCGGCGGCGGGATTTACCTACGGCGTGCTGTTTCTTTTGATTCCGCTCACGATCATCGTGGCAACGGCCGAAACGGCCAAAGAGTATGTTTTGGCGCTGAAGCTAACTAGCTTTGCCGCGCTTGCGTACGGGCTTTTGCTCAGTTACGGCCTCACCGTCGTCGTCTAGATCCTCTGCGGTTTCTTCCTCGGTTTCGCGGTTGAAGCGTTCGTAAAGTCGCTTACTCAACTCTTCGCGGGTGCCGCTCAGGAACAACAGCGAGAAAGCTAGGCCAAGCGCAGTTGCGATTGCCACCGAGTAAATCGGGTGGAAGTTGAGTGCGAGCAGGATGCCGAGCGGAACGCCGAATGCGGCGAGGCGGGCAAGAATGTACAGCCAAGGGTTCTTCACAGTTCAAGTCTAAGTTTGCGCTGGTTAGAGTTGTTACATGAAGTTCTTGCTCTACGGCATCGGCGCACTTGTCATCTTCACCGTCTTCGTCACGGTGTTCGCGGCTAGCGCCGACAAACGCGAGGTTCGCCTGATCCCCAAGTGGGCTTGGGTCCTAATCTGCATCTTCCTAACCCCGTTCGGCGGTCTGTTCTACCTGACCCTCGGACGCCCGGTCGGCCGAGACAAGTCACCTAAGAAGACCGTCGCCCCAGACGACGACCCAGAGTTCCTGCGTGACCTTTCGAAGCGTCTGCGCGAAGAGGGCGATGAAGACGGGCGATCAACCGAGCCCGGCCCTAATGTCTAGCCCAGCCCAAAGAGTTGCCGCGGAGCTGATGGCCCTTTTGGCGGCCAGCGGTGTCGAACATGTTTTCCTTGCTCCCGGTGCGCGTAGCCAGGCACTTGCGGTTGCTGCCCTGCAACTTGCCGACGCCGACAAACTCGACCTCCACGTTCGAATTGACGAGCGTTCACTCGGCTTCAACGCGCTCGGTGCATCCCTCGCATCTGGGCAACCAACCGCACTGATTGTCACCTCGGGTACCGCCGTGGCGAACCTCCACCCGGCCGTCCTAGAGGCCAGCCATTCCGGTGTGCCACTGATTTTGCTAACCGCCGACCGGCCGCACGAGCTACGCGGTGTTGGCGCAAACCAAACCACCAACCAGATCGGGATCTTCGGCGACGCCGTTCGCGCTTGCTACGACCTCGAAGCACCAACCGAGACCAGCCCGAGCAAAGATGAGCTTCGCTACGTCGTCGATACCGCGCTAAAAAGTGCACTCGGCGAATCGGGAGGCCAGCCCGGCCCCGTCCAACTAAACCTTGCCTTCCGTGAGCCGCTCTCATCAACAGAACCGGATGCCTCGACCCTTGAGGTTTCGCCGGTCACTGCCGAGCCGACTTCCAATTCGCTCGAATTCGCATTGCTGGACGGCACTGTGCCCACGATTGTCATTGCGGGTGCAGAGGCTGGGCCCGAGGCAACCGAACTTGCCGAGGCGTTTGGCTGGCCGCTGCTTGCCGAGCCATCCTCGGGAGCGCGCTTCGGCGATAACGCGATTCTCGGTTACCGATTAGTCCTCACCGAACGCAGGGATCTGGCCGACAACATTGGCCGAGTAATCGTGTTTGGCAAGCCGACCCTGAGTCGTCAGGTTATCGGCCTCTTCTCTAGAGAGGGCGTCGAGGTTATTGTCGTCCGCTCAAAGGCGATGGGCCACTTCAACGTTGGTGGTCGAGCAACCGCGTTTGTGGATGAGCTAACCGTCGATAGCGAACCGGCTGGATCTTGGCTCGAAGAGTGGCGAATCGCCGACCAACAGTTGCGCCTCAAAGCGCCAGTCACTGGGGAGCTAACCAGACGCGAATTGGTCGAACAGGTCTGGCAGGCAACCGAGGGTGCCGAGAACCTAGTTTTGGGCGCATCGCGGATGATTCGCGAAGCCGAAACCTGGGCGCCGGCGAAGTCTGTCAATGTGTTCTCCAACCGCGGTCTCGCGGGAATCGACGGCACGATAGCGACCGCTACCGGAATCGCTCTGGTCACCGGTCAGCGCACCCGCGCTCTAATGGGCGACATCACTTTCTTGCACGACGTTGGTTCGCTTGCAATCGACCCTGGTGACCCGGCCATCGACCTTCAGGTCATCGTTGCTAACGACCACGGCGGCACAATTTTCGAATCCCTAGAAATGCGCAAGCAACTCGACGACCGCAAATTTGAGCGCTTGTTCCGCACTCCGCAAAACGTCAACCTCGCCACCCTCGCTGCCGCTTACGGCTGGCTACACATCCCGGCTGGCAACGAAGTCGAGCTGGCCAAAGCGCTCGGCACGCCTGGGCGCGTAGTTATCGAAGTTTCGCTCTAAGAAAGTGCGCCGAGAATCGGCTGGAACTTGAGATCAGTTTCGGCAAGTTCGGCGGCAGGCTCCGACTCCGCCACAATTCCGCAACCCGCGTAGGCGGTGATTGTTGAGCCATCGAATTGCCCACCGCGCAGAGCGATAGCCCACTCGCCATCGCCATCGGCACCGATCCAGCCGACCGGGCCGGCATAGCGTCCGCGGTCAAAAGGTTCGAGCTGGCTAATCAGTTCTTGCGCGTTCTTGCGCGGAGTTCCCGCAACAGCCGCCGTCGGGTGAAGAGCCGATGCAAGGTCGAGCACCGAGGAATCCTGCTTCAAAACACCGTGCACGTCGCTCGCCAAGTGCCAAACGTTAGGCAGTGCGAGGCTAAACGGCTGCGGGTCGGCATCGACATGATCGCAGAACGGTTCAAGCGCCTGCACCAGCGAGTCCACCGCGAACGCGTGTTCGGCAACGTTCTTACTTGAGCCGGCGAGGGCGGCCGCAATGGCCTGATCAACTGCCGGGTCGGTTCCGCGACCGGCTGTGCCAGCTAGTACTCGAGCCGAAACCTGACCGTGGGAAACGCGCACCAATAACTCCGGTGACGCACCGAAGGTGCCGTCCACCGAGTAAACCCAGCAGCTCGGGTATGTGCCTGCCAACTTTGCCAAAACCGGGCGCAGGTCGAACCCAGAGGCAACGACCCCGGTCAGGTCGCGGGCTAAAACAACTTTCTCGGCTGCCGAGTTAGAGATCGCATCAATCGCACTCTGCACACTGGCCTCGAAGCCAGATCGACTTTGCTGGCCAGGCGTCAGCGATACGGGCTGGTTTTCGCGGTAAGGCTTGAACGCGGGCCACTTCGACCCCTCGATCTGGGTCAGCCACATGCGTCCGTCTCTCGAACCGACGATGACTTCTGGAACAATCAGGACGCTCTCGGCGCTGGAGTCATCGGCGAACGCAATCGAGCCAAAAGCCACTAGTCCGGTGCCGGGGAGGTTGACCGAATCGCTCACCAGAGCGCTAGCCACGGTGTCGCGCCACTGATCGGCAAGCTCGTTGATGCGGTTGGGCCCGCTGGCATGAAGGCGCAGGGCCTCACCAAAACCAATAATTCCGCCACCGTTGCGCACGAAAACTGTGGGGTTCTCGGGCAACATTTCGATGAGTGCGCCGCGCATTGCCTCTGGCAATTCAACGGTGGCTAGTTTCAGCAAGAAAGTCCTGACCTGAGTATTGGCTGTGAAGATGGCAAAAAACCTTTATTGCCGAAGTCTCTACTTCTAACCTAGTCATTGTTCGAACCTTCCCAGAATTGGAGTCCAGATGTCCAAGAAGCAGCTCATCGCAGCGATCACGCTAGCGGCTTTCATTGGCCTTCCGGTCGGCGCTCAGGCAGCCGTCGCGGCGACTCCATCGACGCCTCAGGTTTCTCCCAAGGTTGTCTTCGCTGAAGACGAAGATGGCTACGAGGACGAAGACCACGAGGACGAAGATCATGAAGACGAAGACGATGACTTCGAGGACGACGACGAATACACCGGTGGCTTTGAAGAGGAAGACGACGACGAAGGCACCTTCGTAATGCCTCCCGTTGTCGTTGACCCAAACAAGGCCGGCGTCCGCCCAGCCCGCCCGATCGGCCCTGATGGCAAGCACAGGCACCTCCCAGACGACAAGGTTTTCAGCGGTGAAATCGAGGAAGGCGCGATTAGTGAGCCAATTCAGGTTCAGCGCGTGCTACCAACCCGCAAGACACCGACCGACGTTTTTGTTGACAGCGCTGTTGTCGGCCTGGGTGCTGTAGCC
>JACCDO012187047.1_pt1 | contig 11294 bp, 7 predicted proteins | sample 7446101 | NCBI WGS metagenome assembly JACCDO01 (sample SAMN15323440, study PRJNA562643) | freshwater metagenome | isolation source: river surface water | place: USA:Blue River Watershed | collected 2017-08-16
CTGTACCGGTGCTTTTATTTTATATTCACATTAAAATACACATAAACCTACGTTATTTTTTATATCTATTATGCAGTCAACATAGATATTATTGACTTTGCTTTCTCGTACGCCCCAAAGTATACAAATCCACCAATACTTATCCACATAACCCTTGGACCGATACCACTGAATAATTTACTATGTCCACCTTTACCGCTAGCTTTACCCTCGTTGTATACTCTTTGGAATGTATCAAAAAAGCCTTTATAAGGCACTCCTTGTGCATCCACTGCTAACATTAATCTAGTTTTAATAACATCTAATGGGGTTGTGATTGCTGCTGCAATACCACCGGAAAATGAGCCACATAATGCAGCTTCATACGAATAAACACCATTTTTATTACCATTCTTCAAACGATAATTATTTATATATATCTTTAATTTTTCATATATTGGAAATTGAATTAATGAAAATGGTATTTCACGCATTAATGTGACACCAAATCCAGTATACAAACCTTTTAAACCTTCTTTATTGACAATATTTTGAACAGTGTTTATTATACCAATAGACATACCAGCTTGTATTCTCTGTTTCACAACTTCCGTGGGAACTCTAATGGTACAAGCAGCTACCTCTCCCATTGATGCTGCTATCATGTGCACTCCAGCGGTTGGAATATTTAATTTATTTTGGTTATTCATTAATATTTCTTTCATTTTTTCATATGTAGCAAAAAAAAGCGCAGAACCAGGAGCAGATCCTAGAGCTGCAGCTCCTAATCCTTTATATATCCCTGTAAAACCACCAGCCTTCAAAAATCCTTGTGATGATTGTAATCGTGTTTTTATAGTATCTAATGGATATAAACTGATATCTGTTACTGTCCCCGCAGCACCTCCGGCCAACAAACATGTTAGAAACGGAGCTGGCGCCACTGGAGGACTCTTAGTCGATTCACTCATCTTTTTAAGTTGATAGTATTGGTACGTCCATATTTTTTAGGTACCGGTATTTGTTACGCACTATAGGCGGATGTACCCCGATGGAGTCTGTGTACTGAAGCATCACGTGGATTACGCATCAATATTTACACACATTAAGCACAAATAATATACAAACTTAATTCCATTTTCTCCATTTTTTAAATGAATTTTTATAATTTTTATTCCTTCCCCCCGACAAGCTCGTGGGACTTATCTTGTTTTGTATCTTGTTGAGCCGTGGACTACTACTATCACTTTCTTCACTTTCCGTCAAAATGTGTTTCCTCTTTATTATTGTCTTGATAATATTTTTATTCTTGATACCCCATTCTTCACTCAATTTATTGATCAATTCTTCGTTATACATACTGGTTGGTGATGAATTCGCACTCTTTGTACTGCCGTTACTCTGCAGATACTGCGGGGTAGATCCTTTGAACGAGAGTGACATGTCCGTAGAAATCGTCAAGCTAGGCTTAATTCGATGAGGGATTTTGGATGGCTTTTCTTGAGTTGGAGGAGTTGGAGAATGTGCATTCCATGCTTTCATGTCCTCAATATGTTGACGACGATAGTCGGGTAATGGAGAATACTCATCGCTATGATTATGCGAAGTATCGTCATCTCGAAGATCGCCAGGGGAATCAATTGTGTCCGGAGAATCGCTAAATACAACTCGAGTCGTCATAGAAGGAGTTCTTAATATTTCATCTGCATACTCGCGGACATTTTCGTCGATATATTCTTCGAGATTGATGTCAATATCCCAATTAATACTTGTGTCAATTTGTTGCATTATTCCGCTCGACTTACTAGATGGTCTACTGTATTTGCTGCGAGGTCTACTAGATGAACTAGGAGTTTTACTGGATATAGTAGATGGTCTAGTAGGCGGTCTAGTAGGTGCGCTATGAGGTTTACTAAGCACCCTAGGCGATTCAAATCGTGCTAGTATCGAAGTTACTGCTGTCTTAACAATATTCTCGACAAAAAAAGAGTGGCTAACAAATACAGGATATTCAATAATCCCAGTGCCATCAGCGCGCTTAAGTGGAGAGTTCAAACTTATTTTTTCTAGCTCCTGCTGATACTTGGTCAATAGCAATTCCTTTTCATTGTTTATCCGACTAATGGTGTCCCTTATGTGTAAAATATTATTTATCTGGCCGTATGACTCTTCATGAAACATTAGCATTTGCTCTTGCTCCTGCAACGCGACATTCGCGGAGTGAATTTTACTGACTATATTTTTTGCAATAACGATACGATTGAATCCTTGCAAAGTGCGAACAGCTTGCTGCTGCAGAGATTTCATTATATTGTACTGCAACAAAAACTCTTCTTTTTTCCTTTCTTTCGTCAATTTAATATTATCTCCTTTGATTACGACAGCTACATTAGGCACATGCGATGGAAAATTAGCGTTTTCAATTGAGCGAATTAAATCATCTAAAAGTGAACTTATTTCTTCGTCGCTACTGACTGCACTGTACTCAGGCACAGGTATAGGAGAGTTGGCACTTTCAATTTCACAGATCAAATCGTCTAAAATTGAACTTATTTCGCTGACATCGATGACTGCCATGTCGGCAGATACAGAAGAGTTACAATTGTTAATAACTTCGGTTGTTACGAAAACTGATTTCACCAGATATTGTATATTTTTATCAAATAACTTCGTAATATAGTCACCGCACAACTTTCTTCTATATTCTTCATTTCTTGGTTGAAACCTATCCGGTAGAGTATCTATATTACCATTAACTTCAAGAAGCAGTACTTGCTTCTGCTTATCTATTTTGTCAATAGTATCACGCAAGTGTAGAATTTTATTTATTTTATTGAATATTTCTTCACTTTCCATTAATTGAATCTCTTGTATACGTTTATTTTCAACGAATCTGGCCAATTCACTTTTTCTATTTTTTGCTTTTATCACCTTATAAAATCCTTGCAATACACGGCATGCAGAAAGTTGTAAGTGTTTCATTTGCACTAATTTTTTTTGGTAAATTTTCTTTTTTCGCAATTTACGCTGTCGTTGAATGTATTCATAATACGACTCACTATTTTCGCTGCTATTATCTACCACTTGTGTCTCGGCGTCATCTGCAGTATCGCTTTCATTGACCTCAAGTTGTGAAGCTCGTTCTTCGTAGATATTTAAGAACTGTTGAATTAATGTCTGCCAAGGCGATGACTCCGCTCTTGGTCCATTATTGCCGAATAACTCCGAAGATGAGTCCATCTATCAAGTCGCAACACGCTACGCGTGCTGATGTGACAGTTACTGAAGCATCCCGGTCTGGCAACTGTTTCTGTTTCCTTCCGAAAAAATTTCACCATTGAGGGATTAGGCAGTAGGGATTATCAGATGCTAGTTATAAAACCGATAATTCCTCCTCCTTCGTCGTCATCACGCGATGTAATAACCAATTATTCTAACTAAATTTATACCGAAATTTAGCATGGATTACTAAACTTAGTACCAGGTATAAAGAAAATTGTATCAGTGTCGGTACATCGGCCCTTGATTTAGCAGTGATCTGTCTGTTGACAACTTGACAATTCAAGTTTCAACAGTACAAACGAGTGGGTCACGTTCAGTATGCCGTCGGGGCTGTCCAAGGGCGCGGTGCTCGTGGGTGGTGGCATCGTATTGCTAGTACTCGGTACGGGTCATTTACTGCTTGCACTGGGTCGCAGCGCCAGTAAATCGAATGAATCGGCTTTGTTACTGATGCAAATGAAGCTGGTTGACGTGGTGGTGAGTGTGTTTTCTACTATATTGATATCATATTCATTTAGTAATGGTGGAGAAAATAGTAACACATTTATTGGAAACGATCATTATGCAACCACTAATGTTAATTCATATTCATTATGGTTTTATCAATGTAGTCTTTTAATTGTTGCACTTTCATTTATATCAAATATCAGTGTCCATTTAGTTGAAACATTATTAGAGTATTCATTTTTTGCATTTTTTTTCGCATCTATTGTATACCCAATAATTTTTCATTGGACTTGGTCATCATCTGGATGGGCGAGTCCATTCCGCTCCTCGTACAGAGATAATTTATTAAATGGATGTGGATTGTTAGATTCAGGTGGTGCAATTGTGTTATATTACACTACTGCATGCACAGCATTGATATTGACATTTTTTAAGCCAATAGGATTAAATGAGGTAGTAACTAAAGTGGATATGAAATTAAATAAGCTTAAAGTTATGTTTCACAATACATGCAACATCATCGGTATTGTATTGGTGTGGGCTGGATCTGTTGGTTATTATTGCATAAATAATCTTCCAACAAATTTGAATACAATTGAAGAAGTAATCGGTATGAGAGCAATTAATAGTTCTCTCGGACCTGGTACTACCATCGCAATAACACTTTTTTTGCTCAAGTATTATAATAGCAATCATCATGAATCCTTTTATCTGCGTCATGTGGCTAATGCTACCATCTCATCGCTCGTAGCCATAAGTAGTAGTAATTCTGTTGTCAATTTAGAAGGTAGTTTTGCTGTGGGTTTTGCTTCTGCATTTCTATATTACTTCGTATACACGATACATCAAAGGTATTTTCGGCAACCAAATCAGTACAGTGTTGAGTTTAATCAAGATGTTCAACTTTTGATTTGTGTATTTGTATTTGCAATTTTTAGTATTATTGCAACTGGTTTTCTGGCATCGCACAATGGGTACATACTATCTCTGCCAAGCGGTTATGATTATATAAATAGTGCCGACAATAGCGATAATAATCACAGAGTTAACGCGTGTACGGGTGTTTTCTACGGTGGTAACGCGACTCAATTAGGAACTAACGTTGCCGTGGTTTTATCAGTGACAGCATTCGTCGTTCCAGTAGTGATAATGTATCGAGTAGTGATACACCCATCACTAATGAATATAGTGACACACCTGACAAGAGGTTCGGTGGTTAAGGTTACGAAGAATGATCTCTACGATGCGAAGGCGAATGTCACAGTGACTACTACTCAGCCCGTCGATGAACCCAGTGAGATAGCAATTCCTAAGGTAATTGAGTCGGAGACACTTTCATTTGGATTAAACTCCGATAACAGACCGGTTGAGGACTTCATGAGCACTGAAGAGTTCGAAGCAGTGAACGGCTATTCTTGGGATTATGTTATTGTGTTGCCGGCAATAATACCTTCGGATGACAATAAGGAGACACCAAATAGAGGAGATTGTGCCATTCCCCCAGAAACAATTCGGATCATTAACTCGCTGCAGAAATATGGGTTGGAAACCTACAACTATTTATCGGTGCAAAAGGATGAAGTGTACGTCAAGATTCGTGCTGACTTGAAAAGAGTCATGTTTCAAGCGGATATAGAAAATATGAAAGTATTACTGGATGAAGATGAGCTGATGCAAGTGACACAGAAAGGATTCCGTGGTGTCATAAACGACAAAGTTATTCAAGTTAAACCGTTTTTGATCTCGAGGGGCGAAGAGCATACGTCTATAAGGCCGTATCAGTATATTTATGCGCCATTCGACTACGATGATTATAAAATTAATCCTAATTTGTATGCTAAATTACCAGAGAATAACGGCAAAGTCATCAGCGAGGTACTGCGCTTGAAGCTGATCGATCGGATCATCACAGGGAGTGGCATTGGCTGCTGCAATTTCCAGATTAAACGGTTAATGTCCGAAGGTAAAATCCTAGGATACTTTCCCTTGCACAAGGATGAAAAATTGAAGGAGTTGGCTGATAAATGGCTCGATTGGGGCCAATTGCCCTGGAAGCAACCAAACGGTATAATAAAGTGTTATTTTGGCGAAAGAGTTGCGTATTATTTCATGTTTTTAGCCTTTTATATTACTTGGTTGATCCCCTTAGCTTTTGCCGGACTACTCGTGACGTTGCATGGCGTTATTTTGAGTATCACTTATGGGTCTGTTGTCAAAGCATTTCAAGAATTATACTCCTTACCATTCTTCTGCTTGTCTATAAGCATTTGGACCAATTTATTTCTAGTTAATTGGGAATCAAACAGTTCGTATCACGCGCTTAAATGGGGAATGATTGATGCCGAAGAGGTGGAATTAGAGCGGGAAGAGTACATTGGGGTGGTGGTCCCATCTCATATCACTGGGAAACCAATTAAACAGTATCCAAAAAAAGAAAAAAAGCGCGCAAAGTTTATATCAAATATGCTTGTGACGGTGTTTATCACGATGGTCATCGTGCTACTCGGACTTGTATTTTACTTAAAGTTTCGACTACGTTCTAATGCGTTGTCTACGGGAGAGTCCAGTGACGTTGAAGAATTCGCATTAGTATTGGCCGATGGTGTCAATGCATTCCAAATCCAATTATTTCAATATCTCTTTAATCGTTTAGCGCGATACTTATGTAAGCGTGAAAATCACCGAACGGATACAGAGTTTCGGGACTCGTTAATACTTAAACTATTTGCATTCAACTTTGTCAACAGCTATCTGCCATTATTTTACATAGCATTTATGAAAAAAGCTATTGGGGATCAGTGCTACCGGGATAGTTGCATGACGGAGCTGTCGAAATCTATGTGTATTATATTTATCTCGCGTTTGTTTATTGGAAACATCACAACGTATGCGATTCCTCGGATAAAACGGTACATTCGAGAGTTAAAAGAGTCCAAAAATGTAAATAATAACAAGAAAATGACACCAAACATAACGGATATATTGGCCAATAATAGCCGGAAGTTGAAGGAGTCGGTGCAGGAGATGAATGTTATGCGAACAGCTACTGAACTGAGGGATTCCATAACGTCACTTGGTGATACCATAGGTGGCGCCATCTTGAATAATGTCAACGAGTTAAAGCATGAAATGGAGAACATGATATTCTTTGACAGAAATAAATTTTCAGAGCCAGAAAAACAGTTCATGTTGGAGTCTTACGACGAGAATTGCACTCAAGATTATAACGAAATCTCGATCCAATTTGGTTATATCACCTTATTCGCCAGTGCGACTCCATTTTCACCATTCTTTGCGTTGATATCGAATTATATTGAGTGTCGCAGTGATGGATGGAAGCTCTTAACCGTATTCCGTCGTCCATTTTGCAAGGATGGTGAGGATATTGGTAGTTGGGAAGCAATATTTCAAATATTTTCTTTTATATCAATTTTTACCAATGTAGGTATCATATTATATACCAGTGATATCTTTACGGTGACATCGACGTACGTAAGGCTCTGGTTAGCATTCTGTTTTATTTTTTTTGCGTTTACTTTACGGCATATTACTGCCAGAACCTTTACTCTTCACTCGTCAGGAGAAGCAGATATTCAAATAAAACGTCAAAATCATATTATTTCCAAGATATTTGATCGGGTTCCCGACGAAGATGAGGAGTTAGACCAGCAGAACATGAACCGAAAGTTGAATAAGTTGAACGAACGGAGGAAGCGGATGACGATCAATCAAAAAGATACAATTAAGCCAGTACAGTAGGCATTATGCTTCCAGGATTACACAACGAACAAGATTCATAATTTATATAATTTATACGGTCTATAGTGTTTATAGTGCTTATGTTGTAAAAAGTGTAAATATTTCGTAATAGGTTGTCCTCTCTCTCTCTCTCATCTGATACCGGGTATCCGCTTGGTTTCGGCCAATTCGGTACAAACTCAAAAATACTTAGTAGGTTGAAAGTTTAACAAAATTTGCAGCCCTAGTTTTTTTAGTGTGTGAGGCCATGGCATCAAGTCCGCGCAATCCCGCTATTGTTACTCTCGATGCAGCACAAATGCGATGGCAATTATTGCGCTCATTCGAGCGGCAGGAGCAGTTAGAAGATGAAAACATTATGCTGAAACGGCGCGTGCATGAGGATATTCATCGATCGCGCGAAGATTTCCAGGAGAAATTGCGTTCAATTCGGTCGTTAGTAATGGAAATGCCACAGTCGGTGCGAGATTTACAACGGGATTTAGATTGTATTGGCGAAGAAGTTCGAGATACCAAAGGTAAAGTAGAAAATGATATTCAACATGCCATGGAACTAATCACTAAAGTCGCTGATATCAACAAGAAGGCAATGTTGGCATCAGAAGATAAATATAAAACACTAGTGCGTAAATATGAAGTTGCACTTTCCACTATTGATGATAATAATAATACAATACAATCTTTGTCGCTGAAGCAGAACAAGGAAACGGATAAACTAATTGCTAAAATAGCCCGTTTAAAGGAAACATTAGGGGATGTTGATGCTAAAAACGCTAAATTGGGCCAAGATAACATTGCATTAAAGGATAAATATGAGAGTTTATACCAAGATAAGGAGAACTTAGCTGCAAAGTATGATCTATCATATGCTGAAATTAAGAGATTGAAACTTGTAATATCCAAGTTAGAAATGGATTGCGCCCAGTTAGAGCTTGATACGACAAGTGCGTTGGAGAACATGAGAGTCCAGTGCAATGCGGTGGTTCACGAGAAAAATATTGAAATTGAAAATTTGAATGAAATTATTTTAGATTTACAGTCACAAAACGATAAACTGACACAAGCTATGATGGGGAACAAATCCAATTTTGCTAAATTTATAGAGTTGAAAAGTGAAAATATTACATTACAAAGTAAATTGAATCAAGTCACGAGTAAGATACAGAATAGTATAGCTGGTGGCATAGTAACAACACCAGCTAATGTCTCTGGTGTAACAAGTAGTGTGCCAGTTTCAACTACTGTTCCTGTATCAGCGAGGTCGGGGATTATATCGCCTCGATCAGCCAGGAATCACATCGAAAGCATCGATAATCACAACTCAACTGGAGTCCATGTACCTCAGTTAGATTTTGTGAGGAATTCAGGAAAAAATAAAAAAATCATTCCAACCAATGATACCTCAATTGACTCCGCTGGTATTTTCATAGGTGTCCCTATGATGAACAAAGAAACAAGAAAATTATTGAAGGATAGAGTATCCGGACAAGGCGAGAAGGTTACTGTTTGATTTGTTATTGTTATATATTGTTACATTTTGTATTAATTTGCCAATGCTTCTAATGCTCCTTTTGAAGTCAAACTCTCTTGCACTAGCATACCAAATACGCCTATGGGAATGAATCAATGAATGAATGAATGATGAAAATAGTAGGGGATAGTAAGTGAGAAAGTAACCTATCATCGCCAAACGTCCATTCTTTATTTCTTTCAAAGAAAAATCGTTTCTAGTACTTTCTTTTTGGCCAAATTTTAATGGGTTAAATTTATAATCACCAGGTTGGCGCTCCCACTCCTTGCCATAATACATGGCAAAGAATCCAATAATTTCAACAAATCCAAGGAATAAAAAAGCACCTGCAGCAAGTTTTGGACTAGTATGTACCCATGTATAAAAGTTATCCAGCTGATTTTTCTCTGATGGAAAATTGGGTAATACAAATCCAGATTCTTGCGCTAATTGACCAAGTGCGGCAAGCATTGCGATTCTTGAATGCTTGATTTCTGCTTCACGCATCCAATACACATCGAATACGTCTAATGTGGATAATCCCAACGGATCAAAACCGACATCGCCTAAAAAGGTAAGCGAATGAGCAGAGAAGTGAGTAACTAAGCAAGTTTGAAATAATAAAATGCAATAAAATATTCTCTTTTCTTACCACTTAATGAAATTCTATCTAGTGATTTTTGACGAAGCAAGAAAGGCATCGATTGGCTCCTCGTGTTAGTCGATAGACAGACGCTGCATGCAACGAGCGATGCCAGAATGAACACGAACAGATACGACATTGTTGCTTCGCGATGATGCAAAATGCAATTGGAATGCTTTATGTCGAGTCATTTACTCCGGACTCGGTGTACGGTACTTGTGATACCAAAACGATTAGATGAAGACGCAGTTGTAAATGCAGATGTATAGTATTATTAATTAAAAAACATAAACATAGGCATATTGCTAATAACACTTAATATACTTCAACGTGCCATTGGCCTTTCTCTTTCCATTCCTTAAGTTTATCTGCCCAAACCATTCCTTTCTTGGAGCAAACACCTTCAAGCATTTCTAAAATACCAGGCATCATACCTTTTAAACCACAGAAGTACATGTGTGCACCCTTTTCCATCTTAGCGAAGACTTCGTCAGCATATTCTTCTACTTTATCTTGAATGTACATTTTACCGCCTTTTTTATTAGTTTGTTCACGTGATAATGCATAATCTAGACGGAAATTAGTTGGGAATTTAGCTTTAACTGCCTGCCATTCATCATCATATAATAAAGCATCTTTATTGGCTACACCTAAGAATAACCAGGCTTGTCCTTTGTATGCAGCAGCAGCTGGGGTTTTTTCTACGAATAAACGACGAATAAAACTTCTGTATGGTGCAATACCAGTACCAGTGGCAACCATGATTAAATCAGTTTCAGGATTTTGTTCAGGCATTAACATAACTTTACCAGCTGGACCAGTTAACATAACTTCATCACCTGGTTTAGTGTCACATAAAAAGTTGGAGCATACACCCTTTTTAGCTGGATCATCAGCCTTTAACTCTGGGCAATAATATGTGGCACGACGAACACATAGAGTGGCAGTATTACCTTGCATATTTTCACCATAACGAGTAGATGCAATAGAATATAAACGGTTGGTATGTGGTTTACCATTCTTTGGGTTGATACCAGGAGGAATAACACCATATGATTGACCTTCCCAGTATGGCATTTTCCCACCATGATCGATAATAATGTTGCATGTCTCACCAGTGGCTTGTGCACCAACAATACGTTTAACAGATACAATTTTACCAATGTGAGGTTCCTATACAGTGTAAAGTGAGTTTGGGATAATGATAATAAATGTATTTTGTTGAAAAAAGCATATTATAACAATCTTTTATTGTTTGCTCTTGGAATCGATACATTACAGTGATGATAAAGCATTTATATAGGCATTATTCATATCACTCAAATGGTATGCTCGAAAATATTATATTAATTACTAACCTTGGCTTTGAATAATTGTAATGGAATGTTTTCAGTGGACCAGTATGGATTGGCTTCCAAGAAATTCTGTTCACTTGATTGAGATTTAGCGAAAACAGCATTTAATGCATCAATTCCAACAGTATTTGTTGTAACTGCGTTGGGAAACCATGGGTCAGCCATCATTTTCATACCACTTAGTCTGTTTGACGAGGAATGGACATATCCATTAGCGATTACTGCTAGAACTGCAGCCAAAACAACGATTAGAAGTTGCATTTCTAGTGATTTTGTTGTCTTCTCTTACTACGTAAGCAACTTTTGAGTGAATCACCGA
>JACCDO010402201.1_pt1 | contig 11291 bp, 9 predicted proteins | sample 7446101 | NCBI WGS metagenome assembly JACCDO01 (sample SAMN15323440, study PRJNA562643) | freshwater metagenome | isolation source: river surface water | place: USA:Blue River Watershed | collected 2017-08-16
GGCAGCACGCCGGGGATGAGCAGGGCGATGAGCTCCAATCCTTCCCAGCCGCTGACGCGTCCGGAGGCGATCGCGCTCGAGACCTGGTTCAGGACGTTGCCCGCGACCATCACGAAGACGAACGCGCCCGTGGCGGCCCCGCCGGCGACGGCGGTTTCGGTCAGGACGTGGCGGTCGAGGAGGCGCACGTCAGCATCCAAGCCGACCACGCCCTTTTCTCCAAGGCGAAAGCCTCAGGGCGCCGCCTTCTGATCCAGGTCGGCCGGCAGGCCGGGACCGCGGACGGCTTCGATCTCGCCCGCGCGCACCCAGCCGGTCTTGCCGTCGGCGGTGCGCACGCGCATGTGCCCGTTGAGCGGACGATCGGTGCGTACGACGTCCCCTTCGGCCACGCCGCGGAGCGGCTCGCCGAACTGGGTGGGGGTCAGTCGCAGGGAGACTTCGGGGCGACGCACCACGGCTCGGGCGTCGAGCGAACGGCCGCCCCACAGCCCGGGGATGCAGAGGGCGAGCACGGTGAGCGCTCCCACCCGGGTCCACTGGTTGGCTTCGCTCGCCGGCCTGCCGCGGAGCCTCGGCACGGCGACGCACAGCACGGTGGTCCAGAAAGAGGCGAGGGCCAGCAGCAGCCAGAGGTCGCCGGTGAGGAAGGAGGCGTATTCTTCGACGGCGGTCGGCTTGGGGCGTTCGACGCCGCCGCTGTCCAGTCCGTGCTTGATGCCGGCGATGGCGACAGGGTCGCGCGGGTCGATGAGCAGCGCGCGTTCCCAGCAGAGCATCGCGCGGCCTTTGCGGCCGAGGCGCCATTCGGCGTTGCCCAGCGCCGAGAGGCGGCCGGCGGTCACGCCTTCGTCGCGGATCTCCGCGCTCCAGAGTTCGACGGCGCCGGCGTAGTCGCCGCGGGCGTAGGCGGTCTCGGCGGCGCCGGGAGCCTCGGCCGCGCCGAGGGGCGCGAGCCAGCAGAGGAAGAGCAGCGCGAGGGTCCTCATGTCAGCGAGAGCAGCTGGCGGAGCAGCGCGACGTCGGCGTCGGCGGTTTCGGCGTCGGGCGGCGTGCCCGGCCTGGCGAAGCGATCGGACTGGGCGAGGACGTACAAGGCATCGAGGCGGGCGCGGTCGGCGCCCGGGAGCACGCGTTCGACGTCGCTCTGGGTCATCGCCTGTTCTTCGGCGGCGAGCTTGGCGGCCACGCCGGCCTGCAGCCCGCGGACGACCGCCACGGCGAAGCCGCGGGCGTCGTTCCGACGACGGCAGGCTTCGGCTTCCGTCAGCGAGGCGCGCATGACGGCGCGGGCGCGGCGGCGGCGGCCGATCTCCGGATGCGCGGCGAGATAGCCGAGGAAGCCCACCAGGGCGGTGGCGGCGACGACGAGTCCGAGGGCGACCGCGTTGGCGGACCAGAATCCTTCCGCCTCGCCCAGGGAGACGGCCGGTGAACCGCGGAAGAGCGGCGAAGCCCGACGAGGCTGCGGCTCGGCGAGGCCGCTCGCCTGCTTCGGCTGGTCCGCGGCCGGCGCCGCCGGGTCCGCGGTGACGAGGTCGACCTTGGCCGGGGCGTTGCCCGTCACGGTCACCTCCAAGGGCGCGAACTCCAGCTTGCTGAAGGTCTTGGTCGCCGGATCGAACGCCGCGAGACGCACGGCGGGCGTACGCAGCTTGCCGGGCAGGCGCGGCACGAGCGTGTAAACGAACATGCGCTGGTCTTCCGCGTGGCGGCGGCGCTCGGTCGCGGGCAGGACGTCCCAGGTCTCGTCGCCGCGCAGCTCCGGCGGCAGGATGCGGTCGAGGTTGCCCTCGCCGGTCAGGATCGCGCGCAGGCGGATGGGTTCGCCGACCTCGGGTTTGTCCTTCGAGACCTGCAGGCCTTCGGCGACGAAGCGGCCGATGGCGCCGTTCCACTCGGGAGGTCGGCCGCGTTCCGGCACGTGCGCGACGGTGAGGCGCCGGCGGAAGGCGAAGGGCCGGTCACGGCCGTTCTGGCTGAACACGCCTGATTCGCCGCTCTGCACCAGCATGATGCCGTTGAGGGAGAACTCGCCGGCGCCTTCGCGGATAGGCGTGAGGTCGAAGGTCGTCTGGATGCCTTGGCCGAGGGAGTCGGGCAGCGGCTGACGTTCGGCGGTGACCGTCATCGAGAAGCCTTCGGCGAGCGACTCGAGGCCGTAGCTCGCCACGACCGCCTCGTCGTCGCCGCCGCGCATGCGGATGGCGCCGCGGATCAGCTCGCCCACGTAGAAGACGCGGTCCGGCAGGACGAGTTCGGCGCGGGCCTGGGCTTCGCGGCGGTAGGTGACCTTGTCGCTCACGAGCAGGCGGATCTCCGGCACGACGACCGCCTTGCGCACGAAGCGCAGGTTGAAGGAGGGGATGACGTGCTCGCCGAGCTGCTCCGGAGCCACGCCCGAGAAGTTGAAGGTGGCTTCGTTCGAGCCCGGACGGATCAGCTGGCCGGACAGGCGGAGCGCCATGCCGCGGGGCGGCTTGATCTCGCGGCTGATGAACTGGGCGCCGCCGAGCACGATGTCGGATTCGACCATGATCTGCAGGCGGAACGGCTGGCCGGGGGCGACGACGCGCGGGGTGATCTCCCAGCTGACGCGGTCCTCCGCCCGGGCGAGGAGCCCGAGGCACAGCACGAAACAGCAGGAGAGGAAACGGCGCATCTCAGTAGTCCTTGCCCTTCTTGTCCTTGGGCTTGCCGCCGTTGCCGCCCTTGCCGTCCTGCTGGCCGGCGGGCATCTTGCGTCCGAATTCGTTCTTCAGGCCCTCGAGCGAGCCGCGGGCTTCCTGTTCGGTCATCTTCTCCTCCTTGCCTTCCTCGCTCTTCTTGTCGGAGCCGGAACGGGGCTTGGGCTTGCGGCGTTCCGGGGGAAGGAAGTCCTCCTCCTCTTCCTCTTCGCCGTCCTGGGCCTCGGGGGGAAGCTTGTCGTCGGGGATGCGTTTGACGAGCTCGCGGATGACGTCGCGCAGCTCCTCCAGCTTCTTGCGCTGGGCTTCGATGGCCTCCTCGAGCGCGACGGTCTCGCGGCGAAGGGCGCGGAGCAGTTCTTCGATGGCGTCGGCGTTGGCCTTGCCCTGGGCGTCGGCGGCGTCGAGCTCGTGGGCGCCGCGGAAGTCGCCGACCGAACGCGTCCAGAGGGCGATGACGCCGGCGCGCTTGGTGACCATCGCCTCCTCCTTCGGGATCAGCTTCTTGATGGTGCGGTAGGTGTTGATGCCGCCGCCGAGCGCGCTCGTCGCGGGGACGTAGTCGGGCTCGCGGCCTTCGGCCTTCGCCTTGTCGAGCAGCTCGATCTGATCCTTCATGTCCGAGATGTCGGCGTCGGCCGCCTCGAGGTAGGAACGCGCGATCGAGAGTTCGGTCACGTCGCCGGAGGTGCGGCCGCCGAGGCCGGCCTTGCCTTTGCCGAAGCGCACGTGGCCGAGGTTGTGGAGCGCGGGGGGACGGAGGGAGTCGTCGTCGCGTCCCAGCGAGGCGCGCAGGGCTTCTTCCGCGCCGGCGAGGTCTCCTTCGGCGAGGCGCTGGGTGCCGCGGTTGTGGAGTTCGCGCGCGTCGAGGCCGGCGAGCGGGTCGGTGACCTTCTCGGCGCCGGAGGCGGCGGCCGCGAGCAACAGGAGGGCGAGCAGGTTTCTCATGGCTTGGTCGGACGGCGGGTGGAAAGGAGTGATTCGGCGACGAGGATCAGGAGGGCGAGGCCCAGGAACCATTCTTCACGCGGGACGCCTTGGCGTCCGGCGCCGCGTTCGTCGGTGCCCGCCTGGATGGCGAGGCGGAGGGCTTCCATGCCCTCGCCGGCCTGACCGAGGCGGATGAAACGTCCGCCCGTCGCTTCGGCGACCTCGCCGAGCGTCTTCTCGTCGAGACGGCTGAGGACCTCCTCGCCGTCGGCGTTCCTGAGGGTCTCGATCGAGCCGGTCTCGCCGACGATGCGGATCGGACCGCCCGAAGGCGTGCCCACGCCGACGGCGTGGACCACGAGGCCTTTGCGCTTGAGCTTCTTCGCCATCTCGACGCCGCCGGACTCGAGGTCCTCGCCGTCGGTGAGCAGGATGAGCAGCTTGCGGTTGCGGTTGGAGTAGAAGGCCAGCTCGGCTTCCTCGACCGCGCGGCCGAGGTCGGTGCCGGAGACCTGGATGCTCGTCGTGTCGGTCTCCTCCAGCGTGCGGTAGAAGGCGTCGTAGTCGCGCGTGAGCGGGCACTGCAGGAAGGCCTGCCCGGCGAAGGCGATCAGGCCCACGTTGCCCGTGCCTTTGCGGCGGACGAAGCCGGCGATCGCGGCCTTGGCCCGCGCGAGACGCGTCGGGCTCATGTCGGCGACCAGCATCGACTTCGAGACGTCGAGGGCGAAGACCACGTCCTCGGTCGCGCCTTTCTGCTTCGTCTCCTCGACGCCCCAGCGCGGTCCGGCGAAGCAGGCCACGAGGAGGGCGAACGCGGCCGCGACGGCGATGTCCTTGGTCAGACGGCGGGCGACGGAGAAGCCGGAGAGGAGGCGGCCGAGCAGCGTCGCGGAGGCGAAGCCGGCGAGTCCTTTGCGGCGGCGGTGTTCGGCCCAGCGCAGCGCGATGAAGAGCACCAGTCCGGCGACGGCGGCGACCGCCAGCAGGCGCGGGTCTTCGAAATGCGGGTCGGTGGTGTCCATGGATCAGGGCGCGCGGGGCCGCACGACGGCCCAGAGGATCTCGGCGAGAAGGAGCAGGGCGGCGACGCCGACCCAGACGAGGCGGTGGCTTTCGTAGACGACGGATTCGCGGAGGCGGACCTCGGTGCGTTCGAGGCGGTCGATCTCCTCGTACACGCGTCCGAGCTGGGCTTGGTCGAGCGCGCGGTAGAAGCGGCCGTCGGCGATCTTGGCCATCTTCTCCAGCATGATGTAGTTCGCCGGGTTGATGGTCTGCATCGGGATCGTCCGGCCGAGGGCGTCGCGGTAGAGCTGACCGGTGCGGGTGTCGAAGCGGGGCAGGACCGTCGGCTCGTCCTTGCCGAGGCCGATGCAGTAGAGGCGGATGCCCAGGGCATGGGCGAGTTCGGCGGCCGGCACCGGAAGGATGGCCTTGCTCATGTTATCGTCGCCGTCGGTGAGCAGGATGATGACCTTGGAGCGTCGTCCCTTGATGTTCTTCATCCGGTCGACGGCCATCGCGAGGCCTTCGCCGATCGCGGTGCCGGTCTCCTGGATGCTGCCGATGTGCATGCGGTCGATGCCCTTCTCGACCCAGATCTTGTTGATCGTGAGCGGGCTCAGCAGGTAGGGTTTGCCTGAGAAGACCACGGCGCCGATGCGGTCGTCGGGGCGCTTCGCAAGGAAGTCATAGATGACGTTCTGGCTGGCCTGCCAGCGCGTCACCTCGGCGCGCGGGGTGCTCATGTCCAAGGCCATCATCGACCACGAGAGGTCGACCACGAGCATGATGTCCACCCCTTCGGCTTCGCGTTCGACCTCCTTGTTGGCCGTGCGCGGGCCGGCGATGGCGATCACCAGGATGACGGAGGTCAGCAGGCGCAGGAACAGACGGAGGCGGCCGGCGCGCTCGCGCACGGGTCGGCCCGCGGCGCCGAGGAGCGCCGTGGACGGATACAGCACCGCGGCCGAACGGCCGACGCGTCCGCGCAGCACGGCGTAGACGGGCACGAGCGCGAGCAGGAGCAGCGCCCAGGGGTATTGGAAATCGTAGCCGAAGATTTCCATCAGGCGTGGTCACGCCGCGGAAGCGGCGGCGGAACGGGGAGAGGAGGAGGCAGCGGCGGCGGAGTGGCCGAAGCGGTCGAGGCACTCGGGGTGACTGCCGGGACCACGGTCGCCGGGCGCGGCGGAATCAGCGGCGGCGGCGTCGGCCGGGCGAAGGTGCGTCGTGCGTCCTCGATCCGTTTCGCGGCTTCCCGGACGCCCGCGATCAGCAGCGAGGCCTCGAGCGCGGTGCCGGCGAACTTCGCGGCGTCGGCGCTGCGCAGCGCGGCGGCCAGCGGCTGGCGGGCCGGCATGAAGACCGGGATCACGCCCGTCGCCGCGAGCAGTTCTTCCGTCGAGAGCGAGGGCAGGGCGCGCGCGTCGACGGCGTGCAGGTAGGCGCGGAAGGAGCGGGTGACGCGGACCACGGCTTCTTCGGTCGGCAGGTTTTCGGCGGCGGCGAGTTCGCCCTCGAGGATCGCGGACGGCGGCTTCTGCGCCGGCTTACGGGTGATTAATTTGAAGCCGAGGAGCAGGGCGAGGGCGAGCACGGCGACGCCGATCAAGGCGACGCCCCAGTGGGAAGCCCAGAACGCCGGCGCGATCTCCGGCTTGGGGCCGAGCAGCGTGAACGGGATTTCTTCGGCGGGAGGCATCAGCGGCGGCGCCGGCGGCGTTCGAAGAAACGGGCGAGGGTCGGGGCGACGGCGGCGCCCGCGTCGAGGCGGGCCACGTCGGTGCCCGCGCGGCCGAGGAGGGCGGCGGTGGCGGTGAGCCGCGCTTCGGCTTCGGCGGCGAAGGCGTCGCGCACGGCGGCGGAGCCCGTGTCGACCTCGCGGATCTCGCCGGTCTCGGCGTCCTCGAGCGCGACCACGCCGACGTCGGGCAGGACGCGCTCGCGTTCGTCGACGAGCTGCACGCAGGCCGTGTCATGGCGCGAGTTCAGTTCGGCGAGCGCGGCGGCCATCGCGTCGCCGCCTTCGGCGCCGGCCAGGAAGTCGGAGACCACGAAGACCATCGAGCGTCGGCGCAGCGCGCGGGCGAGGCGGCGCATCGGCTGGGCGAACGCGGTGCGCCGCGAGGCCGGGCGGAATTCGAGGACCTCGCGGATGATGCGCAGCACGTGGCGGCGTCCCTTGCGCGGCGCGACCCAGAGCTCCTCGCGGTCGGTGAAGAGCAGCAGGCCGACCTTGTCGCCGGCCTTGAGCGCGGAGACCGCGAGGCAGGCGGCGACGTCGGCGGCGCGTTCGCGCAGGGTCTTCTCGCCGGAGCCGAAGTCGGCGGAGCCGGAGACGTCGACGGCGAGGACCAGCGTGAGCTCGCGTTCCTCGCGATGCAGGCGGATGAACGGCTTGCCGGTGCGCGCCGTCACGTTCCAGTCCATCGCGCGCACGTCGTCGCCGGGGACGTATTCGCGCAGCTCCTCGAAGTCGGTGCCGCGGCCCTTGAAGCGCGAGAGGTAGGCGCCGACCATCGCGTCGTTGACCTGGCGCAGGGCGACGAGCTCGACGCGCTGCGCGCGGCGGAGGGTCTCCTGCGGATGGGTCGGGACGGGCGTGGCCACGGTCGCCGTTCGTTCTTAGGGGACGCTGACGGCGTCGAGCACGCGGCGCACGATGGCGTCGGCGTCGACCCCTTCGGCGTCGGCTTCGTAGGTGAGGATGAGGCGGTGGCGGAGGACGTCGGGGGCGATGTCCTTCACGTCCTGCGGGGTCACGTGGTCGCGGCCCTGCAGGAAGGCCCAGGCCTTGGCGGCGAGGGTGAGGTTGATGGTCGCGCGCGGCGAGGCGCCGAACTGGAGGAACTTCGCGAGGTCGGGGCCGCCGGGGTGCTGGCCGCGGGTGGCGAGCACGAGCGAGACGATGTAGTCGCGGATCGGTTCGGCCACGTGCACGGCGTCGACGGCCTTGCGGGCGTCGAGGATCTCCTGCTGCGTGATGACGGCTTCGACGTCGAGCTTCGGCGCGGTGGTCGCCATCGCGTCGAGGATCCTGCGCTCCTCCTCGCGGGTCGGGTAGCCGATGTTCAGCTTGAGCATGAAGCGGTCGACCTGGGCTTCGGGCAGAGGATACGTGCCTTCCTGGTCGATCGGGTTCTGCGTCGCGAGCACGAGGAAGGGCGCGGGCAGCTTATGCGTCTCGCCGCCGAGGGTCACCTGGCGTTCCTGCATCGCCTCGAGGAGCGCGGACTGCACCTTGGCGGGCGCGCGGTTGATCTCGTCCGCGAGGACGAAGTTGGCGAAGATCGGACCGCGCTTCACGGCGTATTCGCCGGTCTTCGGGTCGTAGATGAGCGTGCCCACGATGTCGGCCGGCAGGAGGTCGGGCGTGAACTGGATGCGCGAGAAGTCGGCGCGGACCGTCTGCGCGAGCGTGCGCACGGAGAGCGTCTTCGCGAGGCCGGGCACGCCTTCGAGGAGGACGTGGCCGTTGGCGAGGAGGCCGATTAGCAGGCGGTCGACGAGGTATTGCTGGCCGACGACGACCCGGGCGACCTGTTCGCGGAGGCGCGGCACCCAGGTGCCGGCGGCGTTGATGGTGGTGGACATAGGGGTGGGGAAGGGGCGCGCGGGGAGGCGCGTTCGGCGGTTCTCCGCCCACTTGTCAGCGTCCGGTCTCGCCGGACTTGTCTCCGAATTAGCAGGACAACCGGGACTTCTCAACCGCCGCCTTCACAAAAGCGGCGAAGAGGGGGTGGGCGCGGTCCGGGCGGGACTTGAATTCGGGGTGGTACTGGACCCCCACCATCCAGGGGTGGTCCTTGACCTCGACGATCTCGACCAGGCCGCTCTGGGGGTTGGTGCCCCCGACGATCAGGCCGGCGGCCTCGAGCTTGGCCCGGTAGGCGTCGTTGTATTCGAAGCGGTGGCGGTGGCGTTCCTTGATGAGGTCGGCGCCGTAGGCGGCGCGGGAGCGGCTGCCCGGGGTCAGGGCGCAGTCGTAGGAGCCGAGGCGCATCGTGCCGCCCTTGGTCACCACGCTCTTCTGGGACTCCATCAGGTGGATGACCGGGTTCTTGGTCTCGGGCGCGAACTCGGTCGAGTGGGCGTCCTTGAGGCCGAGCACGTGGCGGGCGTATTCGATCACCGTGATCTGCATGCCGAGGCAGAGGCCGTAGTAAGGGACCTTGCGTTCGCGGGCGAACTTCGCGGCGATGATCTTGCCCTCGATGCCGCGGTTGCCGAAGCCGCCGGGGACGAGGATGCCGTCGAGGCCTTCGAGCGAAGCGGTGCCCTTGGTCTCGAGGTCCTCGGCGTCGATGCGCACGACTTCGACCGCGGTCTCGTTGGCGATGCCGCCGTGGGTGATGGATTCGTAGACGGACTTGTAGGCGTCCTGGAGCTCGATGTACTTGCCGACGACGCCCACGCGCACGCGGTGCTTCGGCTGCAGGAGGCGGCGGACGATCTCGCGCCACGGGGAGATGTCGATCGGCCGGCACTGCAGGCCGAGGCGCTTGACGACGACTTCGTCCATGCGCTGTTCGGCGAGCTGCATCGGCAGTTCGTAGATGGAATGCTCGACGTCGCGGCACTCGAACACGCAGTCCAGGCCGACGTTGCAGTAGAGGGAGAGCTTCTGGCGGTTGTCCTCGCCGATCGGGCGGTCGGTGCGGCAGACGAGCAGGTCGGGCTGGATGCCGATCTCGCGGAGCTTGGCGACGGACTGCTGCGAGGGCTTCGTCTTGAGCTCGCCGGCGGCCTTGATGAAGGGCACGAGCGTGCAGTGCAGGAACGCGACGTTCTCGCGGCCGGCGTCGTGCTGGAACTGGCGGAGCGCCTCGAGGAAGGGCAGGCCTTCGATGTCGCCGGTGGTGCCGCCGATCTCGGTGATGAGCACGTCGACGCCTTCGCCGCCCTTGAGGATGCGGTCCTTGATCTCGTTGGTCACGTGCGGGATGACCTGCACGGTCTTGCCGAGGTAGTCGCCGCGGCGTTCCTTCTGGATGACGGTCTCGTAGACCTGGCCGGAGCTCAGGCTGTTGAGGCGGGAGAGTTCGCCGGAGGTGAAGCGTTCGTAGTGGCCGAGGTCGAGGTCGGTCTCCGCGCCGTCGTTGAGGACGTAGACTTCGCCGTGCTGGTAGGGGCTCATGGTGCCCGGGTCGACGTTGAGGTACGGGTCGAACTTCTGGATCCGCACCTTCAGGCCGCGGCATTCGAGCAGGGCGCCGAGCGCGGCGGCGGTGAGGCCTTTGCCCAGGGAGGAGATGACGCCGCCGGTGACGAAAATATACTTCATGGAAAGGTGGTCGGGAGGGCTGTGGAGCGGGTAAAAAAGATAAGACCGGCAGGTCCTGTGACGGAGAGCCGGTCTGGACTTTCGGATTGCACGGCCAAGAAAAACGTTGGCAAGCGGTTTTTCCGGTCCGGACGGGGGTCTCATGCCCCGGGGGAGGCCCACCCCTGGGATGGCCAATCGCCCCCTTATGAGGGTTTTTCACAATTAGGGGGTGTCCCGCTAATACCTCCCCTCAAACCTGCGTCCGGGGTGGGAAGCGGGGGGACTGCCTATTTGATGCCTTTTGCATCCCGTCCCGCTCCGCCATGTCCGCAAGCTCCTGCTGTTCCAGCTGTCGTCCCTCTTCCATCGGGAAGAAGGTCGTGATGGCCCTCACCGGCCTCGTCCTCGCCGGCTTCGTGCTCGGCCATATGACCGGCAATCTGCTGATGTTCAAGAGCCCCGCGGCGATCAACGCCTACGCGAAGTGGCTCCATGAGAACGTCGGCCTGCTCTGGACCGCGCGTACGGTGCTGATTATCAGCGTTTTCGCCCATATCTGGGTCGGCATCCAGCTCACCCTTGAGAACCGCGCCGCCCGCGCCGGCGGCCCGGCCGCCGAAGCCACCCGCCGCGCGACCATCGCCTCCCGCACGATGCCCTACTCGGGCGTGGTGATCCTCGGCTTCATCATCTTCCACCTCCTCCACTTCACGCTCAAGACGGTCGCCCTCGGCGACGTCTCCTATGGTGACGACGTCTATAAGATGGTCGTGGCGGGCTTCTCCTGCAAGACGGTCGCCGTCTTCTACGTCATCAGCATGCTGCTGCTCTGCCTGCACCTCAGCCACGGCGTCAGCAGCGTCTTCCAGACCCTCGGCCTGCGCAACGAACGCTGGCGCGGCCGCCTCGACGTCCTCGCCCTGGCCTACGCCTGGATCGTGGCCCTCGGCTTCATCTCCATCCCTCTCGCCGTGCTCACCGGCGCCCTGAAGTAACACCCAGCGCCCCGCCCCCATGAAACTCGACTCCAAGATCCCCGCCGGCCCGCTGGCCGACAAGTGGAACAACCACAAGGCTAAGCTCCGCCTGGTGAATCCTGCCAACCGCCGCAAGTACCACATCATCGTGGTCGGCTCCGGCCTCGCCGGTTCCGCCGCCGCCGCCTCGTTCGCCGAGATGGGTTACGAGGTCTCCTGCTTCTGCTACCAGGACAGCCCGCGCCGCGCCCACTCGATCGCCGCGCAGGGCGGCATCAACGCCGCGAAGAACTACCAGAACGACGGCGACAGCGTCCGCCGCCTCTTCCAGGACACCATCAAGGGCGGCGACTACCGCGCCCGCGAAGCCAACGTCTACCGCCTCGCCCAGGTCTCGGTGAACATCATCGACCAGTGCGTCGCCCA
>JACCDO012131113.1_pt1 | contig 11291 bp, 10 predicted proteins | sample 7446101 | NCBI WGS metagenome assembly JACCDO01 (sample SAMN15323440, study PRJNA562643) | freshwater metagenome | isolation source: river surface water | place: USA:Blue River Watershed | collected 2017-08-16
TATTTTTCTTTTTTTTCTTTTTTAGTTTATTTTTACATATAAGAACAATTATTACCACCAATAATTTTATTATTATATATAATATGATATTATATATAATAATAAAATTATTGGTAAAGATTAAGGATTAAAAATGTGTGATAATTATCCAGTTATTCCGCAGTTTGGTGGAACTTGTTGGTTTAATGTTATAATAACTGCATGTTGTTATTCAGAAAACTTGAAAAAACTGATGATAACCAAAAGTAAGAAATGGGATAAATCCAATAGTTTCTTTAAATACTTAAAGACAGTTCTTAAGTATTCATATTCGACTGATAATAAGACTAAAAGGATGTTTATTAAACAGAAACCTGAATATCTTTTATTTAAATATTTAAATTATTTTGATAAGTCTTTAAAGAAAATAATGAGATTAATGATACATTACTATTTAAATGACATATCATTATTAGTTTATTATAATATCAATTATATAATTACTTTTTTTAGAAAGATAGGTGTTAATTGTCTTGATATAATCATTTTAGATAATAATGAATATTTAGTGGATTTTGATAAGAATATTAATTTAAATCTCAAACTTCTAAAAGTAAATAAAAAAGATTATTCATTTTCAATTGATGATAAATATACATTTAAAGAAATAAAATTTGAAATCAAAGATAAGATTAAAAAACCTAATTTGAATAAAACTCCTGAAGTCATTATAATACAACCATCAAATACATTTGGCAGTCATATTCCAGATTCTCAATTATATAAATATGGAATCAAAAAATTAAATTTGAATATTAATGATAAACATAAGAATGATTATATTGAATATAAGGGATATAAATATAAATTAGATGCATGTATTTTTCAAAACTATAATCATAAATTCTTTAGTCATGTTATTTTAGGTATGACATGTAATAATAAGAGATATGTATATAATTCATTCAATAATAAAAAAACTAATTTTAAGGTTTCTCCATGTGGATTTTATAAATTCAATTGGAATATAAATGAAGACAAAGAATTTTATTTTGATTATGATAAATGTAAAATAAGAGGAGTTAATGATAAAAATAGAAAAAAAATAGAAAAAGATGAACAAGCCTTCTCTTTTAATAAAGGTAAACGACTATTCATTTATGTGAAAGTTAATGAGAATGAAAATGATAATGAAAATGAAAATGATAATGAAAATGAAAATGAAAATAGTTATAGGTCAATATCAAAAAAACAAGAAATGATGAAATCTTTTTATGATATAAAGAATATTCCATTGTTAACTTTAAGAAGAATGTTGAAAAACTTGAATTATTCTGAAAATTATCTTAAAGGAAAATCAAAAGAATTCTTATTGAAACTCCTTGAGAAAAAGATTTAAGGATTTGGTGAAGATTCTTATTATTATCGCTTTTTTATTTAGAAGAATAATATATAAATAAATGCCACCTACAATAAGAATGATAGGAAATATTCTTTATAAACATCCATCAAATGTTGCATGTGTATATAAACCTCATTCATTAAAACCGGAAGAAGAGCAACTTAAAGAAGATGAAGTTAAAGATGCTTTAATTAAAATTAAAAATCTAAAAAAAAGCAAATCATCAACAGTTCAAATATTAAAAGCAAGAGAAACTGGAATGATGTCTGTAAAAACTTCAGCTAAACAATTAACTGCTAGATATGATAAAGAACTTGATTTAATATCGTATGCCTATAGAGTATTTCATATTAAATTTATGGAATCTCAACAGCCAAATCCAACAAAAGGCGTTAAAGGATATTTAATAGATAAAACTAATGTAGATTTAAATACAATTTATCACAGTCTTTATGAATATATACCTAAACTTGCTGAATATTTTATTAAAGATGCATCAATAACAGTTGAAAGATTTTCAGTTGGAATAAATAAAAATTATGTAGTATTCAGAGTAAATACACCTCATGAAAATGGTTATAAGTATTATATGATTACACACAGTTATTATCATGAAAATGCAATGAAACCAAATGAAACAGTAGATAAATCTAAATATGTATTTGCTTTTAAATCTTATGGTTATTCATATTCAAATATGATTGCTGATATTGCTCACTGCACTAAACATGTAATTAAAGGTAGAAATAATAGTAGAGAATCATTTTCTGTTTCATCATCTCATAGTAATTAAATTTATTTTTATTTATTTTTAATTATTTTTATTTATTTTTATTAGAAAGCTTAATAAAAATACTAATACTCAATGTTATATATAAAAGGTGTAAAAGACCTTATCTCGAAAATCAAAGGAAAATTGGAATGAGATTAAATGAAGAACTTAATAAATGTAAAAGAGCTAAATGTAATCAAAAGCCATTAAATGAAGTTTCTATAAATAAAGCTAAGAATAAATCAACAATACCAATCTCTATTTATGAATCTTCTCAATGTTCCATTGATAAATGTAAAAAAGAATTATTGAAGTCCATTAAAATAGATTTCAATAATTACTTATTATTCCTTAAATATACCAATAGAAAACTAAGTGATTCAAAATTGAATCTCATTAGTGATATAAAGAAACTTCTGAGAAAATCAAAGAAATCAAATGAAGATATTATGAAAATTCTTAAACTAATCGCCAAATTCTATAAATAGATTTAAGGATTTGTGGCAGATTCTTATTATTATTGTCAATTATTTTTATGTATGATTATTAGAAATTAGATAATAGATATGGAAATTGATCATTCATTGGATAAAATGAATATTCGAAGATTTATTAAAGAGAGTGATAGGAAAGTGAGAGAAATTGTTAAGAAAATAATTGAGAATACTACTTATATTTCTTTTAAGGAGTTCAGAAGAGTATTATTTAAGAGTTTCAGAAAGTTTATTGATGATATGAAAAGAGAAAAAAGAAGAATTGTTTATGTTTATAAAACAGAAAAATGGAAGAATAAATCAAATAAGTGGATATATTTATTATTAAAGAATTATATTAAAAAAGAAAATTTTAAATTAAAATTAATACTCATATCAAAAACTAAATTAAAATCATTAAAATCAAATGATACTATTATAATAACTGATGATTGTAGTTATTCAGGCACGCAGATGCAAGGTAATCTTATAAGAGATTTCGGAAAATATAAGAATCCAAAAACATTACTGAGAATATATATTTTATGTCCTTATATGTCATCATATGCAGTTAAAGCAATTACATATAAAGAACATGAAAAAGAATTCAATTATAAAGTTAAAATTGGATATCACAAGAAACTTGATAAATATCTTAGCTCAAACTTCTTGAATCAAGAAGAAATAAAAGAAATTGAAAGTTATTATTCTAATCTTCATCCTAAAGATATGATTAATGATGACGATGATTTATATTCAATTGAATTTCAAAATTTTCTTATCTATTTCAATCATAAACTTGCAGATTATGCCTCCACAATTACTCTATTTTATATGGGCGTTGTTCCAAATTCTCATAATAAAAGAATTCTTCACGAAAGAACTAAAAAAGGAAATAGGAATGGTAATCTTCCTCTTCAAATAATTCCTATCATCAAAAACTGTAATTATAATCGAAAAAATATTAATGTTAATTATCCTATGTGTCCTCATCCTCCTTATAAGAAATAGATTTAAGGATTTGAGGCAGATTTTTATTATTATTGTCAATTATTTTTATTGGTGATTAATAGTAAGGATTGAATTATATGATTAATAAGAAGTTGTTTGAAAATCAAGAGAAAGCCATGAATATCTTTAATGATTGTATGAAGAGTAATTGTAAAGATAATAAGAAGTATAATAAATGTGTTTATGATAATTGTAAAACAGAGATAATCAGATTACTTAAGGCACGTCTTTCATTATCTATTGAATTGAATAAGAAGATATATAAAAAACTCGATGATTCTTATTTAAATCAAATCAGTGATATCAAAAATTTAATTAAAAAGAAAAATAAAAATAATAAAGATATCAATGAACTTCTCATCAAAATGAATAAATTAAATAATCCAAAATCCACCAAAAAAGTAATCATATTTAAGGCATGAGAATAGATTTAAGGTTTTAGTGATAATACTTATTATTATTCTAAAAAATAGTTAGTTTATTGGTGTTATTTGTGGATTATCATTGTTGGTAACCGATAATTATTTTTCAAGAAAAACCTCATGAAAACTTACTCAAAGATTATTAGCTTATTGGATAATTACTTATGGTTCTATTCGATTATTTTTAAGTTATTCTGATAAATATATATTTTTAATTACTTTAAGTTATCTAATAGAAATATTGGTATTTGAATATGAATTATATAAGTATAAGGTTAGATTTATTTCTTTTAGTTCTTTATTTATAATCATATTTATAAATATGAAATAAAAATTGATTGTTTTATCATTATAATAATAATTATAATCATAATGAATGTATCAGAAATGAATGATTTAATAAAATCATATAATTATGCAGTTAATAATAATGAAGAAGCTATGAAGAATTTAATGGAAATCAATTCGATTCTTAAAAGTAAGAATGAGATGGGAATTAAAGAGGAACTTGAAAGAAAAATTAAATTGTTAAATTTGAGAACCAAAGTTATTAACTCTCAAATTCAGAAAAAATTAAAAGAATTTAAGGATTAATTGTATATTCTTATTATTATTCTTAAAAATAATTATAATGATATTTACATAATAGAATCCTTATTAAATGTTGGCTATTTTGATTGCCATGTTTCTTCTTGTTTATATATTTGCTGGTCTTGCAGCATTTATTATGTCATTGTTATGTTTTGGATATAGTGGTTCTACCGGTGAAAAATTCATTGGTTTTATTATAAGTTTTCTAGTTGGGCCTTTCTATTGGTTATATTATTGGAGTAATACAAATTATTGTCGTTAATTATATTAAAATAAAAAAAAATGATTTTCTTTTTTTAATAATCATAATCATCATAATAATGACTATGATTTCTGATGAAATTTATAATCTTGCCACTCTTATTAAGAATACCACTGAAGATAAGTCATGGAACTTATTTCATGAATCTATTATGAGTGATTATAAGAATTTACCTTTGAATCTTGTTAAAGTTCTTGGTGAAAATTCTTCTGTATATGAAGAGAATATTGATAATTATAATAATAATGTCTTTAGTATCTTATATAATCATAAGTATTATATTATTATTCCTGATATGGAATCTTATGGTAATGATAATGATAATCTTAAAAAACTAATTATAATCATGAAATATGATTCTATCAATAATTATAAAAAAGCAATTACTGACTATTATTCTCAGTTTAATTAGAATAAAATTATATTAATTTAGAAATGTTTTTGTAATACTTATCCTTAAGATTGTTATATTCTTTTATTATTCCTTTTGTATATAACCATTGCTTTGAAAAAACATTATACTTATTATTCTCATTGAAAAGAACATAAATTGTTAAATAAATTACTGCAACTATAATAAAAGTCTTAAATACATCTCTTATAGGAATATAAATAATTCCAAATAAAATAATTGCTTGAATCAATTGATTCTTAATAAGAGTTTTCTGAAATTCAGTCAATTCCAAATCTAAATGTTTCGCTCCAACCTGCATAAGAACTATTGAAGCAATTAAAATAGGGTCAAAACTTAAAAGTGAAGTTGTATCCATCTCTATTTATATATTTACTTTTATCTTTTTATTATTGTAGTTGTTGTTGATTATCAGTTGATAATTGATATAATTTAATTTCTCTAAATATCAATTGATGTCCATAATTTACATTATTACGAATATTAGTTGAAGCCAATTTAGGAAATATAAATAAATATTCATCATACATATCTCTGTTATTTTGAATAAAACATCGTTTAATTTGCTGACTATTATAATATATTTCCCAACTATTTCTAACAAATTCATTATTAGTATTAATTTCACTCGAATCTAATATCTTATAGGCTGATGAAGTTCCAAGATTAGTAGTATTTCTTGCCAATAAAATCCAAGCTCCTGGTGCTTGATTTTCAAAACCTAAATTAGCCATAAAATGATATCCCACAACAGTTATTAATTCAGGACAAGTTAATTTTATAAATTCCCCTTTTAATTCTCGAATACCAGTTAAAGGATTATTATTAGTATCTATTAATGTCAAATTATTATAAGTAGTTTCAGTGTTATTAATAGTTCTTGTTATATTTATATTTATTCTTCTCACTGTCGATGATGATATAAAATCACCCGTTGATGGAGTATATCGCCTTTCATCAAAAAAGCCACCAAAATTATCACCAATTATAGTATTATCAAAATTAAATATCTTAATTGGACTAGTTGTTTCATTTATATAAGAAGAAAATGAAACAATATAATTTTTAGGATCTAATCCATTTGGTCTTCCAGTTATTCCAGTTTGAGTATATAAATTATTAATCTCCCTTATTGGAGAAACTTGTCCAAAATAGTTATCAGGTATATCACTTATATTTAATCCATTTAATTCAGGTGGACTTATATTTAATTCAAGTTCAGATTTAATTCTTCCTTCACTCGCTGCAACAGGAATAACAATAGGAGTGTATCTTATTATTACTATTCCTGAACCACCACTTCCAGCACTATTAATAGGATTTCCATTACTATAAATTATTTTTCCTGAACCACCTCCACCACTGCCAGTATTTTGAATTCCAGAACTAGCTTCAGTATAAGTTCTTAAATTACCTCTTCCACCATTACCACCAATACCAGAACCTCCACTGCCTCCAGTAGAACCAATTGCTGATGCATTAATATAACTACCACCACCTCCACCAGCTGCATAACTAATATTTGTTCCTGTTATATCATTTTGAATACCAGCACCACCATCTCCAGGATTATTTCTAGAACCATTTCCCCCTGCACCACCTGCCCCACCACCTCCTCCTGCATATTTATAATCAATATAAGATGTTCTTCTACCTTGTCTGTTAGTTACTGTATAAAAATTATTTGTTCCACCTTTATTACCATATTTTCCTGAAGGTGTATTTATAGTTAATGTGTCTTTATTTGAATTTAAATCACCACCACCATTTGAACCTCCTTCCTGTTCACCACCTCCTCCACCCTTAGCTAAATATATAACAGAATTTTCTAAAGAAATTGAACTATCACCTCCATTTTCATTTGCTCTACCACCATTTCCAATAATAACTGAATAATTTCCTTCTGATAAAGTTATATTTGTAAGATAAATAAATGCTCCTGCACCGCCACCAGACCCAGGTGTGCTACTTCTTCCACCACCTCCACCGCCAACTATTAAAATTTTACAATTTGACATATTTTCAGGAATTGTAAATTGAGAGTTTTGTTTAAAAATTATAACTTGCTCATTTTCAATATTTACAGTCGAATATTGATTACCTTCAACACCCGTTAATACATTTATTACTTTTAATGTTGAATTTTCAATAGTTGAACCAATAAAATTCTCTTTTTTTTCTTTAAAAACTATTATTAATATTATTATTAATATTATTGTTAATAATACTAAATTAAAGATAATTAAATAATCCATTATTTAATTATTATAAAAATAAAATTAATTATTATAATTCTAAATAAGTATTTCACTTGTTCTTGGTATAAATTTATGTAATTCAATTTTTTTAAATATTAATTGATGTCCATAATTAATATTTGCTCTTAAATCAGTTTGAGCTAGTTTAGGAAATATAAATAAATATTCATTAAATTCTTTATCATTATTTGAAAGATATACAACCTTTTTTTGGTCTGAATTATAATAAATATCCCATTGTTGTCTTATATATTCATTATTACTATCCTTTGGACTCTCACTTATAATTTCATATGCAGTTGTAATATCATTGTCTGATGTTGAATTTTTTCTTCCTAATACAACCCAAGCTCCAGGTGCTTGATTTTCAAATGCAAGATTTGCAGTAAATGAATAACCAATTAATTTAGATACAGGTTCACATCTGATACCAACATATTCTCCTCTTATTTTTTTAACTGTAGAAGGTAAAGATGTAATAGTAGCAGTAGGAGTAAAAGCTAATGTTCTATTATTATATCTACTACCATCAGGTCTTAATATATTGATATTAACTGCAGACGTATCTGATTGATTTGTTGGATCAAATATAAAATCACCTGTTGCAGGATTATATCTTCTTGGCAGAAAATAAGAATTTTGATTTGACACTTCAACTACTGCTGGAGGAGAAAATAAATAAGTAGGATAAGGTATTGGATTTAAACCAGTTGTGGAATCAAAAGATGAAAAATAACAAAAATATGATTGAGATGTAAATAAAGGATTTGATGCTCTAGTTCTAGCATTATGATAACGTCCACCTAAACCATGAGCAATTCCTTCAGATAAAGGTTCAGTAGCTCCCTCTATAATTAGTTTACTATTACTTGATTTCAATAATTTTGCATCTGAATCATTAATAGTATTCATATCAAGTGTTGAGGCAACTCGTCCCTGACTTGGTTCTGGTTGCTCAACAACAGGTCTATATCTTATTATTACCACTCCTGAACCACCATTACCTGCTGTTCCAACAGGTGCTTGAAAATATGCAATACCACCTCCACCACTTCCAGTATTTGCAACACCTGATGATGCTCTTCTTGTATAAGAAGAACCATTCCATATTTCTCCTTGTCCACCTGTATAATTACCACCATATCCTACATTAATAGACACATTAGCAGGAGTTCCAGTATATTGTGCTCCACCTCCACCAGCTGCATAAACAGTTTGTGTTCCAGTTATATCAATAAATACACCATTTTTTCCATTTATATAGTTATTACCATAATTACTTTTTCCAGCTCCACCTCCTCCTCCAGCTAAATATGTGTAAAAATTTCTATCTACTTGTGTATTATTTCCTGCACTTCCACCTGATTCATATGAAGAACCATTCCAATATGTTAAAGGTTGTGTTCCAGCGCCACCATTAGCAATACCTTCATTATTATCTTCACTTGCTCCACCACCACTACCTCCTGGAAGTCCATCTAAAAAACTTCTATTATAGTATACACCTCCACCACCGCCACCATACCCTCTTAATTCTTGAGATATACCACCCATTATCATAGAAATATAGCGAGAACCATCACTATTTTTAATTGCACTTTCAGATCCATTTGTTGAAGCTGCTCTATTTCCTTGTCCACTACCTCCTGGATGAGACATACCAACACCACCTGAGCCTATTATTATTGAATATGTTCCTGCATTTAATGTTTGATTAACAGTATATACAACACCTCCTGCACCACCACCACCTCCCATAGAATTCCCTCCTGCACCACCACCACCAACAACCAAAATTTTACAATTAGGTATATCTTTTTCAAAGCTTATTTGATTATTTTGTTTAAATACAATACATTTTTCATCACCAATAGTTGTTATTGTATAATGTGTGCCTGCAGTTCCTTGTAAAACAGTTATATCAAATGTTCTTGATTCTTCAGTTGTAGTTCCTATGAATTTTTCATCTTTTTTTACTTCTAAAGGTTTTTCTTTTATTTCTACAGGATTTAAACTTATATATAATAATATTAAACCTATTAATATTATAAAAAATATAATACTATATATAATTAAATTTTCCATTATTCTATTATAATTATTTTTTATTTTCTAATATTAATAATCGTTCTTCCAGATTATCTATTAAAACTTTTTGTTCATTTATTTTTTTATATAATTCTTGTGTTGAATTAATATTAAGTGTATATAATGATGAATAATCTAATTTTAAGAAGTTATTTACCTTCTTTCCATAAATAAATAAATTCGATTTTTCATTTTCCTCCAATTCTAATTTTTGAGTTATTTCTATTGTTTTCTCATCTATAATCTCCTTAACTACCGCAAATCTCTTCTTATATCTATTATGATAAGGTAAGTCTTCTATAATTATTTCTTGAATATAATTATTATTATCACCATCAGAAGAATTATTTAAAAGTAATTTTAATTCATCTCCCACTTGAATATTACTTGAATTAAAATAATTGCTGGTATTATTTTCATCATTAATATTTAATTGATAACTAATGATATTACTATTGATAACTTCAGAATAATTACAATAAGTATAAATATTAGCTATATAATCAGTATCTGTATATACAAACTCAGGAAGCACTTCCTTAACATCTTGAGCTATGATTCCATATTTCTTTAAATAGTCTTTTTCATCACAAAGATAATACTCCTTAGGTTTAATTAACATTAGATTACTTAAAGGATTAATAATATCAATAATTTCTTTTTTCACTCTAATATCAGAAATTTCATTATTGGTATTTGCAGTAGTTCCATTAAACCACCATTTACTATTGATATTAGAACTATTATTCAAATGCCAGAAGATAAATGAATTACTAATATTAGTAGGAGAATTTCCCATATATAAAAACCATTCATTAGCAAATGCCACATCTCCTAATGGAAAATTAATTTGATTATAATACCCAATATCAATAAAATTTCTTGATATTAATAAATTATTGATATATGGTCTATTATCTATATTACTATAATTAATATAACCATCAAATTTACTCTTATTTATATTTATTGGAACTTTTATTATAATTATTCCTTGTGTTCCTAAACCTCCATTACCATCTCCACCACTTCCATAAGTAGTTTTTAAACTTGGAACTGAAGTTGAAGACGCTCCACTACCACCAACACCTACAACTAAACTTGAACCAGTAATACTCTCAGTAAAACCGCCTCCTGCAGTTGCAGAACCACCACTTCCACCAACCGAAGCAGTTCCAGTTGCTCCTGCAGTAGAATATGAATAAGTTGCATTCCATTTAGTTCCTGCTGCTGCACCATTTTGAGAAGTTCTTCCACCACCACCAGAACCACCAGATAAAGAATTAGAAATAAATCCTTTAAATCTGATTATTACAACACCTGAACCACCAGAATTACCTGTAGGTGAATTAGCATTATCACTTCCAATACCACCACCTCCACCACCAGTATTTGCTGTTCCAGCTGTAGCTGATGTATTACCTCCGTTTCCTCCACCTCCCAAACCACCAGAACCACCTTCTGTAGCATTATATCTAGCACCACCTCCTCCACCACCATAATAAGTATTTGTTCCTGTTATATTAATTTGTATTCCTATACCACCATCACCAGCAACAGTTGTTGAAGCATTACCACCAGCACCTCCCGCACCACCTCCACCACCTGTATTCCAATACCA
>JACCDO010773456.1_pt1 | contig 11288 bp, 5 predicted proteins | sample 7446101 | NCBI WGS metagenome assembly JACCDO01 (sample SAMN15323440, study PRJNA562643) | freshwater metagenome | isolation source: river surface water | place: USA:Blue River Watershed | collected 2017-08-16
AATCCCCATAGCTCATAAGATGCGCCTATATTTGAATGGATACCTACGATGAGGGTACCAAGCTTTTCCGGTTCAAAAAACAAGCGAACAATTCTGTTGTTGTGCGCACCGCTGTGACCGTAATGCTCGTAATTCACTTTGGTGGGTAATTCTGAGCCTGAATTGATATACATGTCCGCGTAACCTCGTAAAGACTTCAGCTCAAAGGTGTGTACCGCACGCGGATCCACAACTTCCACTTGGTAGTATTTGTACGCTCCGTTAAGCACTATGCCTCGAATGACTTTGCCCAGTGGCAAGGGTATTACGGCGTCGAGGGCGCGGTCGCTCGGCACCAGCAGCGACTTGGGCACGTCGAGGCTATCGTCATCCTCTGGCTGAGAGATCAACTTTCGAGCCATGAGAGAAATATTGTTCAAGAACACCGCCTCCTCGTCGACTGGAGGGGGCGGGGTCGGGGGCCGCTGCATTAGAATGCCTTCCTGTTCATCGAAAAATGTAACCCAGTCCACGAAGTCTTTTTTCATTACTTCTGTCCACTCGGCAGAAGAGTCCTCTGTACTGGAAGTGCGGTATAGGTTTTCCAGCCGATCGCGTATCAACTTCATCTTGTGTTCTTTCACCTTATGAGCGATATCCGCGAAGTCATTCGGCTTCTCCGTGACCCCCAAATCAACGGCTGTGGGAGGCTTGTGTCTCGCTTTGCCCAGATCTTCCAAATTCCAAGAACTCAAGCGATGTCCCTCGTCGTCCATGGCGCTGTCGAAGTTGCTGAACTGGATGTCACTGGAGAACAGCATGGGCATGAAGTATGAGGCTTTGTTGGGCTGCCGACGCGGGTGATCGGCATTCCTCTTGTCTGCAAACTTCATTTTATCGAGAAAGAGGAGAAATCTCTGTTCCAAAGGTGTGTGCTCAACAGCGGGCGCCGCGGACAGGTCATCCTCATCAAAGGAACCTTCTTCCTCCCCTACAGATTCATCTTCGCCTGCATCTGCGTGGGACCTACTCGAAGGTCTGGACTTGCCTTTGGTACCTGGCCGTGACCGTGTACGAGACTTCGCGCGCTTTGAAACAGGTCTGCTGGCTACAGCTTCGGCTTCCTTTCGCGCGATTTCTTCCAAAGCAGCCTTTTCTTCGGCCTCAATCTTTGCTAACTCTTCCGGAGTCAATATTTTCAGCACATTTACGTCCTCGGCTTTCATAAGCTTGTAATTCATGCGTCTATTCGTCTCTTCCAGCTCCGCTGCCTCTTCAGCCTCTTTCTTCAACTGTGCGGCCACGCGTGCCTCCTCAGCCAAGCGCTCCTTTTCGCGTCTCTCTGCAGCCTCTTTTGCCTCCTTCGCTTCTTTGGCCTCGCGTTCCGCCTTCTCTTTTGCAAGTTTTTCTTTCACTGCAAGCTCATATGCTGTACTAGCCTTTTCCTGAGCACGCATGATAATGCCTTCTTGCGTCTCTCTCTCTCTTTCGCGAAGTAATTCTTCTGCATGATCTTTCTCAAGCTTAATTAACCGCACGCGCTCTCGTTCAGCATCTTGCTTAGCCTTAACTTCTGCAAATGCTGCGTTTACGTCAAGATTCATTTGCAGAACTGCATCTTCGTAAAGCTTCACACCCGCCTCCCGTCGTCTTTGCCTTGCAGCATCTTGTTTAGCCTTAAACCGCATTGAGATCCTTTCTTTAGCTCGAGCCTCAGCCATTTGCCTGTGTGCTTTGCCTTGCTTCATGGCACGAGATTTCGCGTATCGCTCTTGCTCAATTTCCATTTGCAAATGCAGATTTTGCTCGTCCGACACCATGACTGCCCTTCGCTTTTCCACTTCTTCGCTCACCAACTTCTCCCGAATAAACGAACTCGCTTGTGCGCGCGACGTCTCTGCATCGAAAAAAGCTTGCTTCGAAGGTTTCGTGGAGTATTTTTCCGATTCAGAGTTACCGCGCAGCTGAAGTGGGCCAGATTGTATAGTGGAGTCATCATAAGACGCCGCACTAATTTCACCAATCTTTTGGATTCCGTCAACTCCCACACGCGCATCAATGAGCTTGCTCATTGAGCGAGAATAGCTACCCATGTTGACCAGAACGTCAATATTTGCAGATTTTGGCTCAGGATCAACATTGTTATGGATCTCAGCTGCAACCACAGACATATCTTTTAGCGTAAGCTTCGTCTTTTCTCTTTTCGACCCTCCAATTTTAGAAAAATTTAAAACTTCGCTGCTAGAAGTCTGCATTTGGCGGTTTTCTGCGGGAATATATGAGAAATGTGTCTTTTCTAGTTGCGCTTTTCCTTGTTTAACCTCTAGACTGGGCAATTCTTTTGCTTCAGCACTTCCACCTGTAGCTGCAGCTTTAGCCAATACCATCAATGATCCTATTTCTTCGTTGTCCCCACGCAAATTTTGGAAATCTGTCTCAACTAAAGGGGGCTTACTCAGCCAATTACCATTTTTTGGAATACTCTTGCGATCAGGCTCACTTGTGGCGGAACGCGCGGTCCATAAACAGTTATTGTGTTGCGGACAGGGCATGAGACCGATAAGCAGCATGAGAGCCGTAGCATCTTTGTCGCCAACACCAATACTTGTCGTTTTTAAAGCATTGATGGCGGCAGTACCGTCCAGACCATGTGTCCCACCTTGCTCAAGGTGTACCCACGCGAGCAATGTTGCTAGGAAATCTGCATAAGAAATGGCGCTATCCGGCGAATTGCTTCTAAAGCGCACCAGACATTGATCGACTAATTTGTGAGCATCTCTTCCGCAATCAAAACTCAATATAGTTTGTCCAGCTACTACAACAATACTACGGAAAGTTATTTGGTCAATGATACCGAGGCGACGGGGATCATGGTACACAAACTGTGCCATCAACGCCCGAATTCTATCGAGTGACAGCATTATATTACTTTTGCGATAGGCTGCATTTACTTGTATTTTTTCGGGTATATCAGTATAGATATCTCTCGCGGTGGCTACAATATACATAGGAATGCTTCTGCTGTCAAACAATTGCAGCTCAATTTCCTTCATCAACAACTCAATTTTACGGAACTCCATGGTAATGTCATAAAGGAAAACCTCCATGTCAATCATGCTCAGGTTTCCATCTCTGATTTCGACATCAGGTACTACTTCCAGGACGTGAAATAATCGGTGCAAGACTTGAACTCCGAACTTACCACGATTTCGAAACATTTCGTCGATTGCTATCATCGCCTCATTGCGTGACACAAGCTGCCAGCGAAGCTGAGCATGATCACCTTTCGTGGCATTGTATGAGCTCTCGCCAAACTCAGATGGTGGAATAACATCACCGTCTTCAACAACACCCTTAGCGAACAAATATTGTCGCAATTCGATGTATATCCAGAGACACAAATCTGATGGTTCATCCAAAGCAACGACTGGACAAAGGAAAATTTGGATAAAATTCATGACCGAACAGTGTACATATTGAAGGCAGGCCTCCAAAAAGTGAATGATCTTATGATTGGACACATTCAGTCGACCATGGCCAAAGCTTCTTTCGAAATAAAGACAAGTAACTTTTACCAAGCTGTCCAATGTCTTGCCTTCTGGATTGATAGCATATTCTTGTTGTTTTGATGATCGCATGTCAAGGATAGTTCGCGCAACTCGAACAGCTCGTCGCAAGTCGAACCAGTGCTGATTATTCGAGTCCCATGTAGACGGCAATTCAACAGGAACCAGCCATTTGGATTTAAAATGCGGAATAAACTTTGCAGGTATCGTTTGTAAAAGAGTAGACGAGGGCGTTGTGATAGAAAACTGCGTGAGTGAATCCATAACTTTCGATGGCTGGGCCAACATAGATTTGTGAAATTTTACGCAATTTCCGCTAGCACGCCCATTGACGATGCGCTTGGTCATGCCAATCGTTTCCACGACTGGCTCACCCATGGCATTGTATGAAACAATCTTCTTTTTAGTCCGCAATTTATAATATGTATCTAATAATAGGGACGCCGATTTTTCGTTTATACCCAACTTATTCACGTTGCTCTGTCGGCGCTTTTTCGCTATAGTTGCAGCCAGAGCAGCAACTTTCGCTATTTGATTGAATTGTATAGCATCACTAGGCGAGATGCCCAAAAGATCCATGATTTCCCAGATAACCACTTCTCCAGCTTTCGCGTTTGCAAGCCAAGCTTCAACGATGCTTGTGGCAGTGTCATAAGTCACGTAGCTTCGATCATTCCCTAGCTTATTTGCTTGAACAAACAACTTGATGAGATTTGGATCTTTTTTGGCAAAGTAGAGGTCAGCAGTGACTGCACGATCTATTGACTCCATCGACTCCGAATACCACTTGCTATCGATTTCCTGAGAATTTTGAAACTTTGATTCTGAATCAGGATACACTTTATGTTCTACGTCTATCGATGCATCCAATGACTCGTTGTATGTTTGCACAATACTTTCACTTGCCCCAATGCCATTTTCGTCATCGCCATCTTCCACCGAGGTCATATGAGCCTCCTCCGTAGTCAAAATGCCTAGAGATTGTTCTACGTTTGTGCCATTTTCAGCATTATTATCAATCAACGCTTGGTCCAAAATTGCACTCGCGTCTAAATCTCGTCCTGATAACACGTCTTGGTTCATGGCCAATGCTGGCACCATTCCCGTGGTGTTGAGGTGAAGTTTATTCCATCGCATAGATACTTCCAACGACATTGCGGGAGACACCTCAACAATCTGATTCTCACCAACAAAGACAAACTCGTCCAACGTCGGGGCATCGCCCACAACAAAAGATGATGGTAATACTTTGATAGCAGGAATCGGCATCGTAAAGAACGTAGGTTTGCGAAGAAACTCGCCATTACATCCAATTTGTAACAAAATTGAGCAACCAACCGCTGACGAACACATGATGTGAAATGCGCTGTCTTGCAATACATCACCTTCACTATTTCGCATTCTCACAATTGTGGATATTGACGCTTCATGGCATACAAGCGTCCACACAGGAGACTGTACGCTGAATCCCGGAAGAACTGACTTGCTGGTGTCAGCATGACTACTAGACGAAAGAATCCATCCCTGAACTTCTCCATTACTCAACCCACACACACAGAGCACATTAACTAGAAATGCATTCTGAGCGTTCGCAGTTGAAATGGAACCATCTAGGGAGGCTAGCGAATTTTCTGCTACAGAGCCTTTCTCTCGTTGGTTGGACAGCTTTTCTATCGATGAAGCCGCTACTGTATTTACTAACAAAATCGGAAGAAATGATTGCATCGCATTGGGTGTATGGAAAAAAGAAGTCAAAAGCAGCTCTCCTGTCACGTGATGCTGCACCCAAGCCTTGACGATGCCCTTTGAGCAGGCGGTTATAAGAATTTTGTCAATGCCTGTTGTATTTACTTGATACTCATTGCATCCAGAAATGCTTTCTGCATAAAGTATAGCGCCGCTATGCGCTTCATACCTTTTAATCAAACGATATTCAGACTTGTTTAATTGCCATAAAGACAGTACCCCACTTTCGTCCCCGATAATTAGGCAAGAATTGAAACTTCTCTTTAACTGCTGATAGAAAGTATAACAACATCGGATGGAAACCGAATGACACCCTATTGTGTTAATCTTTAAAGAGCGACCAGTGTTTGGTGCAATAATACCAACACCGCCAGTGGTGTACCCGACGAAGATAACATTGTTCAAAGAGCACCAATGCACCATGGTGGGTCTACCCTCACGCTCTCTGGTTGCCTCGTTGAAAGCATGATTTTTACCAATTGTATCGATTGTTGAGTCTTTTAATTGGTCAAACAAATACTGAGTTCCAAACTGCTGCACTAGCTCCCCAGTGCTCGAGCTGATCACATCAACAAGGTCTTGATGTAGAATGATACTCGTTAAACAACCAATGCCCGCATTCGAGTTAAGATTTACCTGTGAGTTTGTAAAAAACGTGCTTTTAGGACCTTTACATGCATCCGTAATAACGGCTGGCGGAGGGTAAGCAGTCAACTTTAAGTGCGGCTGATGCACTTCGAGAAATGCAAGCATTCCGCCCAATCCACACAGCAACTCGCGCCTCACAGATACAGCCGCATAAGAAGCTTTTAATTCATAGGAAACAATGTTTAACTTGCTCATACGAAGACGTCGGGGTTTTGACACTACCTTGCTCGTAGGCTCCGGAGTGATGGCGAATCGCCCGAGCTCGTCCAGTGTAAAGGCTGCTCCTTCCACCGGAATGTCTGCAAGTGACTCAACACCGGACAAACTATACACAGCAACAGTGTCTGCTGCGGCATCAGTTTTCACAGCAGAAACATTCCGTAAGCCCCAAATTTTTATACAAGTGTTCGTACCACCGACTGAAATAAATTCCATGTCGTGGCCCCCAGGAGCTCTAGATGACCAGTCTACGTTGAGTAGAGATATGGAGCATGGAGCACGAGTCACTTCATGAGCGAGAATTTGTGCAATTATTTTTGAGTCTGATTTTCCAAGATCTGAATCTGATGTTGCATTGCAAATTAAAATTTGAACCATTCCACAGCTGTAGGCCACAGCATACCTAAATTGCTCCAAGAAAATAACACTCGTCGGGAAAGAGCCTGCAGGGCTAAATATTGAAAACCGATGCACAATAGAGTAAACACTTGTACCATCTACTTTGACAACACACGATGGATTCAAATCGTTCATTTTGAGGATGTTATCGTCATCGTTAATGGATGAACCCGCGTAAAGCACGATTTCGTTTGCATAAAGAAGTACAAACATGTTACTAGCGACAAACTTTGAATCTATAATCATTTCTGGGTCTTCATAATGTATTAACTGAACTTCTCGTACGTATAATAATAGTTCATGTTGCACACTAGTCGTGCTCAGCTCAGTGGATTTGCTCTTCGCAGTAGTAAATGTTGGAGGAGGTGATGGCTGCACGTGTTTATGAAAAATGTCTAATACATAGCAGTTCTCTGAAACATCTACTAGAACAAGTTGATTCTTCGCGTTCATAATGCATACTTTCAACTGTAAGTAATTTAGTTTAATCTCCTGTAACTTATGTAAGCTTGAACTCCATACTTCAATCATACCACCAAACATAGGGAGATCACACTCTTCATCATTATCATCGGCTTTAGGAATTCTTCTGGTAAAGCTGTACACTAGCAAAAACACATTCAGGTCCGACAGAAAGTAAGCACCCACGGCTTTGCACCAATCGGACTTGTCTTTCGAAATATGACATGCTTTGATCTGTCTTTGCAGCGACCAAAGTCTAACAGCGGCTCGATCGACTGTTAATATATTGCCTGTACTGGGACACATTACGAGTGCATCAAAAGCATGTCTGCCCTCCCGCAAGGATTGCCGCAAGCGTAGTGACGTCTCCAGTGTTGACGGCATAAATAATTTTCCCTTATTAAGGGAACCTAGCAAATCAAAGCAATGTTTATAACTAATTAGGGTAACAGCTTACTTTATAGTGGGGCTGCTCATTCCAAGGAGTCTCCTTCAAAAAGGGAGTTTTTGTTGTTCCACCAAAATCCCCCATAAAAAGTATCAGAGGGGAATATGGTTTTTGATCGTTTTATCCAAAAACTAAGCAATTATCTCAACGATAAATTCACCACTTTTACAAAAAAATTAAACTCATTAATTCATTTTGAGAGCTCCATGAGGGGGTATCCCCTTTTCTCTTGCTGCGCAGGTTCCCAAAGTTTTTTTGGCCCACACCACCTACTTTTCGATCGCAACTTGTTAGTGCATTATTTGTATACCGCTTCGGATCCAAGTGTGTTCATTTCACAAATGGCGACTCGTGACTCTCCTTTTGATCTGCAGATCAAACTTTTGATGATTGGTGATTCTGGTGCGTGATTTTAATACCGTACATGCTCAAGCCCTGTAAAATTGCACGTGATGAATGTGCGCTTGTGCCGCTCCACATTGTTGAATAAATATCCATGTGTTATGATATGAAGCATTACTAACGACACAAATAAATTCATATTTTTCCTATTTCATTTGTTTATTTCTACCTGTTCCTTTTTTATATTAATGTCATCTGTTGGTGAATGTTATGTCACGTTCGTTTAGGTGTCGGCAAGACTTGCTTGCTGCTCAGATATGCCAATGAAGCATTTTCACCAACATTTATTACTACCATTGGTATTGACTTTAAAATTAAGAATATTCAGCTCGGAGGTAAGAGAATAAAGTTGCAAATTTGGGATACCGCTGGACAAGAGAGATTCCGTACGATTACTACCTCTTATTTTCGCGGAGCACAAGGCATATTGCTTGTCTACGATGTGACAGATAGAACGACGTTTCTTTCCATTCGCAACTGGGTACAGCAGATTCAAATGGTACGTCACCCAATCTTTACGCTTTCAACATATTCAATAAGTGCGCGACTTTGACCATCACACCATTATTTCACGCGCATTAACATTAATTCTTTGATTTTTACTACGATACTATCGCACCACGAATGTAGCACGCCGATGTTAATGTAAATAAGGTGCTTATCGGTAACAAGTGTGATATGCAAGACCGTTCTGTGTCCACGGAGGAGGGCCGAGCACTGGCTGATGAATATGAGATCCAGTTTTTTGAAACTTCTGCAAAGCAGGACTTCCGCGTCGAGGATGCTTTCCTTGCTATTGCCACAGATGTCAAGGATAGATTGATGGCCGATGGAGCAGCTGGGTCTGGGTCTACGACCGGACATAAGCTGAGTTCGAACGGCGCCCAAGCTCCGGCAAAGTCGGGATGCTGTTAGGTGAGTGGAAGTGTGCGCAAACCCTATCGTGTCTATTCTTGACTTTAACAAAGAGATAGAGAAGGTTTCAAGAGAATTTCGTAATGATGACATGGTTTACGATAGATAAGCAAAACTTAAATAAGTTTAATAGGAATAATATACCGACTTTCAAACTTCGTTTCCGTTCCATTTCTTTGATGGAATACTATACTATGTGTTTAAAGTCATGAAGAATATCCTCACACGCGTAGGCTGGCCTGTGCTATTCCCGGGAAGGGGAAGAAGTCCTCTTCGCTTGGTTTGGACCTACAGAAATCCCAAGATTTTGAAATTGGAGAATTTGAAATTGAAGAAGAAAGAGAAATCATTGCATTTATTTTCGCCCGCATATGCCTTAAACGTGTCTTAAAGTAGTATTTAAGATAATCATATTATTGCTTGGTAGCGCACATCGACTGAAATGGACCCTATTTTAGTGCACTCCATCAAGGAGTGCATGCTGACTTCTACTGCTCCAGTTCATGATATACACGACAAAGCAAGCGAAATAATCCGTAAAATCAAAGATAAAGTTCCCTTAGCAACACTCGGTAAAGCTAAATCGTGCATTTTGATACTTGCCGTCGAACTAGCCTGTCGCTGTTTGAATGTTCCATTCAACAAAGAGCGTCTCATCACGCAGGCAAATATTCCAGCGAAAGATATCGCTCAAGCAATCGTGAATTGTAAGTCTTTGTTGCGTTTAAATTTTACCAAAGCATCAACTATGGACATTTTATCTTTGCAATTTGGCGCAAATCACAGGATTGCAGCTTTAAATTTGCTAAACGAATATCAGAGACTCTACATAGATCGTCTTGATAAATCCAGACAATCTTTGATGGATATCACTGCTCCGGAGTATCATGCAGCAGCATATTTCCTCGCCGCAAAGCTTAAAAAAACTCCAGTAGACAAAAAGAAACTGCTAGAAGCGACTGAAGTGAGCAGCCAACTATTCCATAAGATCATGGAAGATTTAGAACAGATTTGTTTGATACAGACGGATACTGGCGACATGAATGTGCCAACAGGGGGCATGATATTGTTTTCAACCAAGTCAACAACGAAACATGTTACCAAAGTCGCGAGAGCGGAAGAAGTAAAAACCAATTCTCGATTATGGTTGTCACAACAGCAGCAAACAGAGATGCCGAAGTATGAGCTTAGCGAAAACGGACATAAAAAGCAGGATTTGATTCGAAAAGTGGATCAGGAAACATACAACGCTAAGCCCAATTCCGTATTACTTAACACTTCGGCGAAATCTCCTACCCAAGACCCAGAGAAAGAGAATCGCATTTCCGGTACTGATTTGGATCGTAATTCGGCTATCAAATGTGAACAGTTATGTACCAAAAGAAAGATTGGTGCATACACCACAGATTATTCTAAAGACGACCTTGAGGCCGCTGCCTTAGCAGCAGCTCAGCGATCTATTTCATGTTCGAATCTACTGAAAAAGAAAGTTGAGTTCACAAACCACAGCGCAACCAAAACACCAGCGGCACTGCTACTCTTGCAACAACAAGATAAGCGTCGCGAAGAAGGCATTGAGCTACGTAAACAGGCAGAAAAGCGAAAAGAACAAGAGCGTGAAATGTATGCTTCATGGAAAGAAAAGCTCAAGAAGCGGCGGCTCGAAACAGAAGAGCAGATCAAAATTTAAATACAGGCCCTTCATGCATGCTAATATGTTTTATAATGTTTAAATTATATATAATATACATTTGGGCGATTAAAAAGACAATATCCACGATTTACCTGATGGTTAATCACAAAACCACGTACAAATGAAATCTACATGTTTTTGCGTAAGCCGTGAAGCAATGCCGCTTCTGCAACTTCGCCAGAAACAAGTACACCAGTTTCTCCTCGTTTTGCACAAACTTCTAGCAGCTGTTTTTCTTCAATTCTCAACTCGTCGATTTTAGAGAGGTTTTGGAGCAATTCGAGTGTTGATTCATAAAACGAAGTTTGGGAAATTTTGCCAAGTTTAAGATCCGACGCAAAACATGCAATTCGACTCCTTAAACCAGCTCGCTCATTTTCTCTTGATAATGCAACAGCACCAGCAGATAAAGGGACTTCACTCTTACTTGTCATAATTGAAGACTGGAGATTTCCAAATGAAGTCGTAAATTCTTCCAGTTGCTTTATTGCCGTTTCTTTTGCAACAAGATATTCTTTGTTGTCAAGCTCTTCCTTCATATCTTCAAGATCTTTCAATTCTGCCTGAAGTCTAACAATTTGAGCTTTTACATTTGTCATTAATACCGTAGCACTCATTCCGAAATATCAATTAACTTCAAACAGAGAAATCTGAATAAAAAAAAAACGATTGTTACAAATCTTATGGAAAGATGATGAAATTGTAGTTTTGTCGTATTTAAAAGAAAACAAATCGTGGATATGAACCGAACAAACAGGATCGACCTTCTTCACCTGAATAGTTTGGGGCTTTTGTATGTTTTATAAAACAT
>JACCDO012072546.1_pt1 | contig 11288 bp, 5 predicted proteins | sample 7446101 | NCBI WGS metagenome assembly JACCDO01 (sample SAMN15323440, study PRJNA562643) | freshwater metagenome | isolation source: river surface water | place: USA:Blue River Watershed | collected 2017-08-16
AAAGAAGATTTATCGAATAAATACGAAACATTGAACAATTGTCATGGCCACCATTTCTGCAAAAAGATTAGGAGAAGAAAGAAAAAATTGGAGAAAAGATCATCCTCCAGGGTTTCATGCTCGACCTGTCAAAAGAGAAGATAACTCATTTGATCTTATGAAGTGGGAAGCTGGAATTCCTGGCAAAGAAAACACTGATTGGGCAGGTGGTGTATATACGCTGACAATGGAATTTCCTGAGGATTATCCTAGTAAGCCACCAAAATGTAAATTTACTACGCCCTTATATCATCCGAATATTTACCCCAGTGGTACAGTTTGCCTATCTATTCTAAACGAAGATGAAGATTGGAGACCATCTGTTACTATTAAGACCATGTTACTGAGTATTCAAGATCTTTTGACAAATCCTAACGAAAAATCGCCCGCTCAGCGAGAGGCTTACGAGGTATGTGTTTTTCAGCGCGTCGTGCTAATCGTTTTAAATGATTAAATATATCCGCATTCATGGCATGCTAATGGGACTCTCTTGTACGCCCACTGTATTCAGATGCCTAACCCCTTTTTCCTGAATCCACCCTTGCCTTTGTGCTCAACCCATCGCGCTGCTTCTCTCTGATTTCACAACTTTTGGTATGTGGTGATAATTGCATTTCTCCAAATGGAATTTACATGGATAGGATTATGTTAGCAACAAAGATCTGTATCGCAGAAAAGTGCGAGAGCAAGCCCTGCGCAACGTGCCGTCCTCTTGAACCGTCGATGTTCTCTTTACTCGTGAAGTTCCTGGGGTTGGTGTCTAACCCTAACTACTTCATGTTTCAAACGTCTTAAGCCTTGTACCTCCTAATATATATTATAATATCCGTAATAATTAGTACTTATAACCAGAACTAACCCTATTAGACGATATAAAACAACCCTTCAAGTCGGTAAATCACCCAACGTCTGTTTTATCCCTCTAAAGAAACACATTCGACGAAATAAAATAACGCAAGTAAATCGGTAACATCACCCACCGTCTGTCTTTGCAAGAATTAACATTAAATTCTAAATACACCTGTGCAATTGAATTCACATAGTTGTTCTTGGAGTAAAATTACAGGTATATAGTAAGATAACTTTATTTAATATTGAATTCTGTCATATTTCTTAGAGGAGGTTATCCCGACCATGGCACCGAAGGCAAATAACAAACCAGTCGCATCTAATAAGAAAAGAATTGTCGAATCGGAAAGCGATAGTGAGCCTCCATCGGAAGATGATACAATTAGCGAAATTTCACATAATTCTAGCAAATACTCTGCCGGCACTGGCCCTACGCAAAGCACCCATAGTAGACGAAGCAGCGGCGATGAATCCCAAAGTCGATCGAGTAAAAGCTCGAGAAGCAGTAGTGGGAGTAGAAACACGAGTGATGGCAGCAGTCGTAGCGAAAGAAGTAGTGGAAGTGATGATAGTGAATCCCGTTCTCAAACCTCCGCTTCAGACTCACGAAACCGTACCAACAATCGCAAAGTAAGTGCATCAAAACAGAAGATGCGCAAAAATTCCTCTTCTGAGAGTGATAGTGGTAGTGAAGATCCTAGTGATAGTGAGCCCGCTAGTGATTCTGATGCAGATAGTCGAACCAAAACGACTGCTAGTGCTTCGCGCAGTATACGTACAGGTTCAAGCTCAGGTCCCGGATCTCAATCAAACTCTGAATCGGAGTCTTTTTCTGAATCAGGATCTGGCTCGGAACCTGAGTCGTCAGAGCCTGAGTCTGAATCAGTTAGTTCTGATGATGCCTCTGGGCCTGAATCCAGCCGCGCATCTTCGTCAAGTGGGAAGAAAGGTATTGCAGCTGTTCCAGTCAAAAAGCCTGAGATTAATAGTGTACGAAGAGCAACTGCTAAATCAACTGCTGCAAGTGCTGTGCCAGAAGAAGTTCTTGATACAGAACTGGAAAGCGAGGACGATCTGCCTGCGCCCCCGCCCCACATACTCGCAAAAATCGTCGCAGCCAAAGCAAAGGCGGCAATCAACATGAGTAACGCACCATTGAATCTCTCTGCTCTATCAGACGCATTGAGTGCAGGTTTGAAGCCCGTTCAGCCTGATGGATTATCAGGTGTTCCATCGTTTAAAACCACGCTGCGCACCCGCACAATTGTAGGACAAACTTCGGTAGAGTTGATGTCTGGTAATGGCATTGCACCGGGAACGCGTCTTATGATCGGAACAGGCTCCAAAATTGACCGCAGTGTTGTTTTAGTAGGCACGAAAATTTCAACACGAATTGTACTAGAAAATCCTCTTAAATTTTCGCACAAACCTGGTGTGGCCGTCCTGGTCTTCGACCTTTCGAAAGACAATAAGCCCCGTAATAATCCTCTCAGTTCCATAGCGGCATCTGAGCAAGCCCCAGTAGTTGGGCCTAATTCATTATTGACTAATTCTAAGCCTATAGTAACTGACACTGCTGCTGCGCCGGATATGAATAGCTCGTTGGACGAAGAAGATGACGTGGAAAAGGAGGAGTCGAAGAAGGCAGAACCGAAGAAAGATAGAGACAACCAGTCTGTAGTCAGCCATTCGAGCAAGCTCACACATAGCACGCAGACGCCTAGTATTGCGAATACAAAGATTTCTAATGGTGCGCGTGCCTTGATCGATTTAGAACAGACAGTGGCGCCAGTCAAGAGTCCTGCGGAGATCATTCTAGAGGCCCTTGATGATGGATACAATCGAGTACAAGTACGATTTTTAGGGTTTCAAGATCCCTGGGAAGATGCTTATTACTTGTTTTCTCCTGATCAACGTTGGTTGAAAATATTGGTCGGAACCGCAGAAGGTGTTGCGACCTTCGACGTAGGTGGCGGGCATTGTACGGTAGGAGAAGATGGACGCGACTTAGCTGCTGCTTTCATGGAATACCATGAGCAAACGATCCATTTCAAAATGCCCAATGAAAAGAAATTACAGAACTTTTTAGATGAATTTCCAGATAACTGCTTTATGTATCCCGAAGACGTGAATGGCGAAGCGAAGCCACCTGGACCTGCCCCTCCAACTGAAGAATCCAAAACGCCCTCAAAACCTCGGGCTATTGATGCAAAGTTTGAGCAAAAAGTGAAGGATACCAGCAACTATGTGAACGCTCAAGCAGAAGCCCGTAAAGCACGCGTGCAAAAAACAGTAGAGAAGTTGAAGGCTAAACAACAAGGTCAAACATTAGAAGCTTTACTGGATACACTTGATGGCACGACTACCCGTGTATCATTAAGTCAGATCGCCAATCGTTCAGGTATGACAGGAGCCATTGGAGGACCGGGTGCTGCAGGCAGAATGGGTTCGCTGTCGAACTCCTCCCCCCGACACAACGCGCTAAGTCAATCTCTGGTTGCAAATCCGAATAGCCCTGCGGCAAGGCTTTCGCTTAATAATAAGCTGCCATCTCGCTCAGCTAGTGGTCTTACCAATGGAATGGCTTCCACCAAAGTGCCCTTCGGAAACAATCCAAATGATGACGAAGACGAACCCCTTCCTCCACCTCCCAAAGGCGCTCCACAAGCTCCAGATACAGCAGGGGATTGGATGGTACCACCAAAGTCGCCTCATACTCCTCCTGCGCCAAAGCGTAGAAAAGAATTAATCGACACTCGCATCAAGAAGCATGTCCCGTCCGTACGTCGGGTGACCCTGTTGTGTCGTTGGTTGAATTTCTTGCATTTTTGGCCTGTGGATATTTCAATTACCTCAATGCATGCAGAATTTTGCACGGGTTTATTGCTAATGGAACTTATGAAAGTCCTTGTTCCCGGTTGCGAATCTCAATATACGCGAATTAACAGGAAAACCTTGTCAAGAAAACCCGCAGAATCCAATCTGGAACAGGCTATTGGAGTTATTTTTCGGAGTAAATCCATCAATCACGCACGTATACCTAAAGCGAGTGAGATTTTTGATGGAAATATCACCAAAATTTGCATGTTAGTGGATGAGCTGTTCATCGCCTACATTCAGTCTCCGTTGTACAAATCAGCCATGAAAATGTTCAGATGGTACACAAAGATATTGAAACAATATCAGCGACCTTTACCCGAAGACACCTTCGATTCAGGGGATGTAGGATATATATGGCCCAGTTTCCAGTCTGGTGTGTCCCTCTTTTGTATTATTTATCATTTCTTTGGACCTTCAACCATCGGAAAAGGCTCTACGACAGTAAAAATTGACCCTATTCGCGTTGTGTCCGACGCGCGCTCTTACGATGATATGAAAGCAAACATTACTTATGTTTTCCAATTGTTACGGGCGCTAGATATTCAACTATTGTGGGAGCCTGAAGAGTGGCTAACCTTGCCTGATACAGAGTTCTGTATACTGCAGTTGTCGTATATCTACGAGTTTTTATGCACGCGTCAGTGCATATTATCGCCCGCAACAAATGAGACGCCTGGATTAGCCACAGGACGAAGCGGTGAAACTTTGGTAGTAGGTTTGACATTTGCTGATACTGCTTGTGCAGGAATTGATCGTCATCGGCATACCAAGCATGTCACGACCTTGCTGGGTGCCGCTGAGAACACAATGCCGATGCTTTCCGTCGACATCGTCAAACGCGCAACTTCACTTCAATCCGACGTTTCTGGCATATCTTCTAGAGAAATATCAAGTTTGGCAGGTATTGTAGAAAAAGTTGATGACTTAAACGATACTGTGCCGTTGGGTCTTCTGTCAGGCAATGTGCGCATTGAAAAGAAGAAGGTCAAACTCGCAGTACCAACAACTACTCGGACATTAGTGAAGCCTACTTGGGACAGCAAGACTAGCATCAGTGAAACCCCTGTTAGCGAAAATGTACTAGACGCACCTGTGATTCAAGTATTGCGCAGCATTAACCAGAAAAACACTCCGGCCCCGGGTACCGCAGACGCCGTCTTGGATATTACCGGCGTGCCAAAATATCAGTTCTCCACAAAGAAACCTTTAAGCAAAATTCGAAGAGAACTTTTATTAGGTGCACAAATTGACGAATATGACCGTAGATCCAGTATTGTGTCTGTCGACATGGAAAATCTTAAAAAAGGCATTGTGAACCTAGGTCATGGGGGAACCGAGGAACCAGAAGCGCAGCGTGCGCAAAGGCAACTGACTCTATCCATGACCAAGCTTGAGGAAGAGATGAATCAGTCGAACAAAGAGTTGGCCGCATTGGAAGAAGAGTTAGAAGCTAGGTATTTGGTGCTTGAAGACGAGGCTGGTGCTTACGACGAGAAGGAGTACGAGTCCACTTTGGCATTTTTAGACGATGAAACGACGAGATTGGAAGCAGATCGGCTGCGTATACAGCAGTTATTCGCAATGAAATTGACTTCTATTCGAGATCAGTACGATGAATCAGTAGTTCGCACCAAAGCGCGTATTATGGAGCAGCAGCAACGTCAACCAGGCGGCTCTGGTATGCGAAGCCGAAATGTCAAATTTAACGACGACGATGACGTCAGTGTCATGACAGGCTCGACCTCGCAAGGCGGGGGCGTGACTTTTGGTCCTGATAATGTGCGCGTGTTCAACCCCTCTGACACTATGAACACAACGTTAACCAGCAATGCAAGTACTGGAAGTAGCCGTAAGAGCAGTAAAACGACAACTGCTAAGTCTGCTGAAGAAAAGGCAAAATTAGAAAAGGGTTGGACTTTACATAGTCGTAAAACTTTCTCGCATAATCGCGTCATTCAGAAGAACATCGATCAATCACGCTTGCAGTTGTATCAATCATGGCAATCCCCAAAATCAAAAGAAAAGGAAGCCAAACAAGCTGAGCTGGAAGCGAAAAGAGTAGCAGCACGATTAGGGTTAGCTGGTGCTCAAGTTGGCAAGCAAACATTAAAGCATCTATTTAAAGAAGCGACATATGTAGATCAGTCGGATGCCGTGTCAGTCAGATCGCAGGGCTCCTCTAAATCTGGCCAAGTTTATGCGCACATTTTGACTCCACAAGCACAAGAACAAGTCATAAAGAATCGCAGTTTGGAAGCTAGATTAGATGATCCCACTTCACAGGACCCTGCTTCTGTCTTCGAGGCTTTTCGAGTTAAACTATATACACGCACCAGCGTGTGGTTTGAAAAACGAGGTCAGCAACGGGACTTACCGAATAAACCCATCACCGAGCCGCCCTTGCGCCCAGTCATCCCTTTATTGCAGCAGTTGTTATCTACTTCTCGCCCCTTGAGTACGGCGAGGACCACAACTTCGAATGTCGGCAGTGATGATAATAGTAGTTTCGCCGGGACTGGGGAGTCAGGATATGGACCGACCTTGGAACAAGTTAATCTATGGAAACGTATTCGTAAATCTTCTTTAGAAAGTTTTGCTTGGGAAGAGTATCGCCAAAATTTGGCAGGAAAATATGTCCCCCCTGTGCGTAGTAATGCAATGAAGGGTTTGTTCGGTGATACAGCTGACGAAGAAGGTAAGAATGAACAAGCCAAGGATGGCGCTGATGCAGGCCTTAGTGAAGCTGACGCCATTGCTGCTGCTACCGCGGCGGTTGGGGGTTCGGATGAAGCCAAGCAGGCAGATACCGGGACAGGTGTGACTTCAGGACGCCGGTCTTCAATGAAAAAAGTCGTGGACATGTCCGTGAGTGAAGCGGTTCAGCCACCTGCTCCTCTTGAACCCCCGGTGGTAGCAGCAATAACTCCTGCAGTTCCTCTTATTGTGGACGACTCAGTGATTCCATCGGTAATATCCACTTCAGAAGCTGATGCAGCAGTGCGATACCTCACTGCAGTGCATGTCTTCGTACTAGCTGATCGCACGAATACAGAGTATTTGTGGGTTTTATCTATGAATGCCGCCGTAAATAATACCAGCTCTAATTTTTCTTCCACAGCTGCCAATGGCAACCAAAGCCTCTCTAGCAATATGGTGTTGCAGTGGTTTTCGATGTCTGACCAAAATGGCCCTGCTGTAGGCAGTGTCAATTTAGCAGATGTAAAAACACTGACGTATGATGCTGTATCTGGTCGCAGAGGCAGCGGAGGAGCTTTAAATAGCTCTAATACTGGATTAATTATATCCTTGAATCTAAACACAATACCGAAAGCTTTGAAAGCCTCAGGAGGTAGAACAAAAATCATATTAAAAGGCACTCAAATTCAAGAAGCAAAGAAATTTCATTTCTGTCTACGCAATTTATGGCTTATTGCGACAAAGCAAAGTAAGTTGGTAGCCGTAGAATCAATAAATTCGGATATATAATGTATTTGGTAGCAGAATCGTTACCCAAACTTTTCAACTAATAAAATGTGGCGTTGTAAAATAAGTTTTCAAACAATTATTTAGTATTAAAATTGATAATAAATATTGTTAATTGGGTTCTCAACAAGTCGCTGCAGGGGCAGCGTCGTGTTGCAAGTGAAACCATTGATAACACATGAGCCAGTTTATATATAACGTGGGCGTTCAAAACCGTGGTTCGATCAAGACAGTGAATTTCACTGGAGAGCTCGGCGGAGCTACGGCACAGATAAACATGTATATACTGAAAACCATGTATGCAACATTCTATGCACATGAATGACTATTTTTACGACTGCGAGCGACAGTCGGGGAGGAACCTCCACAATTCGATAAGATGTTTTGGTGCGGTAAGGGCGGGGTGATGCACAGCTGCTTGAAAGCAGCCCAGTTTAGCAGGGCGTCCACATTATCATGATCAGCATCAAGAATGACAGACTCAAAGGCATTTGCATGATCCTGATTGACATCAGATTCGCCACCGATAGTCAGCGGACTGCTTCTGGCCGTGGCATAAGGACTGTTTGCACCACTAGTGCTAAGGCTCCCACTAAGACTTGTTATAGTACTGGTGTTTGTGGTGGTACTGGTAGCCGCATGGCTGATCATCGAATGCACACCATAACTACTTGCGACCACACTGCTATCGCTGCTCGCGATCCTCGTGGTTTGACCGCTGTCAAGTGCACTGCAGTCAAGGTCCGCAGGCGTTTCAAACATAAATTTGCTGTTCTCTTCGAAAAGTCGGTCAATATTAGTATTGGCGGCGAGGTCATCACTAGCACTGTAAGGAGCGGTTGGCAACGTCTCATGCAAGAAGCGCTGCATTATTTGAGGCTCTTGGCTAAACCTGCTCGGAATAAACTGACCGCTGTGTTGCTGCAGCATCGTAGCGCGGTATTGTGGACGGTAATGTGTTTGATGATTTCTTGTACTACCATTTCGATGCTGGTCAAATGAATGTGGTGCCATGGTGGAGTGTGCTGATGAATAAGATGTCGGCAAGGCACGACCTGTATAGACTGCGTCTGACATGGCAGAAGTAGCCATTCGTCGTTGATACTGTTGTTGTTGATACTGTTGCTGTTGCGGACATTGCTTGGGGCGTCGTCTATTTACATTGCCAGAGTTCGATGATGGTACATGCACGGATCTGTGCGCGTAATGGCCATGTCCCGTGTAGGCAGGGTCCACAAAAGCACTGAACACGGTGGCTTGTGCTGGCACGAATATCTCTTCAGCTGCATAGGTTTGGCTTTTGTAGTTGCGACCGGAATAGATAGAATTCGTAAAGTATTGTGATGGATATTCCGCCATTCCTTGAGTTCCTTCACGCGAATGAGGTTTAGGAGGTACAAAACTGGCAGATAGCCCAGGCTCTGAAGGCGAAAAACCAGTGCTTTGCGCAAGAGGCATTGGGTGCTCAAAATTATTTGTGTGTTGACCACCGCCAAATGTACTCATGTATGCATTTTCTTCGTTAAAGAGTAGAGATGTATTTTGAAGCTGTCCAAAATCTGGGTCACTAGTAGACCAAGCACCTCCTCCGAGTCGCAAGGCTGTCATTTGTTTCAGTTCCTAAAGAAAAGATAAGAGTTGGCAGAATAATGTTAGCAAAGTGGTGTGTTTAGTGAAACAACATGCGTAACGTTCATACCACACATCCGAGGTAGTGGTCAAAGTAGTGCACATTTATATCACAGCAAGCCAAGATGAAAATATAAGGAACGCAATAAAATCTCGGTTAAAATGATATTTCAAAACGGTAAGAGCAGTGTGCAATTGCATTGATATCTTATTCTTTACATTTCCGGCGCATCAGGAATCGTGCAGTTCATTTTTTATAGTATGTGCATATCAACTAGTATAACTCACCTGAATCGAAATTCCACCTTTCCCTCCTCTGCGACCTCGTTTTCCTCGCTCGCCCCGTCTGTGGCGATTCACAGGCCTGTCCATAATATCAGATTTTTACTAGGAATTCCAGCGAACAGATTTAAGAATAGCGACAGAAGTTTATATGTATTTTTTGAAAAGTTAAAAGACACTTGTTCAGATATTATATGGATAATTATGAACAGTGGAGTAATACAAACTTTTCTACACAAACAAAAAGAGAGAAATCACGGAATTCACCCTTCATTTATTTCAAGGGAATCTGGAAGTTTTAATGGTGCAATTATACCTCAAAAACTTCCCAACATCGCTATCGAAGATTTTGAGGCGCGTTTGAGATAGTTACCCGCATATATCGGCATATATACACGTATTTCATACTTAAAGACATTCTTAAGCATTCTTGTGCTAAAATAAATCTTTCTAGTGCTACTGAATAGAAATATAGAACCAGTTGTAGTCTGTAATTGCACCCTACCGGACAGGCTGATTCTAAGTTCATTATAAACCAACTATAGTTTACGAGCGCGTTTCAGCACAAAAATTTATCAAATGGAAAAGGATGATCAAGATGATATGGATGACTTTGAGTTCGGAGAAAATGAAGAAGGTGTAGGTTATCGTGAAATTGAGATTCGGGAACAGGATCGATATTTACCTATCGCAAATATTGCCAGAATTATGAAGAGAGTATTGCCAGGTAACTCAAAAATAGCTAAAGATGCAAAAGAGTCGATACAAGCATGCGTCAGTGAGTTTATTTCATTTATTACTTCAGAAGCATCTGATAAGTGCCAGCTGGAAAAACGAAAAACCATCAATGGCGATGATTTGTTATGGGCCATGGGCACTTTGGGGTTTGATCAATATGGTGAGCCACTGCGTATATATTTAGCTAAGTATCGAGAGAGTGTAAAAGGAGAGAAGCCAGATAAGAAGACAGGAAAAGCTGAAAAGACTCACGCTACCACCGTCAGTGTGGCAAAAATGCAGCAGGTGTTAAAATATCAAGCACAAATGCAACAACAAATGCAAAACTCTACAACATCCAAACCAGCTTCATCTGCTAATAATACTTCAATTTCGAATTCGACTTTGACAACTTTGAACGCGACGAGCAGTAACGCCTCTGCAACTACTGCGACGACTACAGTCGTCGAATCATTGACTCCCGAGCAATTTGCAGCTTTAACTCCAGTACAGCAAGCAGAATGGGTTTCTTATCTGGAACAACGTGCTGCTTATCAGCGTCAAGTTGAGGCTCATCAACAGTATCTGGCGAGTCAGCAGGCGACCGCTCCGGCTACTACTGCTCAGCCTGCCGTGAATTCAGCTATGGCTGCTAGTACTGAAATTAATACAACAACTATAACTGCTTCAGAAACTGTATCTACAGCAGCAAGTTCGATATCGACAACAGCGGGCGAACTTCCAACCAGCGTTTTCGTACCAAGTCCTGAACCTGCTCCTGCTCCCACTATTTAGAGAAGTAAACAAAGTATGGAAATCAAATTAAATCCTGTTCACGCATGTAGTATATAAGCTAAAAATTGTGTCATCTAACTCTTTGATCGTAAAGAAAGCCCTTAAAGCTCAACACATTCCAACGCTTTGTATGTTAGAACAAACAAAAATATGCATATAGGATTGCAAAATTGTATTCAATATATATCTTAACCAAGAAAGAAACATCACATAATCAGCTTCATGTCAAGTCTCTAGTATAAACTGATAAATGACTGATGAATAGCATTCTAAGCTTTATGAGCAGATGCATATCTATTCCGCGCTACCCTGCAATTAATTCAACTGCTATTACCAACACATTGCATGCAATCAGCGGTACTTTCAAATATGACGTTGCCTGCAATAGCCCAATTAGCTGAACCATGAGTGGGTTATCTTGATGCTCTAACAAATCTGCTTGCGTTAATTTATCTGTGCGTATTACGTATGTTATATGTACGTACCCAGAATGCGTCGCAAATAAAATGCAATTGAAATATAAAATTTTGAAGTGCAAGAAAGAATGCAGTGTTAGTGTTAAGTTGAGGTGTACAAGCATAAGACAGAAGATCGAGTTCCTCAAACGACCTGTC
>JACCDO012118214.1_pt1 | contig 11288 bp, 6 predicted proteins | sample 7446101 | NCBI WGS metagenome assembly JACCDO01 (sample SAMN15323440, study PRJNA562643) | freshwater metagenome | isolation source: river surface water | place: USA:Blue River Watershed | collected 2017-08-16
ATTAAAATACATTAAAATGTAGTTTTTTATTTGGTTCTAAAATATTTGTATCTATATTATAACCATCTGGTCTATTTGGTATAATTATATTAACTGTATGATCCATACCTTTATTTTTTATATAATTTTCGTGAATTAAATAAACTTGATGTAAATATTTATCTAAGACATTACACATATCTACAATCACATCTTGTACATTATATTCTTGTGGAAGTTTTATTTCAAAAGATATTAATGTATTCATTATTAATTTTTTTAAGTCACGTAAATTTGGATATAAATTTGTACTATAATGTTCTTCTATATGACACAAATCAACGATTTCTAAAAAGTTTTCTAAATATTTTATTAAATCTATATATGCTTGTTGATTGTAATAATAATAACCTTCTATACTATATAAAATATTTAGAATATCTTCATGTTTTATAATTCTATCAGCATTATTCATTTTTATTAATTTTTGTTTCTTTTTTTTCAAAATAGTTTTATTCTTTTTAATTATGTAATTTACTATAAATAATATTATTAATAAAGTTAGTATTTTAATTATCATATAATATAAAAATTGATTTTTATAATCTTAATTCAGTTATTAATTTAACTATATATAATTAATAATAAGTATGGATATTCAAAAAATAATCTTAAATAATACTAAGGATCGTTACCTTCTAGAATTACAATATACAGAAGATGAAGATATAAAAAAGGAAATTATGAATATTATTGCTAAATTAGAAAAACCTCTTCAAAATAAAATTCAAAATTTTAATAATCAAATTAATGAAATGGAACAGTTAAGTATGAAAAAACAATTTTATCGACTTAAAACACCTCAAAAAATAAATCTTCTAAAAAATTATTTTACATCGCATAATGTAAATTCAGATAAAGTTGAAATATTTGCAAATGAAATTATTAAAATGATTGAAACTGATGTTATTAAAAATAAAGATGTTGAATATGATATTGATAATATAAAAATTATAAAAATTAATCGAATTGAAATTGTTAATAATGAATTAAAATATATTAAAACAAAAGTAAGTAAAAAATCTGTAGAAACTAAAGATGAAATTAAAGAAATTAAAGAAGAAATTAAAGAAGAAAATAATATAAAAAATGATGATAGTGTTGAACAAAAACCAAAAAAAGTAAAAAAAACTAAATAAACATGTTAGTTATTTTAATAGTTAATTTATTTTAAGGATTTTATAATATAACGTAATTATATTATAATGAACAATATTGTTCCAGATTCTGTCAATGATAGAATTAATGTTTTATTTAAACAATTAAATAGTGTTAATAAAACTATTAAAAATATTAATAGTGGTTATATTTATGATTCATCTGATAACAGTCTCGTTATAAGAGGTACTTCTTTTACAATTGATACTGATAATTCAGGAATATTTTTAGGTGATAAAACAAATCCAGATAGTATGATTTTATATGGTACAGATGATCCTACAACAATAACAGTGTCTGGTGTTCCAAATGGTTCTCTTTATTTAACAAAAGATAAATTAGGTGGCGCATATGTAAAAACAGATGGTGAATGGCTTCAATTAGCGACAATGTCGAATGATATTAATGTAAATGGTAATATGACTGTTTCTGGAGAAGTTATTGTTGGTGATAATATGTATGTCGAAAAAAATGTGGATATTTCTGGTATTATGAATGTTAGTGGTGATGTTTTTATTGATGGTGATTTAGATGTACATACTACAACATATGCAAATAGTGTAAATGTTGGATCTGGTGGAACTACTATTACATCTGATATAAACACGGATTATATATATGCAAAATCATTGACACTTAGTGAAGATATTAGTTGTAATGGAAATATAACAAGTTCTGGTAATATTATATCTTCTAACAAAATAAAAGGAAATAGTTTAAATGTTAATTCTAAATTAAATATTGATTCTAGTGGAAATTTAACTACTAATGGTAATATTACTGCTGAAGGTACAATTACTGGCAATTTTGTATTTAGTGGTAATATTAATGCAAATAGTATAAATATAAATTCTTCAAAAGCAAAAATAGATTCAAGTGGTAATATAGATACTTGTGGTAATATTAATTCTTCTGGTACACTTACTGTAAGTGGTAATATTAATACATCTGGTTCATTAACAGCAAATTCAATAAGAATTAATAATACTAAAGCAAATATTGATTCAAGTGGAAATATAGATACTTGTGGTAATATTAATTTATCAGGTACACTTAATTCAAGTGGTAATATTAATTCTTCTGGTTTATTAAGAGCAAATAGTTTAAATATTAATTCTAAATTTACTGTTGATACAAGTGGTAATATGAATACAAATGGAAACGTAATTATATTAGGCGATTTAAGTTGTAATAGTGTGACTTATAATGGCTCATTAACATATACAAGTATAAACACTACTGGTCAAGTCGTTGCATCTGGTAATATTACTACTAATGGTTCACTAAATGGTAATACATTAAATATTAATTCAAATTTACTTGTGAATGCATCAGGAAATATAAATACATCTGGAACAATAAATGCTTCAGGTAATATTAATACTTCTGGTACATTAAATGTAAGCACATTAAATGTTAATTCAAATTTAAATATAAATTCTTCTGGCACTATATATACAACAGGATCAATTAATGCTTCTGGTAATATTAATACTTCTGGTTCATTGACTTCACAAACATTAAATATTAATTCTAATTTACTTGTAAATGCTTCTGGTAATTTGAATACATCTGGATCAATTAATGCTTCTGGTGCTATAACTGGTAGTTCTTTTAATAATATATATTTTACATCTAATGCTACAGGTTTTAGTATTTCTGGTGGTACTACTAGTAAAACTCTAACTGTAAATAAAACATTAACATTTTCTGGTACAGATAGTACAACAATGACTTTTCCATCTACATCACAAACTATTGCGGGATTAACTTCCTCTCAAATGTTAACAAATAAAACATTAAATCTCAGTGGAGGAACAACAACTCAAGCACCCCTTCAATTTACAAGTAGTTCAAATTTATTAACAACTCCATCAGGAGGAGCCATAGAATATGATGGTAAAAACTATTATGCAACTTCTACTGATGCAAGTGGATCAAGTGCTACAGATATTAGAAAAATATTACCTACTATAAATTACTTTAGAATTGATTCAGATACTAATCCAATATCAGGAACTAGTACAGATATAGATGTATTTACAGGTGGTGCATTTAAAATGGCTGCAAGTGGTTATTATCTTATAGAATGGCATATGTTCTGGACCAGAACAGCCGGTGCAACAAGTGTAAATACATATAAAATTAATACTCCTTCAGGAGCTGTATATGTAGCTGGAGGTGCATCAAATATATTAGCTGCGGGTACAGTTGGTTCTATGAGTTTTTCTGGAACAGCTCCAGTCACATTAACATCATTTTCTGGATTTAATACTATGGCTGTAGGTAATCATTATCATTATGTTAAAGCATATGTTTTAAATGGAGCAAGTGTAGGCGGTCCAGTTAAATTACAAATAAATCAAACTGTAGCAGGTATTATATTAAAAAGAGGAAGTTATATAATGATTAATAGAATGCCAGATAATAATTTTGGTAATTTTGTTTAATATATTATATTATTTATTAATTTGAATAAGTTTTAAAGATTTTATAATATAATGTAATTATATTATAATGAATAATATAGTATCTAATTCTCTTAATGATAGATTAAATACTGCATATACACAAATAAAAGATATATACAAATCTACTGTAGATTTAACATCAACTCCATTTATTATTGATTCATCAACTGATTCACTTACAGTTCAAAAATCTGAATTTATTATAGACACTGATAAAAACGAATTTAGATTAGGTAACCCAGATAAACCAGATTCTATGATTTTATATGGTACAACATCTCCAATAAATTTAGATTCATCTGCTCCAAATGGATCATTATATTTATCACAATATAATAATGGGCAAGGATATTTAAAGTTAGATAAAGAATGGGTTAAATTTGGTTCAGAAGATATAAGTTATAATAATATTTCTGGTAGTTTGGCTGTCAATAAAGATTTAAGATCAAAAGATAATTTAACAGCATCTGCAAAATTTGATACATCTGGTAATATTAATATATATGGTATTGATAATAAGTTTAAATCTAATTTAACTGTAACAGATACACTTTATACTTCAAACTTTTATATAAATAATTCGGGTACAAGAATAACTTCAAATTTGATTGATACTAATGATATTACTTGTAATAATTTATCTACAACTCAAAGTATTACTTCAGGTGATATAAATTGTTCTGGAGATATTTCATCAAATAATCAAATAACATGTAACAGTTTAACATTACAACCCATTTCAGATGCATATTTTCCTCCAGGAACTACTATTATTTATAAAGCAAATATAGATTCTTCCGGTAATTTAGATTTATCTGGTAATATTAATTCAAATGGAAATATATATTTATCAAATGCAACAACAACTAATTTAAATATTACATCATTAAATATTAATTCTAAAGCAAGTATTGATTCAAGTGGGAATTTAAGTGCATCTGGTATTAATATAAGTGGTACTCTTTCTGTAAAAAGTAATATTAATAGTTCTGGTATAATAATTGATAATGGAATAAAAATTAATTCAAAAACAAATATAGATTCTAGTGGAAATATAGATATTTGTGGTAATATTAATTTATCTGGTACATTTAATACAAGTGGTAATATTAATTCTTCTGGATCATTAAATGGAAATAGATTAAATATTAGTTCTACATTAATTATTGATTCTTCTGGTAATTTAAATGGATCTGGCTATATTAATACACCTGGAACAACAACAGTTACTGGAAATGTTACTTCAAATTTTTTAAAAACTACATCTTCATTAAATATTAATGGAACTATTACTGCATCTGAGAAAATAAGTAGTTCTGGTAGTCTAATAGCAAATACATTAAATATAAATTCTAAATTAAATATAGGTAATAAAGATACTACAAATACTAATTTATTATTATTATTAATTGGTCAAGATAATATTACAAATGTATCAAATCTTGTAAATTATGCTCCAATAGCTACAGCAAAAAATTTAACTAAAAGTCCTTTTAATAATAATTTATTATTTGTGTCATCGGCAACATTTCCACAATTATCATTAAATTTTAATGGACAACAAACTTATTATTATCCAAATAATGTTGATCCTACTGATACGATGAATTTTTATAATAATGGTGGTACTATTGAATTAATGTTTTATATGCCAAGTAGTAATATAGAAGATAGGACTATTTTATATATGAACAGAAATTTTATAAATAATAATATTGAATATAATATAACTTTACTTAATTGTAAAATAATAAGTTCTAATAGATTTAGTATTACACTTAATGATGTAAATAGTAGTTTAAAATATAGTACAAATTATAATATAACACCATCTACATGGTATCATTTGGTAATATCATTTGATAAATTAAATCAAAAACTAGCAGTATGGTTTGGAAGTGGATCAACTATATCACAATTACCTTATTCAAACAATAATATGACATATAGTTCAACTCAAACTCCACTAATTGTAATAGGTTCATTAATGGAAAAAACTAGTAGTACCCCTAGTAATTATTTTAATGGATATATGGCAAATATTAGATTTTCATCAACAGTAAGATATCCATATACACAATCAACAATAACAAAACCTACTTCTTATTATGATTACGTTAATAATTATTTAGATACTTCAGGAACAATTACTGCTTCAGGTACTTCTGCTAATATAAATATTTCTGGTATTATAAATTCAAATACATTAAATGTAAATTCTAAATTAAATGTAAGAAATCCAGTAGGTTCATATAATAGTAATAATAATGTATTATTATTAATTGGATTAGATGATGTTACAAATGTATCAAATCTTGTAAATTATGCACCACTTTCTAAAACTAAAGCATTAACAAAAGGTACAGCAAATAATTTATCTTTTATAACATATGAAACATTCCCTACAAAAACATTAAATTTTAATGAACAACAATATTTTTATTATCCAGAAAATACAGATCAAACAGATACTATGAATTTTTATATGAATGGTGGTACAGTTGAAATGATGTTTAGACAAAGTTCAGGTGCTACTAAAACTTTGTTTTCAATGAAAAAATATGGAGAAGCATTTAATCTAGTTTATATATATACAACAAGTGATAAAATTTATGTAGAAATATATGATAAGAATTTTTCTCAATTAATTAATACAAATATTTCTCTAATTTTAGGAAATTGGTATTATTTAGCAATATCTTTTGATAAAAATAATGGAAAATTAGCAGTATGGCTTGGGTATGAAGCATCTGTTTCACGTATTGGTCTAAATGATTTTAATTATACAACATCTTTTAATACAATGACAACAATTATTGGTGCATATGAAATAAATGATACAACCTATGTATGGAATGGAGAAATGACAAATATTAGATTTACCCCAGATATATTATATCCATATTCACAATCAACAATAACAAAACCTACTACATTTTATGAAAATATTTCTAATTATTTAGATACTTCTGGAACAATAAACGTTTCTGGTGGTAATATTAATATTTCTGGTGATTTAAATACTAATACTTCAAATGCAAATAAATTAAATGTAAATTCAAAATTAAATTTACGAAATGGAACAGGGTCATATAATAGTAATAGTAGTTTATTATTATTAGTTGGTCAAGATAATACTTCAAATGTTACATCTCTTCTAAATTATGCCCCTCCAAACACAAGAAAATCATTGATAAAAGGTACATCTAATAATTTAAAATATAATCCAATAAATGCATCTTTTCCAACAAAAACTCTTAATTTTAGTGGTCAACAATTTTTTTATTATCCAAGTAACACAGATTCAACAGATCCATTAAATTTTTATACAAATGGGGGGACTATTCAATTTATGTATAGAATACCTGTAAATTATTATAATTTATATCTTATTTATAATGATTATATGTTTACTATAAGAAAAAATGATGGAAGAAAACTATTAGACATACAAAATGGATACAATGATGCTTATTATTCTACAACTATATCAATATATGATTCTAATGAAACATTACTATATAATAAATATGTTCTATTAGAATATAGTTTAAATGTATGGAATCATATTACAATATCTTTTGATAAAAATAATGGAAAAGTATTTGCATGGATTAATAATGAATCAGATAGATTCGCTAATCAAAATATGACATATTCATCAATTGATACACCTGCTATAATTATAGGTACAGATAGAATTGCAAATGATAATGGTTATGCATTTAATGGAGATATGGCAAATATTAGATTTACTTCTGATATATTATTTCCATATCCATTTACTACTCCAACATTACCTTCTGCATATTTTGAAACTGCATATAATTATTTAGATACACAAGGAACTATTACTGCTTCTGGTAATATAAGTGGTGGAGCATTTAATAATGTTTCTATTAAATCAAATTCTGTCGGATTTGGTATTTCTGGTGGTATTGATATTAAAACTCTAACTGTAAATAAAACATTAACATTTGATGGTACAGATGGCACAACAATGACTTTTCCATCTTCTACTGATACGATTGTAGGTTTAACTTCCTCTCAAATATTAACAAATAAAACACTAAATTTAAGTGGAGGAACAACAACTCAAGCACCACTACAGTTTACAAGTAGTTCAAATTTACTTACAACTCCATCAGGAGGAGCCATAGAATATGATGGTGCAAACTATTATGCAACTTCTACTGATGCAAGTGGATCAAGTAGTACAGATATTAGAAAAATATTACCTATTATTGATTATTTTCGTCTTGATCCATCAGATAATACAATTTCAGCAACAACTATTTCAGATATATTTCCAACTGCTGCATTTACAATGGCTACAAGTGGTTATTATCTTTTGGAATATCATTTATATTTAAGTAGATCTACTAGTGGACAACATACTTATACTCTCGTACCCTCTTCAAGCACAATTACTTACATAATATTGGGTGGTATAAATGTATTAACAACTGGAAATGCAGGAAGTATGAATTTTGGAGGGGGGGCATCAGTTGCATTAACAATAAGTCCAACTTTGACTGCAGGCAATCATTATCATATTATTAGAGCATATGTTTTAAATGGACCTGCTATTACTACTATTAAATTAAGAATTACATCAACTGCAAATGGTGTTACAGTTAAAAGAGGTAGTTATGCTATTATTACTAGAATGCCAAATAGTAATTTTGGTAATTTTGTATAATAATTTAAATGTTAAATAAATTTAGTTAACATTTAGAATACATATTAATATTATTATGACAGAATCTGTAAATGAAAATATGATTAAAAATTTTAAAAAAATACAAGACAAATATTCATCAGAAATAAATAATATAAATAGTAATTTTAAAAAAAAATTTTTTAATCCTGATTTTAGTAAATTTAATAGAGAAAGTATTAAAATATCTTCTTATGATGATATGTATAAAGAATTATATTTTAAACACAAATATTTCAATCACAATATTATGAATTCTATTAATTTAGAATATCCAAATTCAAATAATCTTTTAAAAGATATATCTTATTTATTAACAAAAATTAATATAAAATTTCTTCATGATGACAAATTTAAAATTTGTAAATTTGCAAGAGAATCATATTATTTTAATCCAAAAGATGAAAATGAAATAATTTTATATAATTCTATTGATAAAAATACTTTTCAACAAACTGAATTTAGAAAACAATTATTTCATATAGAAGATGTAATAAAAAACTATTATTCTAAAATATATAATAAATCTATTGAAATAACATTTTACGATGATGAAAAATATGATATGATATGGATTATTGTAAAAATTAATGATCAGACAAATGATGAGGTATTTGGATTTGAAAAAAATTGACGACAACAAAATAAAAAATTGATCTCCTTTAGAAGTCGACTACTTTTTTCAATATATAAAGCTTTATGCATTATATATTAAAAAAATTGATTTACTAAATACATATAACTTTAATTTATTATTAATTATAATAAATTAAAATGTACTCAAATAAAATTCCAAAGGTTCATGAAATTGTTTTCGCCCAACTTCTTAATAAGCGTTCAGGAGATATGGGTAATTATGTAGAGTTAGTAGAATATGATAATATTGAAGGTCTTGTTCTTTGTACAGAAATTACTAAATATAAAGCAAATCTTAAATCAATTGTAAAACAAGGAGAAATATTTCCGGTTGTTGTAATTGATGTAACTGAATCTGGTATTGATTTATCTTATTCAAAAGTTAAAAAACAATCTATTGATCTACTAAAATCTTGTTACGAATATCAAAGTCGTATTTATAAATTAATTAATCAAACATGTAAATCATTAAAATTATCAGATAATGATACAAAAAATATAATTACTTCTAATATAATTCATGATGTTTATACAGATTGTGTAAATAGTGATAAAAATATTCCAAAATCACTTTATGAAAACATTCTTAAAAATCCATTATCAGTATTTGAAAATATAAAATCTATCGATGAAGATATTAAAACTAATTTTTGTGATCTTATTAAACAAAAAATTACTATTAAACCATATCATATAGAATTAGAATTTAAACTATCTGTATTTGATAATCATTCGCTTTCTATTCTGAAAGAAATTTTAAATAAAATTAAAAATATTAATTTTAATGAAAATATTAGTTTTCAATTATCATGCAGATCAAGTCCTTTTTATCAAATTAAAATTATTGGAGAAAATCTTGATGAGATTAGTAAATATTTAAAAGAACTTCAAAATGAGATTACAAACATATTAAATGATTATAATGCAATTATTGAATTTCCAAATAATTATGTTATTGTTAAAGAACTTGAATATGTTTTAAATTAAAAATATTATTTTTTTATAATTAGAAAAAAAGTCCGTTTATCTCAAGAGTTTATAGTTGAAAAATACTGCTTTTTGAGGGGTTTAGAAATGTATATAATTCTATCTCAAAACTATAAATTATAAGCAGTTTTTTATCGTTTACATAGGGTTGAATATATAGTAAAAATTTTATTGATTTTTTGAAAATATTCGTGTAAGACTTTTAAAATTCCCAACCCCTCAACACACATATAATTTGAAAATATACACAAATCACTTATTATAACATACACATATCCTTTTATATATTTATACTGTCTCGCGCGCGCACGTGTGAGATCGGTAATAGGTTTAGTGTTATATTCTTTTTTATATATTTAATTTTTTATATATTATTTATATAAATCGATTATTGTTGTATACATATACCCTTTCATATATATTTAAATTTATTTTATAATCATTATAATTATTATACATATATCCTTTTACATATTAGTTAATGTAATAATATTTACTTACATTATATTCTTTTTAATAAAGTTAAACATTTATAAAATCACTTTTAAATCAATATAAAATCTTTATTATGTATATACATATATCCTTTTACATATTAATTATATATTGATTTAATATTATAAATAAAAATTTATTTAACTTTATTATTATAATATATATATTATGGATATTAACTGTAAATTGTGCAATTATACAACAACAAATTTATCAAATTATAAAAGACATTGTATTTCAAATAATCATTTAATAAATGAAAAAAATAATAATATATGTGGTTTATGTAATAAAAAATTTAATAATATTAATTCCTATAATACACATAAATATATTTATCATAAAAAGAAAAAAAATACTGAAAAAAATTTAAATATTACATCATCTGAATTAAATCATAAATTAAAACAAGAAATAAAAGAAGTAAATAAGAATATTATTAAATCCAATAAAGAAGTAAATGAAAATATTATTAAGTCAAATAAAGAAGCAAATGATAATATGAATAATAAAATTGAAGAAGTAAAAGAACAAATTATAAAATCAAAAGAAGAAGTAAAAACTGTAGTAAATAAAGCTATTACAAAAGCAACCTCTTTAATAAAATATCTTATGCAAAATCATCAAAATGTACCTCCTATTAAAAAAATTACCGATAAAGAATCTATAAAATTGTTAAGAATAGATTATGAATGTCCTTCTAAAAAACCCAATGATTTTATTTTAGAACAAAGGTTAATTTATGATCATTTTAATAATAAATTTGTTAAAAATATATCTAA
>JACCDO012292162.1_pt1 | contig 11288 bp, 13 predicted proteins | sample 7446101 | NCBI WGS metagenome assembly JACCDO01 (sample SAMN15323440, study PRJNA562643) | freshwater metagenome | isolation source: river surface water | place: USA:Blue River Watershed | collected 2017-08-16
TAGGTGGAGGAGGAGTAGTATTATTACCATGTGGAGTAGTATTATTATTACCATGTTCTGGTGGTTGTAGTGGTAGTGGTATTTGTCGTAGTGGTTGTTGTAGTTGTGGTAGATGAGGATTACTTACTACTTCACTATAGACATCATTTTTACGCAGTTGTACTTCAGAGGGTGGACTTTGATTCATAGCTTCATAAGTTGAATTAGTAGCACTCATTTTATCTTTTTATAATAAATAGACAAATTAAATTAAAAATCTATTGATAAAATTGAATCTTATCTTATAATCAATTAAAAAATAAATTAACAATGTCGCAACGTTGTTCTCAACCTGATTGTAATAAGAAGCTAAAATTAACTGATATGGCTTGTCGATGTGAAAAGATTTTTTGTGGTATGCATCGTCATGCTGAAACTCATAATTGTACATTTGATTATAAATCACATGGTCGAGAGGTTCTTTCAAAGATTGTAATTGGTTGTGTGAAAGAAAAAGTAGAAGGTTTTACAACAAACGGATGATTTATTGAATTTGGTATTGGTATCTAAAAAAAAAAAATTGAATTTAGTTTTTTTATAATAATATTATCACATACAAATCAAATTAACAATGGCTTACTCTAAACGTCTTAAATCCGACCCTATCTTTGTCAGCAACCTTCAAGATATTATTAATGCTTTATTTAACGGAGATTCTCCATCTGATTTGCTTAAATCTACTACTACTAAACTAAATATGCTACAATTCTATGCAGGGGATGAATATACGTCATTTAAAGATTTTGATCGTAGTATTAAAAGTCATACTAAACGTGCAGTTAAGAAAGAAAAACTAACTGAATTTATTAAGACTCACAAACTTGAAACTCATCCTCATTCAGCTTATGCTATTTTCCTAAAAGAAAATAATGACAAATATAAGAAACAAAACCCTGATAAGTCTCACAAAGAACTACGTAGTCTGATGACTAAAGTATGGAGTGAGTATACTGATAAAGATAAGAAACCATATGAAGCCAGTTATCAAAAGCAGAAAGACGCTTTTATTGAGCGTGTTCGTGAAATTGATCCTGAATATGTTGTTCTCTTTGATAAGTCTCAAGCACCCAAAGTTGCTCCTCGTCCGTACACACTGTTCGTAACTGAACAAATGAAGCTTATCCGTTCTGAAAATCCTGATATTATGAATAAATCTGTTATGAAATTAGCTGGTGAAAAATGGCGTTCTCTTTCTGATAGTGAAAAGAAAAAGTATTATGCGAAATGTGGTGCTGAAATGCCTACTAAATCTGATACTCCAAAGAAGACGGTGAAGAAAGATACTGCTGAAGATGATAAACCTAAACCTAAGCCTAAGGCTAAGAAGGTAGAGTCTGATAGTGAAGATGAACCAAAACCAAAGGCTTCCAAAGCTAAGAAGGTAGAGTCTGATAGTGAAGATGAACCAAAACCGAAGGCTTCTAAAGCTAAGAAGGTAGAGTCTGATAGCGAAGATGAACCGAAACCGAAGGCTTCCAAAGCTAAGAAGGTAGAATCTGATAGCGAAGATGAACATGTACCAAAGAAGAAAAATGCTGTTGTTGTTAAAAGCAAAGGTAAATCTGCTCTTGACACTGTTCTAAGCAACAGTGATCAATCTGATTCGGATTGAAAAGATTAAAAATTAAAAATGTACTAAATTGTTAGTTAATTATTTATAAATTTTTTATTAAGATCTTAAGATTTGTATTATTAGTATAATTCTTCAGGAATAAGTGAATCAGCTAAATATCTGAATGCTTCTTCATAGTATTTTTGACATTTAGAATAATAATTTGTTAATTCTTTCATAACATTTAATTGGATTTCGTTTAATTCTTGGTTTGTAATTGATCTTAATTTATATTGTTCTTTTAAGCTATTATTTGTATCATTATTACCATTTTTGTTGTTGTTGTTGTTGTTATTGTTTTTGTTTTTCTTATTATTATTGTTATTATTATGTTCAACTTTTTCTAATAAATCATTTTCAATAATACTGAATAATTTATTTGATGAATCTAAGTAATGTTGTTTTAAAGCTTGGTATGAACTTTTAAAGTCACTATATTTAGAATCATCAATATTTATTACAATTTGACTTGGGCTATTTGAGCATGTATAAAAATCAACAATATCATTAATATTATTTGTTTCAAAAGCAAATTTGTATTGTTCTGGTATATCGTAATATGATTTATATTTATCAGCAAATTCTAAAAATTTTCCAATTTTTGATTTAGCCAATTTAATATCAACTGGTAATGGAATTGATTCTTGAATAACATTAATTGAATTATTATTTGTGTTAATATTTGTTTGTGTTGTGGAAGTAACATTTTGAAATAATTTATTATCATCTTCTTGTACCATCTCTTGAGGTTGTTGGGGTTGTACCATTTCTTCTGTTTGTTCTAGTTGTTCCATCTCTTGAGGTTGTTCTAGTTGTACCATTTCTTCTGGTTGTTGGGGTTGTTCCATCTCTTGAGGTTGTTCTAGTTGTTCCATCTCTTGAGGTTGGGGTTGTTCTTGAACCATATTAATTGATGGTTGATTGTCATAAACTCCTCCAGTTTGAGCTGGGGGTGCTGTGTTTTCTTCTTCAATTGTATTTGCAGTAACTATTGTATTATTTACTGGTTCAGTTGGAGGGGTATAAACATTTTCGATGGGTCCGCCAATAGGTTGATTAGATATTTCATGTGTATTATTTGCAGGTTTATTTTTAATTTCTGTAATGAGTGTATCTAATTGTGTTTTAAGAGCATCAAAATTTTGGCTAAATTCAGTCTTAAGTGATGTTGCTATGTTATTTTTAATTTGTTTGACGGTTTCATTGGGTATACCTGTTTTTTGTTCAATTTGTTCTTTAAGAGCTTGTAATGAAGTGGACATTTGATTAACTTTTTCTTGTAATAATGGATCAGATGGTTGATTAGTTGCAACAACTTGATTTAATTGATCAATTGATTGATTGACATTATTTTGAATTTCAGAAATATCTGTAGGTTCTAATGGATTTTCATCAATTGAATATTTAAATACTTCAGTAAAGGTTTCAAGAATTGTTTCAAATTCTTGTTTAATTTTTTCTAATTCTTCAGGATCCATATTATTAGCATCTTGGATCAAATTAAAATAGTAAAGGTTTAATAATTGCTTGATACCAGGGATATTTTTAATATTATTTGTATATAATGGATTGCTTTTATCTGTATCGTCAGCTACACATGTTTTAACAAAACCAGTTTTAACATCAGAGGATGTTGTTTCGTATAAAGCTTTAATTCTTCTAGAGCACATATTAAGATCGGGGTTAATGGCAGTTAAAATTGCACTTAAAAGATTAAGAATACGAACATAATGACTTGAAATCTTAATGCAAATTTCTTTCTTAGTATGTTTAACTTCGTTATCACTTTCGTAATTATTGGCATTCATGTTATTCACTTCCTTCTTTTGACTATTTTTGCGTCTTTTACCAATATAAATAGCATCCGCGATTGCTTCGGCATCAATTTTCTTGAATCTTTTTTCTAATTCAGCACCTAGAAAGATGACATATTCATTACAGGTGTCTAAATTTTGTAAGTTTGCTAGATCAAATTGATCTTCTTCTGCTGAACTTTTTGAAGATTTAACTAAGGAATTAACGACAGTATTGATTTTATCATCGAATTCCGAAACTTGTTCTTCAAAAGATTTACCTCTAAACCAAGATAACATTTTACTTTATTTTACTAATTTATATTTATTAGAAGAAACTTTTCACAATAAAAATAAAAATAAAAATGAAAACTAAACTAAACTGAATAGATTTTTACACCACTTTTTTTAGTAGGCACACACATGTAGTTGCAAAAATCTGTATAGTTAATACCATCATTATTAGCACCTTTTTTATAATTACGATCTGCATAATGAGGAAAGTAAATTAAGTCATCGGAAGCATCTCTATCAATGACTTTAAGAACACCAGGTTTATGACTCCATAATCCATTCTTATTTTGGCGATAGAAATGGAATGTATTATTTGGGTCAACAACTAAAGCCCCTTTATAACTGTCTTTAGGGCATTTTTGGGCATATGAATTTAATGCAATGATAGAAGAATTATCGTCCATTACTTTTTTAGTCATTGCAGGACAAGTATATTGACGTTCTTTGTTTTTCAATGTTCCATTACGTAATAATTCTGAAAAGTCTCCGGGTTGTGGTTTTAATTTACCGCATTTGGATTTTTGATTTTTTTCAGTATATTTTTTACATTTATCGGCAATTGGTGGTACTTGATTATTTAAGAAATATGTATAACAATTATGAGAATTTAAAATTTCAGGGACATCATTCCATTTTTCTGGTTCATAATCTAATTCATAATTATTCATAAATAATTTTATAAATCCCATACAATCTTGATGTTTTTCACAAAAATCTGTTCCTGGTTTAACATTATTTGTACATTTAGTGGCATCTTTGTAATTAATATAATTGTTATCTTTTTTATCATAATTCATACACATACATTTTTTTTGTGACCCACCTTGTTTCGTATTGTTCATTTTTGATTTTATTCCCTTTATCTTTTTATTAAGATTATTTATTTTTTTTTGGGTTTTACCTCCCATTTATTTGTATCTTTTTAATCTACCTTTGAGAAAAAAAACTATTAATAATTTCTAAATAATATAAATATTAAGAATTATGAAAAAAATTGATAAAAATCAAATACATACCGTATATTTTAAAATTAAAACTGAAAATAATGAAGAAGATCATAATATTTTAAAAACATATAATTTTATTAATTTTTTTGCTGATTTTGACATCAGAATTGAAACATATAGTATTAAATTTTTAATAGATTCCAATGGTGAATATTTTATGAAATTTGAAATTAAATATCAATCATTGGAATCAATCTTAGAACAATTAAATAATAAATGTATTATTAATGATTGTCATGAAAAGATTACTGAAACTGATGAAATTTTTTGTCTAAATCATTCATATTTTGAATTGATTAAAGCAAATGATATAGAAACAATTAATAATTATTTTAAAATTAGAAATCAAAAATTAGAACAATCATATCATAATTATTTAAAACAATCTGATTTAGTAAATTATTTAAAAAAGCATCCTAGAAATGATAACAATGGACAGTTTAAAGTATGTAATTTTGAATTAATACTAACTTCTGAAACTGATGATTTATTAGAAATAAAATTAAATTTAGAAGAAGATTCGGATTTTAGTGACTCAAATGATATAGATTTTAATGTGTCTATTAATGATATTGAAGAATTATCAATTGATGATAGTGATAGTAATGGTGATAGTGATGGTGAAAATGATGATATGAATATTAAAAAGTTAAGAAAATGTTTCGATAATATTATGAGTATGAATATATCGAACGACAATGATATTGAGGATAGTGATGATGAGAATAGTGATGATAGTGATGACATTGAGAATATTGAGGATATGGATGATGATTAAGGATTATTAATTTCATTTATTTTTTTATAAAATAATTTAATTGCAATTTGATAGTCTTCATTGATATTTAATGGTATTTTAGATTTTGAATTAAAAGAATCTATAATTTGAATAGGATTTAAATGGGCATATCGCATCATATAAGCAATAAGTAAAACTGGTCCTTTTCTAGTTGCATGAGTATCATAAATTAATAAAGATTTCCCACTTAATATTGCTTTATGAATTTTCTCAGTTGAATTAATTAAATATTGATATAGTTTCATGTGATTTGTTTTTTTAATTTCTTTTTTGATGGCTTCGATATAATTTTCAGCACTTTCGAAAAAATTCATTTCTTTATCGCAATCAACCATAATGCTAAGCCTTTTTTGTTTTAAAAAATTATCATTTAATGAAATTGTATTTGATAACCAAATTCCTGGTAAAAATTCGATTAAATATCTATTTAAATCAGACATTGATTTATAAGTATTGATTTATTAGTAAAAAGAAAAATTAAAATAAATATTAAACGGTTACTTACATAATTGTACAACCTGGAAATGGAGGTAAATCAGCGCGAGGTTGTCTTTCATTTTCAACTGATAATTTTAAACCATCAAAAACTCCAACATCTTTATAATCATCAGAACTATATGCACCTCCACCACCTTTTTTGTTTTTAATACTGGTTTTTGATTTTGTTTTCGATTTTGATTTAGTATGTGATTTAGGCATATTGTTTTATTTGTTTTATTTGTTTTATTTGTTTTATTTGTTTTATTTGTTTTATTTTATATAACTGAAAATAAACTTAAGAAAAAATTGAAACCAGAATATGTCCTAATAATAAAATATAATAAAAATATGTCATATGAAGACTTAGATTATGACGATTCAATAGTTGAATCTGTTGAACCAGTTGATAATAAAAATGAAGATGATATTTGGTCAATTTTTGAAAAAGCTCGAGATGAAAGCAAATTTATTAAAAAAACGGAGGTTGTTGAAGAGATACAAACTCCTAAAAATGAAAAACAAGATTTAAATAATCCCCAGTGTGTTAATTGTCCAGGAATTGATTTAATGCAAACTGATGGTCAATATGTTTGTCCATTATGTGGTATGATTAATGATAGCGTAATTGATGAAAGTCCTGAATGGCGTTATTATGGAGCTGAAGATAATAAAAGTGTAAATCCAACTCGTTGTGGTATGCCTACAAGTGAGTTTTATTCTGAAGCGAGTCTAGGTTCAAATATTTCTCTGAATGGTGCCAGTTCTTATGAAATGTGGAAAGTTGCATGGTATCATAATTGTAATATTATGAACTACAAAGAGCGTAATTTTCATGAATATATTACTCTTATGAACAATTATGCATCACAAGCAGATATTCCTGGTTGTGTAATCAAAGAAGCAGAAAATATCTATAAAAGTATTATTGATTATCGCGCTTCTGTTAATTTGCATGAATTTCGACACCCCACTCGTGAAGCTGTTCTAGCATCATGTATCTTAGAAGCATCTCGTATGAATGATTGTCCTCGAAGTGCAACAGAGATGGCAGAAATCTTTCATATTGATCGTTCAGTTTTTGTAACTGGTCATAAAGAATTTAAGAAATATTGGGATGTTGTGCAAAGACAGAGTCAATCTATGTCAGGGGAAGATACTAAACTTTCAATTCCATCTGATTATATTAATCGATTTTGCTCTCGTCTAAATCTAGGTAATGATTTTCGTAAAGTATGTCGTCAAATTTGTGATAACATTAGTTCAAAAAATATAGTACCCAAATATGTTGCAGTCTCAATTGTTGCTGGAGTTATTTATTTAGTTAATAATCTGTTTAATCTAGGTCTAAAAAAACGTCAAATTTCTAAAGTTTGTGATAATGTTTCCGAAGCAACTATTCATAAATGTTATCTTGATTTAAATAATAGTTTAGAACATATTGTTCCTAAATATGTTCTTGATGAAGTAATAAAAAAAATCCTACCAAAACAGTCTAGCTAAATCTGCTATTATATAACTATTTTAAAGGTTTTTAAGAGAGTTGATTCGAATTTTTTTTAAAAAGGAAAAAAACCTACCAAAAATACTACTAAACTCAAAATAACTTTACAGTTCCCAAAGTTTTTCGTCCTGAAAGGAGATGACCCCTTGCTCGACCAAACGAGCAACACGTGATGGGTGGTACATAATCCGAAGACTGTGTTCCACAAGTGAGTGTTTCATTTTTTTGATTTTTTGAATGTATTCAATGACCGTCTCGATTTTTTCGATATCATTGACCGCATCTGGGATGTCACGCCCACAGATTTCATCCAACCGTTCCAGCTCTAGCCCACGAAGATTATTGTAATCTTCCTCCATTTCATCCTTTTCAAACAAATAGAATTCGAGGAGGTCTTCAGCCATGCTCAACTCAATGAGTTTTTGCATTTCGAATTGGGTATCAACGTCAAAGATTGTCGGCATTTTGAACTAGTGATTAATATCTATTAAATATAAATAAAAAATCAATTTTTTTATATTAGTTTAATCTAAATAATCTAAATGTTTTTTTATAGAAGGATATTTAGATTCAATTCTTTCTAATTTACAAGTTGATAGTAAAAATAAAAAAATTGTTAGTATTAATTTAATGAATATTGAAGTTTTTGTAGAAAATTAATTTTTAAATGTCGTTCAAATATGATTAATTTTTTATCAATTGTAAATTAAATGCTAGAAAATTCAGTGACGATTGTATTAGCTATACTTAGTTTAGTATGTGTATATTTAATATGGGAAAATTTTAAACAATCTTCAAAAATTAGATACCTAGAATCATCAATTCATGAAACTATACAAACGGTTCAAGGTCTTGTAAATAATTCTTTATGTTTACCACCACCACGTAATAATTATCACCCAGAACCTGTAAAACAATCTTTAACAGCACAATCGCTTCAACAATCTTTATCTCAACCAGCACCATCAAAAAATAACAAAGAAGAACAAATACATAATGAAGAACATGAACAAGATGAACAATCTGAAGAAGAACCTTTCGAAATGAGTGATGAATTAAAAGAAAAAATAAATAATTTGACATTTAATCAAGCCGAATCTGATGATGAACAAATTGAAGAATTATCATTTGATGGTGATGATGATAATGATGATAATTGTGATGTTGAATGTCAAGATTTACCAGATGACATGATTGATACCTTAAATGAACCCGAAGAGGTTAAAATGGTCGAACAAGTATCTGAACCAGTTAAAATAGTCGAACAAGTATCTGAACCAGTTAAAATAGTCGAACAAGTATCTGAACCAGTTGAAATGGTTGAAGAAGTATCCATACCAACACCAGCTCCAGAAGAAGAGAAAAAAATAGAAGAAGAGAAAAAAATAGAAGAAGAGAAACACGAAGCTCCATCTGATGATTATATTAAGAATCCTAACCTTCTTAATGAAATGACTCTTAAGGAATTACGTGAAATTGCTGAAAAACGTAATCTTGGATACAGAGGGACAAAAGAACAATTAATTACAAAAATAAGAAGAGATCTTTCTAGTTAAGTTGAGAATGGATCACTTTTGATATCAATTTTAGGTAATTTTCGTATAATAAAATCAACTTTTGATTTAGATATATTAACTAATGCAGTTAATTCTTTTTGTATTTTACTTTCATTTTCCTTTTTAATTTCAATAAAATTTTTAATTTTTAAATTATATTCTTTCATATTATTACCGTCATCATTAATAATTTGTGAATAATTTTCTAGATTATTTTTTATTTGATTTGTCATATCTTCAATTAAAGAATTAGGGGCTTTAACAACATGATATTTTAATTTGTATATTTTAATATCATTTTCATCAGTGTCTGTTATGATTTCTTTTGCATAAATATCGTGTGTTGATTCTTCTTCAAAAACATTATTTACAATATCATAGTATTTAGAATAAATGTATTTTTTATTGATAAGTTTGTAAAATTTTTGACGAGTCTTTTCAAATCGTTTAACATCATCTTTGGTTATTTCAGAACCTAATTCAATCATATCATTTTGCAGTGTCTTAATATCACCTGATAATACATTTAATTGTTTAGTAATATTTAATAATTCTTCATGAACATTAACATATTCTGGAGGAGTTAGTTTGATTAAATAATTTGTTTTAAAATCTTTATCATTCATTATTTCTGCAACACTTTCACGAACTTTTTTCCCTTTTAATTCTTTTTGAATATTACGTTTGACTAAATAAATATTACCTTCTTCGTCTCGTCTAATTGAATACTTTTGATTAGAAGCTGAATAAAATGATTGAAAGTATTTCATATATTCTTGATATTCATGCGAATTATAATTATCAACAAAAACATTGACTTTATTATCAATATCATCTTGACTCATTTTAATAATCATTTCCGGATCTTCTTCAATACTTAATTCGGGATGTACCCATGGTTGTAATTCTTTAGGTTCTTCAACTTGTTCATCAAATTTATCATCATCAAAATTAGGTGCATCTTCTGAAGGATTATCAAGGTTACCTGTTTCTTGGATTTCCAAATCAACCACTTCAATGTCTTCTAAGTTTGGAGTCACACCACCTGTTTGTTGTAATTGAGACTGAGGTAGTTGTTGTACATTTGGTTCTTGTACTTGTTTTAATAATTCAGATGATTGTGATGGTTGTGTTGGTTGTGATGGTTGTAATGGTTGTAATGGTTGTGATGGTTGTGTTGGTTGTGTTGGTTGTGATGGTTGTGATGGTTGTGATGGTTGTGATGGTTGTGATGGTCGTAAATTATCTTCTTGTACATTTTTAAGTAATTCAGATGCATTATTTGATTGTATTGGTTGGTATGATCCACCTGATAATTTAAATTTATCGGATGTTGATACTTCTAGCGGCGAAGGTTCTTTAGTTATTAAATTAAATAATTGTGGGTCATGATTATCACCTCCTTCATTAAAATTGTCTTCATTAAATTGTGAATCTGAATCTTGTATGGGTAAATCAAATAAATTTTGACTTTGTAAATCAATTAAAGACATCCTTTATCATCTTCTTTAGAAAAAAAGAAAAATATTTTCTCCTCAAAAAATAAATGAAAAAAGGTGGTTCAAAATCAAATAAAAAATCATCATCAAGTAAATTAAATTTAATTGAACTAGAAGAACATCAACTATTAAAACAGTTTAATATAATGGAAAATGCATTACAAAGAATAATTATGAAACCAACTAATAAAGTTCAACAGATTCATAATGTAAGTCCAACGGGACATGTTGAAAAAATATTAACTAAGAGTGTTCCTGAAAAAAAACCGAGAAAGAACTTTAATGGATGCTCACTTCAAACAAAAGTAACAGTATATGAAAAAATGGATCCATCAATGGATAAAGATGAATATTTTGAAGTAAAAAAAGTATATCGTAAATGTCCTAAAAAAAATTGATTTTATAAATAATAAAAATAATAAAAATTAATAAATAAATTCATAATGGATGAACATATTGAAGAAAAATGCAAATTTTGTGATATGATGTTGAATTATGGTATGGATAAGGATTCAATGGTTCATTGTCAGTATTGTCATATGATTTGGGATGGTTTTGCACAATGTCCGTGTGGTAATATTGATATGAATGAAATGGATGAAAAAAATGATTAAATGATTAAATGATTGGAGAATATGTGTTTTTATTTTAATTTTTTCTATTTATCATATCAAAAATGACAAAAGATATTATGATACCATTCCGAGA
>JACCDO012392767.1_pt1 | contig 11288 bp, 6 predicted proteins | sample 7446101 | NCBI WGS metagenome assembly JACCDO01 (sample SAMN15323440, study PRJNA562643) | freshwater metagenome | isolation source: river surface water | place: USA:Blue River Watershed | collected 2017-08-16
AAATCCAACTCCAACTAATGTAAAATTAACTGGATTGAAACAAGAATTTAAAATAACAAATTATGAGAAAAGAATTTTATTTCTAAAAATATTTGGAAAAAAAATTAGAATTCCAGTAAATAAATCTGGTGAAAAAGTTCTTGAGGCTATTTTTAGTTATCAGGATTGGATTGATTCATCCCAACCTATACAAATTAAATATTGTAATTCAGAAGAATATTTGAAAGCCGATGATTATAATAAAAATATTTCAAGAGTATATAAATATTTTCAAGAAACAAAACATACAGTTAAATTAGAAAATTGTATAATAGGTTATAAATGGTCCAATAATTGTAATATTGATAATAATGGTAATATTAAAATTGGGATTAATGAAAATAAATTACCAATTGTTTATACCAATGATAATAATCAAATAATATTGGATTGGTTCGATGGGTCCAAATTAGTACAACCAAATAATTGTATCCAGTATAAAATTCCAAGCGATAAAGATATTTTGATTATACGTAATGGATTGGGAACTATTAAAAATATGAATTTAATGGATTGTAATTATGAATATAGAAAGTCCAAATCAGAAAATTATTTAATTGATATTAAACAGTTTAAAAATGATTTTAAATTAAATTTGCATTTGTTAAAAGGTATTTTGGTAAAAATAAATACTGCATATGATAATTTAATAACAATTAGTCAAGTTAATAGAAATGGTAATAAACTAGATGAAAGTGTAGATTATTTGAATGAAGGAAAATACTTGTTAATGTTAAATTTACTACATTACTGTTATCCTAATGCTTTAATAATTAAAGGTGAATTAAAATTTTATGCTAATACTGAACATCCGGCATATTCACAAATGATATCAGATATTAAATATATATTGGCAAAACCAATTATTAAACAAAAACAAAATTCCATATTAACAAACTTAACAAACTTAACAAACTTAACAAACTTAACAAACTTAACAAACTTAAACCAAGTAAAAAATAAAACAATATTATGGGAACATCAAAAATCAACAGTTAATTTCATTTTATCAAATATTAAAGAAGGTAAAAGAGGTTTTGGTGATGCATCAAATGTTGGTGCAGGTAAAACATTAACCGCATTATCAACAAGTTTAGAAATTTATAATTTTGATAAAACAGAAAATAAGATTTTGGTATTATTACCAACTGAAAAATTATATAAGACTTGGATAGATGAAATAGAAAAACACTTTACTGGATTAAACTATTTAATTCAAAATGCAGATGGTTCATTAAAAGGTCAATATTTGGATACAACATTAAATATTTATATTACAACAATGGGGCGAAATAGAGAACATTTAATAAAACAAGATTGGGGATTTGTAATAATTGATGAATGTTTAACTGTTCAAAATAAAGAAGCATTACAAACAATGGAAGCATGGAAACAAGTAATTAATTCCAAATATGGAGTTTTATTGCTAAGTGCTACATTTTTTAGAACAAGATTTGACAAGTTATTATACATGTTAAAAATGTTAGATACCCAATTACCAGAAAATAAAGACTATTTGGACACAATTTTATATGATAGTATAAAAGTAAACTTGCCATTAACAAAAAGATCATGGACTGAAAATTTATTCAAGAAAAAAATGGACAAAAAATTTATGGAGAATTATAATAAAATTAATCAAATGGATATTTCTAATGAACAAAAATATATTAGTCTTGAAAAATTTATTAGAGAAAATATTAATTACATTAAAATATTTGATGAATATATTAAATTAATTACTAAAAATAATCCAAATACTAAATTACTTATATATGCATCTAGTAAAAAAGAAGCAGAATTAATTGGACAGATTGAAAACGTCGGTTTATATCCAGATATAAGTAAAAAACATGTAGTTGTTTCTTATGCTAATGGGACATACGGACTAAATGATTTGGTTGGATTTAATCATATTTTATCCAGACCACCAGAACCAGATAAATTACCACAAATGAAAGGACGTTTAGATAGACCTGGACAGAAAGAATCAGACTTATTTATAAGTTATATTATTATAGAAAATACAATAGAAGAAGCACATTATCTAAGATTAGAAATTTGTAATAAATTTTATTCAAATCATATAATGCCATTAAGTGATTTTTATTCTTTGGCAATAAAAACTAAATAAAACCTAATAATTCAAAATCATTTTATTCTAATCTTTCAAATTGGATAACAATTGATTTTCTAATACCAATTCCATTCATAGTAGTAGGTCTATGAGTTAAATTGCCAGAGAACATTACTAGCATATTTGATTTAATACTTATAGTACCTTCTTTTTTAAATTCTAAATCACCTCCATTAATGGTTTCATCTTTTTGTAAATAATATATACATGTTATTGTATTATATTGAACAGCTCCTCGATCATCTTTATGAAAATTAAAAAATGCTTTTGTTTTACCATTTACACTATATTTATGAAATTCAATATAATATTGTGAAGAGTTAATATTGAAATAATGTTGATCAATTATTTTTGTTGTATGTTGAATTAATTCTTTAATTTTATCTTGATTAGTTATGTTAATTATTTTATTGTAGTTTTCTTTTTCGGAGAATTTACTTGAAACATATATATAATTTGACTTATTTTTCAAATAAATTGTATCAAATAAATCATTTAGATTAGAATAATCGTTATATAACACAGAAATCATACTAATATCTAAATAAATTCAAAAAAAATCTTATTCAATTTTTAATTAAAATAAATCAGATAAATCAAATATTAAATTTCAATTTCTTTATCTTGTTTTTTGCTTTTGACTTTTTCTTCTTTTTTAGGTAGTTCATCAATACCAATTAAATGTTTTGGACCAGCACCATGTCTTAAAGTATATAATGATGATTTTTTCCAATCATGTCCAACCGCTTTATCTGACATAAAATATATATCCCCGTGTTCTAAAATTGTTTCAAATATAGGTCCTACTTTTTCATTATGTTTAAACCATTGATAATATAATGGGAACTTGGCACCTAAACGTAATGCAATAACAATTTCTCTTTCAGTATCACCATGATAACCAATATAAGTTGATTTAACATCGTAATAATAATTTCCTTCGCATTGTAATTTTTTAACAATATTATTAGGAATAATTTTTGGAATTGAATTGCGAATTTTATTAGTTAATTTAACTTTGTTAAAATTTATTACTGTACCTTTTCTATTTTCAAAATCAGCTTCTTGATCAAAATCACTAAAACACAAGTTATGACGAGCTTTTTTATTAACAACTCTCCCATACATAAATGCTTTAGTATCTTTTTTTAGCACATCTTGTTCCAAATATAATTCATTTGTTTTATTAGCTCCTAATATATATTCAGAACCTTTTCTAACAATTAAAACCCATGCATTTTTAATATTTTTGTATTCGGTTTCAGGCACTATATCTTTGATTAATTTATTTAAATTTATTAATTCGCATTTTGCCCCTAGATTATTAAAATATGTTTGTGCATGTATTAAATCATCTAAATTTAAACCTTCATCTAACTTTTTACCGATAATTTCCATTGAACGATGATTTTCAGCACAATTACCAAATGTAAGAGTAAAAGTTTGTTTGTCTATTTTATCCATTAATTTTAATTTGATATTAAATTAAAATTAATTAATTTCATTTTTTATTCGTTTGTTTTATTTATTATAAACGAATAGGTTTTAATCTTTTTTATAAATAATTGGTTTTAATAGATATATATAAAAGAAATGACTGGATATAATCATAATTAATGTTATTAAAAGTTTGAATGTGGTATTTTTTGGTAATTGAATATTAATCGTTGGACTTTGATGAAATGTTCTAACCAAATCTTCATGATCAACTCTATCAAATACATAATTTGTAAATGTATATAAACAAAATAATAAAAGCATTTTTAAAAAAAAATTTCTTTGATATATTTCTTTGGCAAGTATTTTTGTACTAGAAAATAATTCTTCTGGTAAATGTTGATTAGACATTATAATTTTATTATTATATAGTATTATAAAAAAATTAATTAAATTAATAAATTATTTTTTGGATTTTTTGGATTTCTTTTTGATAATTGATGCTTTTGCTTCTTCCATCTTTTGATCATACCATTTATTATATTTAGTTTCCAAAATATCGAGTTCGTCAACCCAAATGGTTTCAGGTGTTTTACCATTGAGTTCATTATATTCTGTTTCTTTATCTTCTTGTTGACTCTTAAGTTCTTCAATCTTTTCTTGAGTTAAATTGTAAATGGGCATGGTTAACAAATAATCATATGATACTTTGGTATCATCTTTATTACGACCCAATTTTGGAAACTTGGCTTTTTCTAGTTTCTCTTCAATTTCTTGTTTCTTTTTGTTATTGATTTCTAATTTCTTTTCAACAACCATTAGAATAAACTTAACTTTGTATGAAATAATTTTAAGTTGATGTTCTAAGATAGCAAGTTGATGATTCTTACGTTTTTGATACATTTCGAGTCTAACACGATAATAATCATTCATAATCTCTTCAACACTATCATACCGTTTGATATGACCTTCTGGGCCATACAAGTGCATATTAGTGATTGAATACTTTTTGTATAGATGGTAAATCTTATCAATATCTTTGGCTGTATCCAAATAATTATCTTCAAATGTAAGTTCAAATGATACTTTGGTATCAGTATTATTATCTTTGTAACTTAAAAATGGATTTTCTTTTTCCTTAACTTGTTTCTTGGCTTTCTTTGGATCAGCTTTACCTCGAATAGGAGTATCTTCAAGTAATTTTTCCAAATATTCTTTATAATTACTTGTCCATTCACCTACAGGTAATTCGCTAATTGTTAATTTATTATCATCAATCGACCAAGTACCATAGATTTCATAATTAAAATCGTCAATCTTACTTACAATACCATCAAACCCTTGCCACCAAGGATCCATTGGTTCGAATTTATCACCATTCATAATATTTCTGATATTTTTAATAATTTCAATAGGATTGTATGGAGGAATCTTTGTAGAGAATCCAGTACCAATACCTTCGGCACCATTAACTAAAATCATTGGAATAATAGGAGCATAGAATTCAGGTTCAATAGGCATACCATCATCATCTTGTTGATTCAATACTGGTGTATCAACTGGATTGTAGATAATTGGTGTAAGGTCTTCTAACATAGTCCAAATGTAACGAGAACTGGCAGCATCTTTGCCGCCTTTGAGACGTGTTCCAAATTGACCATTTGGTTTAAGTATATTAATGTTATTAGAACCAACAAAGTTTTGAGCCATACCTACAATTGCACCATTCAATGACATTTCACCGTGGTGGTAAGCTGCTTTATCAGAAACAAAACCAGCTAATTGTGCTACCTTGACTTCATCTTTATCTAAACCTCTTAAAAATGCACCGTACAAAATTTTACGTTGAGAAGGTTTAAGACCATCAACAACTGATGGAATTGAACGAATCAAGTCGTCATTTGAAAAATGAATCATATCCAAATGAATAAAATCATAGTATGGGATAACTTTTTGTTCATATTTAAGAACTTTGTTTTTATCATAAGCCATGAGCCATTTTTTACGATCATTTGCTCTAGATTTATCAAATGCAAGTCGAATTGCATCATCGTCGTCATGAATTGGAACAAATACATCTTCATCATGATCAGAATCATCTGAATTTTCTTCATTGTCTTCGTTATCTTGATTATCTTCATTATCTTCATCTCCTTCTTCATCAGAATCTGGAGCTTTTGTCTTATTACTTTGTGTTTGTTTCTTAGATTTTTTATTCATTTCTTCATCTGAAAATTTGGCTTTAATTTCTTTGTCAACATTTTCCCAAAAGTAGTTGATTAATTTGGTTTCAATATCAACGAAATATTCTTTTGCTTCTTGAGATGTTGATGTACCCAACCCTTTATAGTACTTGACTTTATAATTATTTGATTCAGGAGTTTCACGCCAGTTTTCATAATCTGTTAAATTATAAAATGTAATTACATCTTTACCCTTAATTGCTTTAACAATTGGAGTATTCAAACTTTGAACAAATTCTTCACGTTTAACAAGTGAAGGCCAAAGTGTGTGTAACATATTAATAAATAGACCTTTGATATGTGATCCATCAACATCTTGATCTGTCAACAGAAGAACATGACCATATCTAAGTGTACTAAACTTTTCATCTGATGTATAATCTTCACCTTGTTTAAGACCAATAATTAGTTTAAGATTTTTGATTTCTTCATTTGCAAGTAGTTGCGCGGCCCCTGCTTCTCTAACATTAAGTAATTTACCCTTTAATGGGAAAACACCCCAATAGTCGCGACCAACTACACCAAGCCCAGCCATGGCTGTTGCTTTAGCTGAGTCACCCTCAGTTAGAATTAGTGTACATTTGCTTGATTCTTTAGTACCAGCTTTGTTGGCATCTTCTAATTTGGGAATACCTGCAATCTTAACTTGTTTTTTACCATCTGTTTTCTTTAAACCAGCATTTTCTTTAAATTTTGCCAATTCAATAACCTGTTCAACAATACCACATTTAGCAAGTTTTTTAAGAAATGTTTGGGATGGTTCATATTTGGAACCAAACTTTTCAACCTTACTGGTTAATGTATCTTTGGTTTGAGATGAAAAAGCAGGATTAATAATAATAGAATTAATAAAAAATACCAAATTTTCTTTTAATAGTGCAGGTGTAACTTTAATATCTTTATCCTTCTTCTTAATGTAATCATTAATTAAGGTTTTAATAATATTATCAATCACATGGGTACAATGAGTACCTCCGCGATAAGTATTAATTGAATTAACAAAACTAATGACTTCACCACCATGATCTGGTTTGTAAAGAACACCAACAGTCCATCTATCACTTGGATTATCGTAATAGAGTTCGGACTCAGTTGAAGGATAATACATTTCAATATAAGATTTAAAATTAGTAGAATCTATCTTTTTATCATTGAAAAATACCTTAAGTTTGTTAGAAGTACCTGCAATGTCAAATGTTCGACGATGAAATAGTAACATATGATCATTTTTTAAATTCTTGATACCAAAACGTTTAAAATCAGGATAAAAAGTTACTTTGACAGAACTTTTAGTTTTAGCTGGTAACTTTGTTACTTCTGGTTTACCTGCATTTAACATGTTTTCTGTCCATTCTTGTTTAAAACGTTTTCCACGTTTAGCATCATCAACTTCTACAATAAAACTTGTAGCAAAAATACCACAAAGTTTTGCACCTAATCCATTTCTTCCACCTGTTGTACGTTCTTCATTATCATCATAGTTACTACTAGTGAGTAGTTCACCAAAAATCATAGAAGGTACAAGCATTTTATGTGTAGGATGTTCTTCAACAGGAATACCGGTGTCACCATTATTATAGACACTAATAAAACCTTCTTCAACATTGTATTCTACTTTAATAGTATCACATGTTGAATCATTCACAGAAGCATCACGAGCATTTACAAGCAATTCGTCAAATACTTTTAAAAACCCAGGTGTATAGGTAATCTTTTGTTTAGCCATTTTATTTTCATCTGACAAATAAACCCACATATCTTCACTAGTAGGTTCAACGTCTCCAATATAAGTATCTGGACGAATTAATACATGTTCACGTGGTGTTTTTTTGTCATACTTTTCAGCTTCAGATTTAATATTTGAATTTTTAGCTACTTTAGACATTATTGATTATAGGGTAAAATATCTTTTTAAATTAAAATATCAATTTTTTTCAGTTAAAGTTTTATGAATTTGTATATATAGTCTCTAAAGTATTTAAATGGCTTGTATTAAATCAAATACTGAATTAAAAATATATGAACAATATCAAAAGTATGGTGTTGAAACCTATTACAAAAAATTTTCTTCCAAATATACAAATCCCCATCAAGATAAGATTATTCAAATCTATATCAAATATATAAAACCATTGATAAATTCTACAAATTCAATACTTGATCTTGCATGTGGTGATGGATTAATATCAAGATTAGTAAACACATATAATAATAATTATTTAATAGAAGGTTGTGATCCATACTTTACTAATAAATATTGTAATTTTAAATATTCATTTGAAGATATAGTAAAGGGTAAATTACAAAAATATTATGATATAATAATATGTTGTTATGCGTATCATTTAATAGATAATAATTTAGAATATGATTTTTTGACAAATATATCAATGATTACTAAAAAATTTATAATAATATCCCAAAGTAAAAAAATACAAATCAATCATCCTTTATGGAAAATTGTTAAAGAATTACGTGAGGATAAAGTAACCTTAATTATATTAGAAAATACATAAAAATAAAAAACTTTTTATTTTATTATATAATTATAAATAATGTCAAAAAATAAAATTTTAAAAACATCATTATTAAATATTGATAGTACTTTTAGAAGTTTATATCCAAAAAACATTTGTAAGTCGGATAATAAAATTTTACCAAAAGACCCACTTTCATTAACTAAAAATTCAAATATTTTAACAATTAACTATCCTAATCATAATTTAATTTCAGGTGATAATATTGTGATACAAAATGTAGAAGGAATAAGTAAAACTCTTGTTAATTCATTTATTTTAGTTAATAATTTTAAATATCTGATCATATTATTTGATGAAAATAATCCTAATATGATAGAACCTGATTACAAAAATAATGTTGAATCTTTGTATATTAATATTGAAATTGTAGGTGAACAAACTGAAAATAATTTAATTTCAAATATACCATTTAATAGTATTATTGGAATAAAGAAAACGATAATAGCAAATGACATTCCAACAAATTATTTAACAATTATTGAAAAACTATCAATGAAAATATTTAATTCATTTAATATAAATGTTGTAAATAAATATTTCCTATTTATTGAATTACCTACATCTTATATTAATAAATCAACAGATTATGTGATATTAAACCAAGTTTTTAAAATTAATTATTTGCATATTGGTGGAATTGAATTAGGATATTTTAATTCAAATTATCCAATTAACAATTATAATTATCAAAGTAATTATCAAATAAATAATATTATTGATGAAAATAATTTTCAAATAGTATTAAAATATTCATCATATGGTGATATTAATGGAGGTGGGAAAAATATCCAAATTATGAAAATATTAAATTCCATAACAGGATATCCAAATGCAAGTAACTATGTAATAACTTTAAAACAAAGTTTTAATAATGTTACTAACATTGAATTAATTAGTTCTGAATTTCCATATATTGATGTATCAATTAAAAAGAATGTTAATGATAAATTATATTGGAAAAATATAGAAGATGGTCATACTATCTATTCAGTACAATTAGATGAAGGTTTTTATACTTCGTCATCATTATTAAATCAATTAACATCAAAAATAAATAAAGTCCCGCGTGTTAGTAACTCTCAAATAACTCAAATATATAATTATTTTGATATTGTATTAGAATCAAATAATCAAAAAATTACATTTAGTCCATATAATTTATCATCCTTGCCAGATTGTTTATCAATATATAAATACAATATTGACAATGTTGAATATTTAGTTCTAAATGTTAATCATCCAAATAATATTGTAGAAAAAGGTGATATAGTTGAAATTAAAAATTCATCTGATTTAATATTCGAACAAACAATAAATAATATAAAACAAACTTATTGTATAAGTTCATCATATATTAATAAAACTCATGAAGTATCTACTATTAATATTCAAAACCAAACATATGATATTATATTAGGAAAAGTATTAGAAATTAAAATAATTAATGTCAATAATCATATTTCAGGTGGTGGTGAAAATGTTGTAGTTAAAAGTAAAACCAAAGTAAGTTTTTTATTTGATAAATCTGATACAATTGGTAATATTCTTGGTTTTAAAAATGTTGGGTCCCAATATGCAATTACCGAATTTAGTTCTGTTATTTCAAATAAAGATCTTTATATTAATTCTAATAATTTAGATTCGGTGGGAAATGAAATAGAATATTCTAGTGGATATCTTAATTTATCTGGTAAATATAATTATTTTTTAATGTTTCTAAATGATATTGAATATATTTATTCAAATAATAATTTACCTCCGGCATTTGCTAAAATTAATTTATCTGGTAATCCAGGTGATGTATTATTTAATACATTTGTTTATCAGCCATCTAATATTTACTCTAAAGTTTATCCAATTCCAACATTAAATGAATTAACAGTTAAATTTATTTATCCAGATGGTACATTTGTAGATTTTAGGAATATTAATCATAGTTTTACTTTAAAAATAACTGAAGAACTTGTCCAGAATGATAATACATATTTAAATTCACAAATAGTTTCAGTTAGTGATGAATTTAGAAGAGCTAATTTAAAAGATTAAAAATATTTAATAATAATTTTAATTTTTAATAGATTATGGAATTATGGAATTATGGGGTTATTAATCTGATAAATGTTTCTAAACATCTAAAATTATTAATAAAAAACTTGAATATATTTTCAGAATTAACATACCATAATAATATAGTTTTGGATATAAATGTATCAAAATAATTTGTTACTTCTTTCTTAAATATTACTTTAATTTCATCAGGAAGTTTAATTGGTGAATTTTCAAATAATTGAAAGTAATTTAATAAAATTTCCTTTACTGATTGTGTGTTATGTGCTTGTTCTTCTGATTTATTTGAAAATATATCTACTGAATTAATTACTAAATTTGGACATACTTCTTCATATAATAATTTTAATAAAGTTGTTGGATTACCATCTTTATCTGTTTGACCAATTAATTCTTCTTCTAATATAAATTTAATTCTATTATTAATATCTACAAGATTAAAAGTAGGTAAAGCATTTGTTAAATATGTTAATAATATTCTTCTAATCATTAATTCTATACCATGACCAATAACTACTTGAGTGTTATAATGTAACATTGATTTTATAAATTTTAATACACTGTTATCATCCGTGTATTTTGATTTCTTAAAATAATATTCGCTAACAGATGATAGATGTTCCATTGCTTTTTCAATTAATGCTAATTCTGATATATTATTTGGATTAAAATTATTAATCAAATCTTTTTGTTTTTCTAATAAATAAATAGGAATTAAATTATAGTTTTGTTGATTAGGTTGATTAATTGGTTTATTAAATAGTTTAACCCATGCACTCATAATTAATCCTGGTTGTTGAGCGACATTATTTAATGATAGATAAC
>JACCDO011083613.1_pt1 | contig 11286 bp, 10 predicted proteins | sample 7446101 | NCBI WGS metagenome assembly JACCDO01 (sample SAMN15323440, study PRJNA562643) | freshwater metagenome | isolation source: river surface water | place: USA:Blue River Watershed | collected 2017-08-16
AATTTGGTAATTTTTTTCGTGTGTAAGTAAATAAAAATGAAAATTAATTTAAGTCTTGTAAGACATATGTTAAGATTAACTAAATTTGGTCAAAAAATTGAACATTCAATAAGTGTATATCTTAGTATTGGTATTGCAATTGTTGCTTGTATTTTAGCAATTATAGGTGCAATTGATTATTATAAAAAAAATAAAAAAACATTTGGTAATGTAAATGATGCATCTATATTGTTTTATTCATATGAATCATGTGGACATTGTAAAGATTTTCAAAAAACATGGGATGAAATAGTTAATTTAACTAAAAACAAAAAAGGTATACATACAGAACAAATTGAAGCTACACAAAATCCACAACGTATTCAAAATGATAACATAATGTATTTTCCAACTATTAAAATTAATGGAATTGAATATAATGGACCACGTACTACTAATGCGATTCTTGCAAAGGCAGGTTTAAACGATCTGTTGTAAAATTTTGAAAAAGATTACTCCAATATTTTGGTGAATTTACAAATGCATTATCTATTATTTCTTTAATTTCATTTGAACGTAAACGTGTATGTATTGTTGTTGATAATACACAACGATCATCATATTTTTTCATTATATCTATTATTTCTTCTGGTGTTGATATACCTAAATAACTTATTATAACACCTACTTGTGTTGAAAAATCCCATTTTTGTAATTTACATTTTACTGAATCATTAAATATAAAATTACCTACAAAATCTATGATACGATAATAATCTTCATTCAATGTATATACATGACGATATATACCATTTTCTATAAGATCATTTAAAATATTACGTATTTTACATTTTAAATGACGTTCTAAATCTTTTTCATAATGACGATCAAAATCTGGAAATGTTTCGCGAAATAATGGTATACCATATTTTTTTATTTTCATTGCTATATCTTTTAATGTCATATTATTACCAAAATATGGTAGTAATATGCGTTTATTAAAATCACATTCATTATATTCTGGTAAAAAACATAAAATGACACGTTTTATTAAATGTGCATATACTGCTTTTTTACGACATCCACGATTTTTCATTTTAGGATTCGAACGTTTACGTTTTTTGTTTGTTGTTGATTCTTCAGATTCTGATTGTGATTCATCTGAATCTTCTTCTTCTTCTTCTTCTGGTGAATCTTTCATTAATATATATAACATACTCGATGCAGCATTACGTAATTGTAATATTGCATTTGGTGGATGTAAAAAACGTAATGGATCTATTAATTTTTGTAATACTTCTTCTTCTATACGTTTTTCTGTACGTATATTACGTTGTTTTTCTTTTGATATTTCATCCATTTCACCTGATCCTAATGATGTTTTTGTACGTGGTTCATATGGTAATGAAACATCTAAAATGACTTCTCCTTTTTTATTTGAATTTGATGTCAAATCTGATGTTGAATTATTAGATATAATACCAAATCTACTTTTACCACCTTTTTCAAATTCAATCTCATTTGTATCTGATGAAATTTTTTTTAAATGTTGACCACACTCTTTACATATAATATGACATTCATCATCATCTAGGTAATAACTCAAATGTTCGCATGACATTTGTTTTTAATTTATAATGACATTTTAGTTATTAGTTTGACTCTATTTTTTTGTAAAAAAAAAATCAAAAGGACAATGTATTTTCATGGACTGTCTGAAAAAAGTACACTGTCTTTTTTTTTAAATTGAATAAAATGAATGAATTCACTATAAAAATGTCGGACGAATCATCTGAATCCGAAGATTCACCAACTACAAATAAAAAACCACGTCGTCAATACGTGCGTTGTAGTAATTCTATTTTATGTATTTTTTGTAATCAATATCATCAAAAAAAAAGAGAAGGTAAATGTCAAAATATATGTAAAGAATTACCATTGTTCGTAGATTATATAAAAGAAAATGATTTATCAGAAAATTCAAATATTAAAAAAATGTTAATGACATCATCATCGACACCACAAAATACAACAGAATTATCTTTACGACGTATTATGGCATTTATGAATGAACGTAAAGATGATTTTCGTTTATGGTCATCATCAACAGATATTGACTTACCAAGTGAACGTCCTTCTATACCAAGAGTTTTACAAATTGATACAGGAGTTCAACAAAAAAATAATAACGGTGTTAATAGTAGTAGTGGTAGTAGTGGTAGTGGTAATAATAATAGTGTTATGCAGGAAAATCATTTCCCACCTGATGTACAATCTGAAATAAATTATGTTCCATCAAATGAACATAAAGGTCCTGCACCACGTTTGTTATCTTATGAATATTTAAAAAATTTAGAAGATATTAAATATTAAGTATTATTTGTTTGTATAAAATTTGTGTTAATCATTATGTTTAATTTGTAAATAAAAAAAAAGAAACATGAGTAAATTTCATTTTGACACTGTTATTAGTGCAGTTAAATTACATGCATTCCCACAAATTGATAATTTAGACAATTACAAAAATCTACCTTATCAAGAACCACCATTTCGTCATATTAAACCAGGACAAACTATTGTATCTAAAAAATTACCAAATAATGATATAATTATTTCTAAAAAACCTGAAGGTAATCGTGAAATATTTGTATGTTTATTTGATAAAGCTGATTCTACTGTACATATGTATTCTGTTGATCGTCATAAGAATGTAAAATACATATTTCCAGATTTAGTTGATCAAACAGTTCCTGTGTATTTACCTGAACATCTCGAGATGCAACGTCGTGATTCTGTCGCAGCACGTCTTCAAAATAATCAAGTTCCACCTAATACATTAAATGCATTATTCGTTTTTGATGTTTGTCGTGTATATTCTTCTATTACACGTAATTTTGTTAATGTTATTCTTAGTGACCTCGGACCAATACGTATTCCTGCATTATCACAAAATGATAAAGCATGGTTAATGAATACATATTCATTCGTTGAAAAAATAAGTATGGTGTATACACATGAATCTGATATTGATTATATTATTAATACTCCTGAAAATTTCCCATATAATTCTGAAAATGGTGTTATTTTTGTACAAGGTTCTGTACCAACACCAAAATCACCATGTGCTAAATATACACCACCTGAAAATGCATCAGTATATCTACATGTATTACCTATTATTACATTAAAAGCACGTTTATGGAAATTAAGTTACTTCCATGAAGGTGAATTAAAATTATATAAAACTATACCTGCATATCCTAATTTTTATGTTCCACCTGTTGGTATGGTTGTATCATTTGGTATATCATTTGATGAACGTAACTATTGGAAATTTATTCCAAAACGTGTACGTCAAGATAAATTAACACCATCTGCCTTACAAACAATTCAAAAGTTTGTCGCACGTTATCTCCCACGTAATGACAAAGATCATGATGATCAAGACACCCGTTCTGAAACAACAGAAGAACGTGAAGACCGTCAACTCGAATATGAATGTGATCGTGCAGAAGAACGTGACGATGATTCACGTGGTAGAAGATGTCGTGAAGACAATGCTTTTGCTTAACCTTATGGTTTATGGTAAAAAGAAAGCTTTTTACAAAGCACATCTAGCGGTAATACTACAAAGCATTAAGAATTCTATCGAGTTCTTCTTCATTTTTTATTTCCTTTTCAGCTTCGATGTAATCCACGTCGTTGCTATTTTGTTCCAATGAATTATTTTCTGTTTCCAATGAACTTATTATTGTATTGTTATTTGATTGTTGTGTTGTTAATTGTTCTTTAAATGATAATAATAAATGATTAGGTATTTTACGATCTATTGGATAACATTTATCAATTGCATTATTAAATTCTGTAAAACATTCCATCAAAAAATCTTTACCATCAGGTACACGCAAATCACGTTCTATACTTAATTCTTTTCCAATTTTTAATCCAATTTTTTGAAACATTAATGAAACTGTAATACATGTTGCTAATTTTTCATTAATTTTAAGAAATAATTGAATACTACCTAAAATTCCTGTTGCTAATGACAAAATACCATTCATAATAGATACATAATTTTGATCTAAAAATTCTGGCATCGAAATTGCAACTAATGAATTTATTGCAGAAATTACTAATATTGGTATATTAAATCGTTGATTTAACGATGTATATCTTAATGATTTTTTATTGTAATACAAATGATATACATTACATTGGTGATGAATTTTACGAAGATAATCTTCTTCTTTGTCTGTCCACATTTTTTTTTAAAAAAGACAATGTACTTTTTTGACAATACTATAAAATTTAATGAATAATATAAATAATTTGAAGAAATGTCTACAAATGTTCAACAAGTTAAGAAAACACGTGGAAGACCATCAAAAAATTCAATTCCAAAAGAAACAAATAAGAAAAAAAATGGTATTGGAGGTAAGAATGAAATTACTCAAGATTCTCCTGATGAATTCGTAGTAGACCCAACAACAACAACAACTTCTTCTACAACAACAACAACGTCGTTAGTAAAAAGAAAAAGTTTAATGGATTCATTATTAGAATCAGAAAATGATCAAACAATTTCAAATGAATTACAAAATTTAGCAATTGAACAAGTTGGACAAGATGTATTTCAAAAAGTTATGGAAATGTCACGTGGTTCATTAAGTGTATTTTGTGCTTATATGAATACATTTAGAATTTTTAAAGAATTAAAACCAAATGCTACAATTCCATCAAATTGGTATAGAGATAAATATTGGATGTATTCAGCAGAAGAACGTGTTGAAATGTTAAATAAAGCATTTGAAATACAAGATGATGATGCTGATCTTAAAACAACAGTTGAAGGTGAATTCAAATGTAATGCATGTAAAAGTAGAAGAATACGTTTACGTTTACGTCAAATACGTTCTAGTGATGAACCAATGTCACAATTTTTCAAATGTGCTGATTGTAAAAAAGAATGGAGTATTCATTAATTATTGTTTGTTTATGTTTGTATTTTTTGTATATAACTATGTAAAAATAAATAAAATGACGAAATCAAAAAAATTTTTAGTAAAGAAAAAAACTTTATTAATTTCTAAAAAACCAAAAGAAACATCACAAAAAACATCAAAGTCAAATGTCACAAAAGAAACATCACAAAAAACATCAAAGTCAAATGTCACAAAAGAAACATCTGAAACAACAAAATCGAAAGCTACAAAAGACATGTCAAAAAAATCGAAAACTACAAAAGAATCAAGGACGTCATTAAAAAAAGAAACAAAAGAAACAAAAGAATCTAAAATGTCAAAAAAGGAAACAAAAGAACGTAAGACATCAAAAAAAACTATGTCGTCGTCATTTGAATTAACAGATGTACATAAAAAATTATTACGAATGGCACAACGTGATTACAATTTATATTCATCACTTGACTTAGATTCAATGACAAATGATGAAATTATACATTATCTCAAAAGAAAAATAGATTCAGATCCTGAAAAAGTTATTTTAAAAGTATATCGTGATATATCAGATGTAAAAAAAAGAAGACGTTCATCTTTATTACGTTCACCAAATAAATTACATAAAAAATATGATGATCATATTGATGATTAACTTAATGTTATTAAACTACCATTTGGTGTTTTCTTAAATCCTGTTTTAATATTCATATTAATATTTAAAATGTCAAAAAGATCATCAGCTTTTGTAACAGTTGCTGCTTTTCCTAACATTGTTAAACTTTGTTCTACAAATATTCTAAAATACATTAAATTTGGAATTCTTTCAACAGATACTAAATATTTACGTACAACACCTGGTAAGATGTCCATAGAATACATTGTTGTTATTGTTTCAGGTGGTGGTTGAGTTGTTGTATTAAATGTAGTTGGACAATATTGTACATGCACAGAACGTTTATTTCCATTTGATGTATTTAATTTTTCAAGAAATTCAAATGACATGTCTATAGAATCACCTGTATTATTATAAAATATAAAACTATATGGAATTAATACTAATGGTTTTCCATCAGAAGACATTGTGTTATCTCTCATTGTAATTAATTTTTCTTTTGCTGATACATTTTGAAACGATCTACCAAATACTCTTTTAAATGAATTGACATCTGTACATGTTGTACCAATACAAAATTTTGCATTTGATAACATTGTAAAATTTGTGAACATTTTATCTAATTTTGACGACACTGTATTTACATTATTACTTAATGTTGTTACTTGTTTTGAAGACTCATCAAGTCTATAATCAATTTCACCTTCTTGAGCTTTGAACTCTCTGTAATATGAATCAGCCATTTGAAAAGATTCATCTATTTTTCTATTAACATCACTAAATGAACCAGATTTCATAAAATTGTTTATGAGACCCAAATTTGAATTCATATAATCATTTGTTGTGTTAAACATAAAATAAAGATCATTTAATTGTGATCTAACACCATAATCAACTGTTGACATATTATTTAATGCATTTGAATAACCAAATGAATAAGGAACTGTTATTAAATTATCTGTATTGTTTAATATTCGATTTGTAGGACTGTAATCACTATAACCTGTTTTACCAGTATTATCTACAAGTTGGAGTGTTGTTGTAGTTTTTGGTTCTGAACTTGTTATTTGTTGTAAACCAGTATTATCTACAATTTTTGGTTCTGAACTTGTTGTTTGTTTATCTATTATTAGTTGTTGTAAACTCATTTTTAAATAATTATGAATTATTATTTATTATTTATTATTTTTTACACTATGTACATATACAAAAAAAATACAAATTACATTACATTATAAAGACATTATAATATCAACATTTTTCAAATGAGTAACATCCATTGACATCATTAAATTACGTGGTGTATATAAACAATATTCTTCTGTTAATTTCATTAAATTCATTATATTAACATCATTTGAAACCGAATGTAATCTACATTCTTGAATAAAACCAACAATCACAGCTAATTTTATAAGATCACGATGTATTTGATATGTAAGAACATCATTATGTACATTATTATGATAATACATCATATTTCCAAGACGTTTTCCAAAATACAAAATATCATTCCATACATATGATACTTCACGTTCATCATACCATGCATGTTGTGTTGATTCTATAAAATATTGATACAACATTTTTGAAAATTGGAATGGTGCTTTAAAAAAAGGAAGGATGTCATTAATAGTTACACCAAATAACATTGAATGTAACTGTTGTATGAAATCTTCATCAACAAATTCTAATAATATTTCAACATCTAATAATTTACATAATAATGGAAATGTTTCATCAGGTGTTGTCCAACATATATTATTTGCAAATAATTCTATACCAATTGATTTTAATGAATCTGGAAGTAATTTAAAAATACGACGTGCAATGTAATCATTTACAATGGAATCATTTATTTCTACATACATTGATAATTCATGTAAATGGCTACGTACTTCTAATTCAACAGATTCATGATCTACACCGTTACATAATAAATCCATTTCTTCATCAAACATAGTATGAAAATCTGATTCACGTACAATACGTGATACACCTTGTATTGTTTTTATAAATACAGGATGTATACCATGTAAATCATCTGTAAAACCAATATATTTTGAATAATCTGTTAATACAGATTGTAAATTATCTGGAATTTTTGGTAATGTGATGTGATCAAATAAAAATGCATTCTCATCTAAATTCATGAATTGAAAAAGATCACGTAATACTTCACGTAATTGTTCAATATATAATCCATTATTCTTTATTTGTGGATTTAATTCTACTTCTACTTCATACGAATCACATCGATTCATTAAATGATGTAAACGACGTTTCTCTGTTGGTTTAAAATCTACAATATTCTTTGTACGTGTAAAATCTATTTTAAAACCATCAAATTCAAATGTTTTACGACGTTTTATACGTAACATATTATTTTTTTGTGCATCTATTATTAATGGTATATAACCATTTTTATGATGAAAATTCATTGCACGTACATTATATGCATATTCTACATCTACCATTTTATTATCAACGATTCTAATAATTTTACCTGTATGATACTGACCAAAATTACAATAATTAATTTCAACAATTTCACCAATCTGTAATGCATCAAATACAGTACGACGTATTCTATCCATTGTAACATTACGTTCAATTTCTGGTTTGAATTCATATGAATCTACAAAACGATAACCTTTATATTTTATTGGTATATCAGCACGTTTACGTTTTGTTGATGACAATATACTTTGATACTCTTTTAAAAAATTGACATGTTCTTCATTTTGTGTGAGATATTCATGACAATTAAAAAATTCAGGTGTTTCTGTACGTGTATCTAAACGATATACATATCCACTCTTTTTTTCTATTTCTGGTAATTGTATGAAATAACTCTGTCCAGATGCAATCTTACGTGTTGCAAAAAAATTATCAGTTTTATATAATTTTAATGGTTTACCTGATTTTGTTTGAAGAACCTCTTCATATGCAGTTAATTTCAATGAATCAACAATAAAATCTATTGTACAACGTTCAGGTGGATCTAATTTTTTATATTTCTTTATTATACCATCTATTGAACGTTGATAATGTAAACCATCTAAACACGAACTACATTCATAATTTGGTGTTTGTAATGATTGAAATATACCATTACCAGTTTTTGGACGTTTTGTTTGTATGATCTTGAATTCATTTTCTATAAATGTTTTATTATGTGAATCAAATGACAGCCCACGTATAAAATCTTGAAATTGTATTTGATGATTTGAGTTACTTATTATTTCTGGTAATACATGTTGTATACGTGGTGGTATTAATGAACGATCTTCAATAAAATCTTGAATAGGTCTGTAATTTTTAGCTTGCCATAATATACCTGCTACTGTACGTCCTTTATTTGCTTGTGATACAAGCTTGTCATCACGATTCTTTTGATACTCAAATTGTAATGTATGATCTATTGAAAATTCTTTTACACCTGTTTGTTGTTCAGGTGTTAATGATACACATAATGGTATATCTAATGATGTATCTTGTAAACGACATGTTACTGGTATTAATATTGGATTTGTACCATATGAAAAATCTGATACACATCGTAATTTACATAAATCTGTTGGTATTTCAAATTTACCATGTATTATTGTTGAACCTACATTTGAATTATATTCATGTGTACCATAATAGTCATTCGAATGAATTAAATTATTCCAATATGTTTTTAATATTGTTTGTTCACCATACACCTGTGTATGTAAACGACGTATATCAAATAATTTTATACGTTCTGGTACAAGATCTATTGTACAGACGTCTTTCCATTTTAATCCACGTCCTGTTAATAAATTCATATTTGAACCTATTGGATATATACCTTTTGTAGGTTGATATATAATACCATCATGTTCTACATCAAAACCTAATGAAGCCACGGTACGTTCATAAAGATTACGTTCAGTTACATCAAAATATGGTTTTACATGAATGTAATCTGATTGAAAATCTTCTTCAAATGAACATTGTAATACACGTAAACGTTCTGTGAAATCTTTATTTGTACATAATAATTTTGATGCACGATATACTAAACAATCAAATACAATCCAACGTCCATTATAATATTCTGCATCAAATATACTAAAATAACCAGGTGTTAATTTTGAAGTATCACGACGTAACGTACAAAAATTTGGAATGACAATGTCATTTATTGTACCATTACGACACATTACAAATGCACGTATACTAAAATCTTTTTCAATAAAAAGAAAAAGAATGTGACGTTCACCATCTATTTTTAATGTTGCAACATGATTATCAAAAATTTCAACAATATCTGGTGTTTGCATTTGTACAACATTCGCACCATAAAAAATACATGGAGACGTTAATTTGAAAAAAGAAGTATTTAATGCCTCAATAAAACGAGTCATATTCTTCCATGTTGTAGGTTGTAATACATTCATTTTTTTAATAATTTATGAATTTAATAGAGTAGTTTAACTTAATTTTTTGTTTTCAAAAAAGTACGACGTCTTTTTTTTTCTTGAAAACTCCTTCCGTGTTTTTTATTTTTTTTTGGAAAAAATGTCTCACATGATTTTTTAAAAAAAAGAAACATTTTAAAATGTCAACAACACAATATATTTCACGATTTCCTGTAAAAACACCAATACCTCCTGTTATTTCTGGTATTGAAAGAATTAATTTAAGAAACGGTAGTGTTATTTATCCTGGTTCAGATGGTAATATCTACGGTGTTACTACAAATGGTACTACTGTTAATTTAACTAGTACATTCAGTGCTGATTTAACTGGTATTGTTAACTCTATCAATTCATTAACAATTCGTATGAATAATGTAGAAGCACTATGTGCACGTGCAGTTTCATTATTAGCTGCTATTACTGGTGTCGACGTCACGTAAAGTGCGTTTTTCTTCGAAATTTCATTCGACGTCACGTAAAGTGCGTTTTTCTTTGACGTCACGTCAATATTGCGTCATTCTTTTCAGTAAAAAAAATAGACGTCTATCTACAATGTGTATTATGTATATAAAATAAAAAAAAATAAAAAATGCAAAAGTTATGTACATTATGTGATGAAGATGATTCATGTGAATCTTGTAGAAGTGTAAGAAATTATACAAATCTTGATGACATTATGCAGAAATTATTAAGTATTTATTACGAACCAAAATTAATTACAGATGAGGAAGATTTTATTATTACATATAAAACTTTCATTTTATTACTCTTTCATTCCATGAGTTTTCCAGATTTCGAAAAACATGAGTATTTTGAACATGTTTTTAATAAAGTCATATTTATTGTCATTCATGCATCATTAGATTTACATAATTCTACATGGATTTACATGTACTATTATGATTTGTTCGTATGTAATCCTAAAAAATTTGGTCATAATCATTTCATACGTACTATATTATGTGGTGAAGTTATGAAAAATTTACTAACAAAGTCGAATAATATTGAAGAATCTACTTTGTTATGTGACATCTTTACTGCTTTTTTTAAATATTGGATTGCACATGGATATGTCATTGATATAGCATGTGTATGTGCATTATTTTTACATAATATTATACATAATCAAGATGACATATATTATTGTAATTACATCATTGATCATTTTGATGATTTTTTTAAATTAATATCTTCCAAACAAAGTACGATGATATTCCTTAGTAAAGCTAAAAAAGGAACGTCATATTATACATTGTATAATTTAATACAAAATCGTATTACAAAC
>JACCDO012062517.1_pt1 | contig 11286 bp, 2 predicted proteins | sample 7446101 | NCBI WGS metagenome assembly JACCDO01 (sample SAMN15323440, study PRJNA562643) | freshwater metagenome | isolation source: river surface water | place: USA:Blue River Watershed | collected 2017-08-16
AGCATCCTACAAACGCAGGCACTTGGATGTGCGCAATTTGCCCACCAATTTGCATTCGATGTCTCTGCCCGAGCTGCGAGTGGTGTTGGCGTCGCATGGACTATTACATCTGATCCCACCTGGCGCTTGTAAGCGGGACATTCTAGACCTCATCGAAGGCGAGAGCATCGAGGGGCGGTCGATAGAGCAAGCGGTGTTGCTCATCAAGCAAGGCGCAGACGACAAGGAGGAGGAGGAGGAGGAGGAGGAGGCATTCTGCGATGATCAGCATTCCAGCGGAGAGGAGCGCACTGGTGCACAGAAAGCCGTTGCCAAGCGTAAGAGGCAGCGGATGGCTGTCGTAGACTTTGACGCCACTACCGCGGCTGTTGATCCCTTTACAGCGCTTTGTATCACTCTCGCCGATGAAATCAACATATTCAAAGCCTCTGGAGGCGATGCGTTCGCCTTGTCTTTTAACCAGCTGAAGGAGAAGTTACTGAAAAAGCACTCATCAGAGTCGATCGCACAGTTCAAAGCACAGTTGAAAGAGTGCGCGCGGAAAATGATACAAGCATAAATAGGGCAAAGTCTGAGAGAATTATTTGCATGTTGTAAAAATGGAAAAATCTACCACTTCTAGGCGAAGCTATGCTTGTTGCGTTTCATTGTATTATTTATAACAGTTGTTGAATAAATGGCTATATCGAAGAGCCTACGCTACGAATCACACACGCTCCTTATAGTGGTGTGGGAATTATTCCCAGTGCACTGGGAATAATTCCCACACCACTTCTTGAGCGAGAGAACTCGCCTCGTTACCGTAGTTACGCTAAATTTATCATTGCGGCTTAAAATATACTTAAGTTCCTGCAGTGTCAGCTTCCATAGAATAACTATTTCATCTTATAACCTCGATATCTTTTTCATTGTAAACGAACTAAATTATGTCCGGAAGCAGCACTGAAGAAGAAAGACCAGCTTTCCGCCCCATCATGCCTGATGTGAGCAATATAGATATGGATCGCATTATGAAAAGAAAAAAACAAAGTGCTGAGCCTGATTTCATTCCACATAACAGTGGCGGACGTGATTTTGGTGGACATACTCTGGTTTTCACTGGAGCGATGTGGGTTGGAGGGTTTGCTGCAGGTGGTTTGTATGGGTTCCAGGAAGGATGGCGTTCCGCTAAATCCGAGGCACTTAGTGTGCGTATGAATAGTGTACTCAACCAAGTCACCAAACGAGGAAATAAAGCTGCGAACGTTCTTGGAACTCTTGCCTTCATGCATACAGGTGCTTCATGGATTTTCCACAAGTTGGAGGTGGAGCAGTATTATGATAGTCGATGGACTGCACCCGCACTTGCAGGTGCAGTTACCGGTGGAATTTATAAGTGCACAGCTTCACCTCGAGTTGCTGTGCTTGCAGCTGGCATTGGTGCTGCAGGCTCATGCTTTTATAGTTTTGCGGCTGGTTATGTTTTCGAAGCTATTTTTGGTAAAGGAAAAAGGTTTTAATCATTTGCCTCAAGATACGTGTGTTTTTGTAACTATTGTTTATAATCAGAACCATAATTTGCATGTCGAAACGCATCATCAAATAGGAAAGTTCGCTTTCATGCTGCAAACACAATATATTGCTAATAATGTTTGCAGAATCCAATAGCCTGACAAAGCATAAACCAATTGATGATATCGATCCTTGCGTCTCAATCATAGCGGAAGCCGTGGCTAATGAGCTACGGCTTCAGGACCGCGGGACATGCTGTTCGAGGACTTCTAGTATTTCTTGTCAGCAAAAGATACCGTGTCCGCCGCTGCCTCACCAGCGGAAGCCTGACCTTGTGAAAGGACATCACTCATTTGTGTCCTTGGAATGGCATCATTGACTAAAGTTAAGACGAAGAACTAGAAGTATCTGCAGTTAAGTATGTTTATAAAGTAATATACAAATGTACGAATATTGTTTTCCTTGGCTTCTAATCGAAGTATGAAACGCAAAAGGGGCGTATCAAAATTTTGCACTCCTTCGGGCCGCTATCCTTGCCTTCGTTAACTACTTCTTCCTCTTCGCCTGTCAGCAAAGCGGTATCTACGGAAATGATCTTATGCAAGAAAGTGCCATCTGCCATGATCAGCTCAGCGATGTCAAGCGGCTCCGAGGAGCTCAATGTTTGCTTTTCATTTCCGAATTGAAGCTGCAAAGTGACATTGGCATTGCCCAACGCAGACGCATCGAGGTTTGTAGCGATTGCAGCCTTCGTGGTGTTAAAGAAAATTTGTTTATTTTTGCATCCCACAGCCGCAATCTCTCCCCTAACCTCGCCGTTGTTCATCAACCTGCAGATAGTGCCATCAATTAGTGTGGGCTTCAGGTCGATGCCTGACACAAACAAAACTTCCAAGTAAATATCTTTTATCGCCAAAGCACGAGAAGAAGTTCGATATTCTTGAGGTGCCGCTTCAATGCGATGCTCAAGCACAGCAGGTTCATTTCCAGCACCACGCTCAACTTTTGCCCAGTCCAGCGCGCCGAGGCCGTTCTGTCCTGGCGTGGTGGTCGGGCGCGATAAGTCATTAGGATCACCCAGCAACATGTCGCCACCAGTGGTCAAACCGAAGCCCATTGATACAGGGCGATCATAAGGCGGAGGCTTGCGACGATGCTCATTCCATGCTGAGGATGGAGGAGACACACCGCCATTGTTGGTGTCAGTCGCGGCAGTAATTTGGCGTTTACTCGCGGTGGTCGGCGAAATATCACCTGAGCCTTCGCTGTCCTCAACTTTATGATCTTTCTTAAGCGTCTGTGTCAGTTGTTCTAGCACAACTCCCAAGTTAGATTCCAGGCGTGTGATTCTGGTGAACACTGTGGCTTGTGACTCAGCGAGCTTCTGGCGCAGATCGCCTTGCAGCACTTCCTCCTCCGTAGCCGCCTGATCCAGCCTCATGGCTTTGTTGCTCGGGATCCAGTCTAAATTGTTGGCATCTATAGCGTGACGAACAAAGTACTCCAAACCGTCGTCATCATCTTTGTCCTGCTCCCAAAGGAAGAAAATGAAGTTCAAGTAGGCCCACATGTTGTGGTCTTCGGCAATATGGATCTTAAAGCCATCGGGATCGTTGGCTGCACGGTCAAAGACATGCTTTTCAATGCCGCAGATAAAGCAGACACCTTCTGTATTTGCAACGCGTTCCTCTTTTTCCTCTCGAAGTCGGCCGAAGGTCGTAATGATCACGCCGGCGACCAAATTGAAGATGCCAAGTGTAATGGCAAAGAAAAATATGGCATCTAAATACCAGCGACTATCCACGTCATGATTTAATTCATCTCCAAGACCTCCGCCAGCCTTAACACCATAATCGGTCACAAATTTAAAGCAGCCCCAAAGCGTTTCGCAATAAGGCAACCCACCTGAAATTTCAGTCGGAAATAGCAGAAACATGTACCAACTGAAAATGTAGGTGACATTGACGGTTACTGTTAGAGCCATAATAATGTTCCACCGCGGCGAAACAACTGCATTGAGAACGTTTTGAGCTGTACTGTTTTTCACAACAATGTCAAGCAGCAACAGCGTGGCCCAGTAGTCGGCTGTGGTGTAAGACAAAACGGCAACGATATTGTAGATGATGTAATAGACAGTCATAGGGTCCAACACTGTGTACAGAATAACTTCAAAATTAGAATATCCTTCATTGGATTCCTTGAGACCTTGATAGATGACTGGTGACCTAACTATAAACATCATAAGATTGACAAACGATGCGCATGCTATTTGCATGCAATTTAACACATTCGTCACCAACACAATATCTTCAGGCATGACCGGATGTGTGTCGCTGATGACATTGTGATTACCTTGATCATCCAGCACATCGCCGCTTAGCTGCCGATCGTAATAGCACAAGAACAAGATATTCGTGATGCACGCGATAGTAAAGGCGAGCCAGGTGATGCGCTGCTGGTTGGTGCGACTGAACACAGAGGCAATACCGGCTTCCACAAGCCTACGCTGATGCACAGCTTCTCGATATAAAGTTCTGGAACGCTCCATAAAATCGATCAACTTCAACTCCTGGGAATCGCGAACTACATTTTCTACAAGCTCGTCTTTGCTAGCTTTGGACAACAAGTGGCACACCTCAGGAACATGGAAGTACCGACGATTCATCTCACCGTCCCAAAGTATTTCGATACTAGAAGTGTGTTCACCATCGGTGATGTCTGCAGGGATATCTAACTCTTCACGCAAGTTGGGTTGATACTCGATGAGCATTTGCAGCAACACTAAACATTCCGTCTGAAGCATGACGTAATCCTCAGTCAGCTCTTCTTCCACCACGCCATTTTCATCACCTAGTGCGATGACTTTGACCGCATCAACGTGCAAAACACTCAAGACACGTTCGTAGAGAGGAGATTTTAAAGATTGCGCCTCTAAAAGAGCTTCAATAATATCCATCACTGTCTTTTTCAGCTCAATTTCTTCCTCTCTCACACAATCGCGCATGACCACAGACCTAATAATTCGATTCAATACTTCTAAAAGATCCGTATTAAGAGCGAAGTGCTCCTGATTACCCTTACAAGGTCCTTGCAGAATTTCCAGAATCGTGCTCGCTACCCTAATAGAAGCCACAGTGGAAGTGCGGCAGTGAATTTGGGAAAGACACTTGATATAAGCGACCAAATCGTCAAGCAGGTTGGCCGAAACAGGGGCATTCGGCTGTTCGCGCATGATTTCTTGATTAGGATGAAAGTGTCCTTCCGACATGAGCTGTAACATTCTGACAAGCAATACAGTCTCCGGTATATTTGGTTCCTCACCCTCCTTCAACTCTACAACCCCTTCCCAACTGTGCCAATCAATCAGTGATTTCAAGATCGCGCGAACACGGGACCAGAAGAGATGGGCCTCGGGACGTGACAAGTATTCGTTCATTAAACCCTGCACATTGCGATTGCCTCCTTCTTTAAATAACATGCCTACACCCAGTTTTATGCATTCATTTTGCAACTCTTCATCAACACCTTCAGCGATCAGGTCGAGGCAGAGCTGGGTCACGCCTGTAGAGTTAAACGCGGTAATTACAGGTTCCGCGGCAATGTCCTGTTCTTCACCTCCTTCGTCGTCACGTTGATAAATATCCATGCCCATCTTGTTTTCAATCATGCGCCGGAACGACTTGATTAACCAGAGAGTCGTCTTGGTGCATCGTGCATCAAGGCGCGTTTCATTATCAATAATTGTCAAGTTTTCCCGCACATGCTGAACCAACTTCTGAATGAAGGGCTCGTACCGAATATCACTATCACTAGCATCTTTAATGTATGGAAGCGCCTCAATTTGTGATATAAACGCCAAATTTTCTCCGTTTTTCTTCGCTTGCACTTCTTCGTCATCATCCAATAATTTAAGAAACTCCTCGTATTTCATATGCAGGCGTTTCTCCATGCCTAAATCTTGCTCCGAAGCTGCATTGAGCTCAGCCTCTCTGGCGATAGCTACCTCCTCTGCGGTAATCTTCGTGATCAAATCTGCTTCGATGCCGCCTGGCACTGCAGCATTCATTGCCACAACTGCCTTCTTGATATATTCTTTCTGCCATCTGGCGAGACGAGGCGAATCAAGCTGATGTACGGCACGAACCAACTTATACAAGCTCTTGATGATATTGTTAGCCTGCGTAATGGTCATGGATACACGATCGAGCTGCCCGTCTGCACCACTGACTTCGTTGGTGAAAAATCCGGATTGATAATTTTTGTCGAAGAAAACTGACAGGATAAAAATGCAATGAAGCTGGTAGTCTATTCGCTGGCGATTAATACCAGATGCATCCCATCCCAGTTTATCAATCTTAACAAGGTCATCGACGAATGATCCTAAGGTCGCAATGTACGAAGTGATTAAACGCCAGCAGCTCTTCGACTGACCCAACCCAGGCACCACCAGCTCCACTTCAATGATTGCGTTAAGTAAAAACTTCGTTGTGAGCACCTTTGCGAGCAGACAACATGCCGGGTCTAAAATGGCATCAATTACATCAATGTAGTTGAAAACCGACTGAATCTTAGCCTCAACAGAGCTAATATTTAACCTACCTGCTGTACAAGCCGCTAGCGTCTCCAACAACGCCAAATGGTATTGTAATTCAGGATGCAAATCCTTTAGACTATATTCAGCATTCGGATCGAGATTAAGCATCATAGAGCGCTTGCGTTGATACTCTGCATGGTTGACAGGTACAAGAAACGAACTCACCTTCTGAAGACGACCGGGGGAGGTCAGTAAGCGCACAATCTCAAATTGATTTTCAACAACATTTCTGTCTCCAACATTGGTGATAGACACAGCTAGCGAGAGGTAATGTGGCGATTTATGACCTTGAATGATCTTATCGACAAGAGTGCTTATGTGTTGGTGAGGCACTAGCTTCATTAAGTACTCGTTGTTGCTAAATATGGCTCTGATGCACTTGTCCGAATTGATTTCATCGTCGAGAGATTCCATGAAGAACTCTAAAGACCCGTACAGAAGCTCCTGATTCTTGGGGTTATCAATGGCATACCAGTACAACAATTCATTGCATAGCTTGCAGAGATCGCGCGTGTTTTTTCCTACTTCGTCTAATTCCCCTTCGTCGTTCAGCTCATAACTGCCGTTCAGATCGAGCACTTTTAAACATATACCATACGCACCCAAGTTTCTCAATAAGTTCTGGATTTCAAATTCTGAAGTAGCTGCTTGTTGAGAAGACTCGAAAACAAATAGTGGTTTGCGGCACATGTCGGTTAATTCGAGAAGGATGTCTTTCGTCTGCTTGTTCATGGCATAGTCTGCATCCGAAGTCAGCTCGCCCCACAGCTCGTGGGTCTCTGCATTACGCTCCAATTGCTGAAGCATTTGGTCAATCAAGCGGAATTGACGTTCTCGCTTTGGTGATACAAGTAACTGTGTTTGTTTGGCATTTTCTAAGAGCGTCACCATTGTGCTATGTCGCAGCATGATAAGGTCAAGCGCTCCTTGAACTAGGGGCGTGTACTTAAACATGACCACATCGACAAATATTTCATCAAAGTTGTTCACAGCTAATGTCAGCTCTTTGCATTCTTCTAAACAATCATCTAAAATTGCTGCCGGTGTACGAGAATCTTCTCCACTTTCCCAACGGTAAAATTTAGATAGAAAGAGCGACAAGTTACGATCTTGCATAACGGATTGCGAATACAGCAGGATATCTACGATCTCATTCATCGTTTCCAATTCTTGCTTGGGTGCGCGCGCAAAGCGGACAGGTTCTTTGTATACCACAACTTCTGCGGTATTAAGAACAGCTAGATAATTGATCACTTTAGCTGCGCGAAGAATTCTAAGCAGACGGATCATTCTTACAAGACGCAACATCTTAGCGTACTGACCTCCACCACTACTGCCATTGCTTTCCGTGCTAGAATCAGCGGGTTCGGAAGGTATGCAATAAAAAGCTACATCTATCAATACGACTAAAATATCGATTTGGTTGAAGGTACTGCAAACAAACGTTCTCAGTTCGCCGTGGATGAAGTAGTAAACGTAAGAGCGCATGCACAGATCGAATACGAACACGATGAATATGACGGTCCCAATAATCCAATCTGTGCTGAATAATTCTGACGATTGATTAGTAACTGTTTCGGTAATAACAATACTTACAGCCACGACGACAAGAGAGAGAATGAACAACATCCAGTACAAGCCATCCATGAACGTCAATGTGCGCCCCTGCCAAGTGTTTGCGATGCGTTGTGCTTTGATTTCTTCGGCATCAAGTGGATTGTCCTCTGCCAATCCGTCGAATTCCTCTTCTTTACTTTCTTCTTTGTATTTGCTCGATATATTGTCATTGACAGGAACAACTTTCGAAGACTTTGTAGAGTTGCTGGCTTTGGGATCTGGTTTGCTTTTCTCTGCCGGCGCTGTATCAGCGTTCCCCCCTTTGTCAACGCTTGCATTAGCAGCGGCAGATTTCGACCCAGGAGCACCGAAATTTACACCTCTACGATCAATGGCATTAATCAATGGCTTGGTCACATCTTGCATGCGGTCCATGCTGCCATAAAACTTAAAAGTAACTAACATTCGAAGCAGGTGAAGCATACTGCGCGACAGCTCATTCCATCGCATACCAGCCATGTTCTCCACATGTTCACTCAACATCTGCTGCAGCAGCGCGAAGACATATTGCCTCTGCGGCTCAACATATGGCAACTTTGGAACCGTGGTTTTTACGACTTCAGACCAGGTGCGCGTCAGCACAGGAATCTTGGTGCCCACTTGAGGATCTCGATCTACATGCAGACACAAAACGAGTCTCGCGGCTGCAGCTTTTAGCTTGTCATTTACAGGCATTTTGAGAAGAGTACACAATATTTCGAATGGGAAGAGGCTATCGAGTTTATGCATGGCCACATAGTTGCGGTCCATGCACATCTCGGCTCCAAGATAGAGTTCATTGATGAAATAATCCGCAACCATGCTTTTCTGATCTACACCACGCGAACCTTTCTTACTTTTGCCAGACGCCTGCAGCCGTTGATCTGCGCGATATAACTCTAAAACGTTCACACTTAGTTTACCAAACAAACCTAGAGGGCTAAAGTCGATGCTATTGGTCGTCCAACTGAGGCTAAGCTGCGGCAAGCCGTTATATAGCAGTTGCTCGCCCATGATAGGTGATCCAGGAATAGGAGCATCTGGAATATATATAGCTGAATTAGTTGTACTTAACCAATTCGCGGTAGAGAGCTTTGTGTAGTCTGTGTTAATTTGAATAATAATGTCGTTGGTGTTCTCGAAAATCATATCCACAACTTTGCACTGGTTCCCGTCTACGCCTTGCCCAACACACGAACAGCATGCTTGTAACAATTGCAAATACATAGGGTTCATTTTCGAATTTCTCAATTTATCCACAAAAATTGCGATTTCACGGGATGTGATCTTGGTTTCTTGCAGCTCTTCATTTTTGCTCAACATTTCCGTGACACACTTGCCGGCCAATGGCTGGTTGCCTAAGTGCGCCAAAATCACGGGTAAGTTGTCTGCTATATATATTTGGTTCTGCGGATTATCCAGTATGCAGTAATAGAGCAGCGAGAAGCACCTTTCCAATATAACGTTACCCATGGCAATGGCAGCCTGCTCCTCGTCCGTGTAATTCACCGGATTGGCCTTGGTGGCATTGGCGGCCTTATCCATCTTTTCGCTAATAGGCTTTAACTTAAAAATCATAGCGAGCAATAAGTCCAAGTTCTTTTGCTCTTGTAACAGCTTTTGTCGACGCTTAATGATAAGGGGATCTGCCTTATCTACACCAATGACCACGTTTGTTGCGGATATGGCAAACCCTTGACTGAAGTTGACCGTTCTCTCAATGATCATCTTCAATGTATCCATGTCTGCGGGTCCCGCCGTTGGCCATAGACTAGAAGTTGTTGCATTTGGAGGAATAACAGTCATATCCAAGTACTTTTTCAAATAGTTGCGCGAGGCCATGCCCACATGCACGTCCAAGGGCTCTGCGGTGGACACTTGAATTTTGGGTCCATGCCCGATTTGCTCTTGCTTGAACTTAATCAAGAGCAAATTCAGTGCGGCCTGCTTGTCTTTTGTGCCTTTGAGGATGTACGATTTATCTTCTAGCTCTTCGCCACGCTCGAAGAAGACGCCATTGTTAGACAATTGATATGCCTTAGAGTCTTGCACCATTTTCGAAGTGCTATTAGGTTCCGTAATGCTCCACTGAGCTCCCAAACTCGTACCATCCATGGTGGTTTTTAAAACATATTTTTCAATTACATCTCCATCTTCGTCAATTTCGTATGTAGTTACTAGCTCTAAGTAGCAGCCAAGGCACACGTTCTTCAATTTGACTTGAGTGTTACGCCATAAGATGGGACCGCCCACCGTGATAGACTTTAATTCCAATGCCCAAAGTGCACGGCTATCCACCGCATCTCCTGGTAATTGTGGTCGCAGAACAAGATTGCCATAGTTATGCATATTTGAGTCATCTTCGTTTTTTTGATCCTCCTCGTCCTCTTCCTCCTCTTCTTCATCTCCCTCCACTGCTGAGCCTTCATCGACTTCATCCGGATCAGGATCTAGCTGATCTAGCTCGGGCTCCAAGATAACCATATTGGCTAACGTCTCAGGATCATTAATGTACACAATTTGCGAAGCTAAAACCAAATTTTCATTTTTGGAATCACTGGCACTTTGGAAAATACACATTCGCCAAGGTGTGAGTTCCAGTGAGCAGTTTATCTCCCTGTCGTTGCCTGGCAAACATCTTTCTGCGCAATGTATATACTCGTTCAAACGCTCAGATACTTTAAGGTACATTTCGCTTAAATCTTGTACTTCGTCGCCATCACGGTCAATCTTAAAGCGCGGAGTGACCACCAACCAGCTATAAACTGTTCCGCTGCTGCTCAACACTACACCCATATTCTCGCGTTCGCTCTTAGCAAGAATATTTGTTTCCACTGTTACATATTTACCAGATTTGCAATGAAAGAGCTGAATTATATCACCAAAGCGGACGCTCTCACCAAGGCGCTTTGTCATGTAATCATTGTTTAATTTAGTTTCATTATCTCGTCCTCTTTCCAAAGCTGTGATAAACTTTTGATTTGATGGGTCAGCAGCAATATTGGGATCTTCTCTGATACTTGCCATATAATCATCGTACTCTCGACTTGCTGAGTATTGCCGCTGCAGGTGAACACAAAACAAAGCATCCTCCAAATTGCTTAGATTTGTATTAAGTATAATATCGGGTAGTAATATCCCTTCTGCAGATAGCATCCCGGCCCATTTTGCGTTACTAAAGGTTATTAAGTCCCCGATCTTTAATGTCTTATCTACCTTGAGAGCCATCGAGTAAGGCTGCAACTGCTGATGGCTTTGACGCCAACAAATTAGCTAAATAATTGAAGTCTAATAAATATCAGTGATATAGCTAATATTACTCGAAGCACACTGAAAATTTCCCACAGCAGCCCTCAGAACTGGCCTGAGACACGAGGGCGTTTTGTAGAACTCGAGTTCCCACTTGGTCTCTCCAAAATATAGTTGTTAAATCAGAAAAAAAATGCATTTTGGTGCTATTACGAGCGTTTACTTATCAAACATTTAAAATACTTACGCAAAAAATATCAAAGAGTTCATTTAATCTAAATCTTATTCTAAAAAGTAATTGATAAATGAATACTGTGGATGAGATGCACAATGGCGTAGCCAATGGAAACTATACA
>JACCDO012433635.1_pt1 | contig 11286 bp, 11 predicted proteins | sample 7446101 | NCBI WGS metagenome assembly JACCDO01 (sample SAMN15323440, study PRJNA562643) | freshwater metagenome | isolation source: river surface water | place: USA:Blue River Watershed | collected 2017-08-16
ATGTGATCACGGGGTTGAAACTTTATGAGTTGCCTAAGATGATTGAAAAAATTTGATCTAAAGATTTTTGATGCTCAATCACATCATCAAGCAAAGAATCTAAGACTTTTTCATCATTGATCGATTGAACAAGTTGTTGATGTTGAGTTGTGGGTTGATAGAATTTATTGAGGTATTTCAAGACTACTTCTTGTTTAGCTCCCATTTTTCCTTCGATTTTTCCTTCGATTTTTCCTTGAGCAATCCCTTCAACAACTAGCTTTTGAGTAGGAGACATCTCTAAATCGGCTTCAGTTTGATACTTGAAGATTCTTTCACTGAAAATTCTTTGGTTCATTGCATTTAACTCCTGATAAGCTTGAATATGATCAAGTGCATTTGCTTTTTGACTGTCATTTAAATGAGGATTCTCAAATACAGAGATATAACTTCTATACTTGAGTTCCACTGGATCGAGTTTCTTTCGATCCATAAAAGCCGTTAATGGAATGGCAAGTGGGTTATTTTGATCTAACCAATAAAGAGGATCATCTTTACTAAGTCCCCAAGACAAGAAGGTAAATTCATTGATTTTTCGATCAAAGGGACTATGGCTTAAAGTCACCCATCTCAGCCCTGATTCATGTCCATTGTGAAAGAAAACGACAAGGGGAATCACTGTTGTCCATGAAGATTGTTGGCTAATAATGCTGAAATATTCTCTCATTCTTTGAGACATTTCAACTAAATCTGAAGTTCGTTCAAGTTCAATATGGATTAAAATCCGTTGTGATCGAATATCAGTTTCCTCAAATTCTTCAGTGATTAAGATTTCTTTGAGTGGTGTTTTGGATTTTGCTGTTTTAGATTTCACCAAATCCTTGAATTTCTCAAGTAAAAGATCTTGATCAACTGCTAATTTCTGATCTTCACCCAAATGAATGGTAAAATGTTTTTTCATAGGTGATTTCAAAGGGACTTCTGCTAGAATATCAATAAATCTTCGATCGATTTGAAAATAACCAGAAGATGTGGGTAGTTGAAATTCTTCTTTGAGAAAATGGATATTCTCATAATCAAGTCAAAAACTCCTTTTTTAGATTTGAGAAGATTTACTTTATAGGCAAATCCTTAGCAAGCGAGTCATTAAATGCAATATCACCAAATAAACTTTCACAAAATCATTATATTGCCGATGACCCTCTCAAAACCATCATCTCTATCCTAAAAATTTGATCTATCAACCCCGTGATCACATTAATTATTCTTTTCTAAATCGATTTAATTCTTTAATCACATCCTCAAATTGAAATCCTTCAAGCGCCTCAAGCAACCCCTCATATTTATCCGCAAATAACCTCTTAAACAATGCTTCATTCTTGCTAAATAAATCAATGGCACTTGGATCAAAGCCTTTCATTAAAGCAATCAATAGTTCAATGGTATCATGCTCATCATCGCTGATTTCAATAGGTTGAACATGAACTGGTGTAAAGTTTTTGGGAATTGCTTCTAAACTAGCTTCACCATTAGGGGTATAATGCTCATTTAATTTCTGATCCGCATTGTCAAAATAGATCAAAGGATCAACATCTTCATAGATTTCATTTAATTCTTTGGAAATTGAAATAATCGCACCTGAAATATGGGCAATTAATTCTTTTTCAAGTTCTAGCACAAATAAAGCTTGTTTTTTAGGTAAGACTTCATCTTTTAATACATTTTTAATGGTATATTCGATTTCTGCAGCTGTTTCTGAGAAATTAGCAAAACCCAATTGAGCAGCTAAACCCTTGTAGCTATGCGCATTTCTCATAAATTCTTCTAGATCAGGAATGATTTCAGCTTTTAAGGAGAAATCAGCATTGAGATAATTTTCATTGAATTTTAAAGCGATTGATTTCTTGGTTTTGAGAAATTTAATCAGTTGATTAATAAATTGCTTAATCATCTTGTGATATAAATTCTCATTTTGATTGAGCATACTCAATGCTTGTTGCTTATTAAATAAATGGTAATCCGCTGGAGATGGTGTTGTGGTTAAGATAAATCTTGATAGATTCGAGAGTTGTGGGACTTGTATGTTTTGAATGGCTGGTTGTTGGGGCACAACTGGCACAATCTCCTTCACATGTTCCTTCACATGTTCCTTCACATGTTCCTTCACACCACTAGGAGAGAGAGATTTACTGATATGCTTGCTCCATTGTAGTAAGCTCTTGACCAGCCTTGTGGCATCAATGGGCTTGGTTAAATGATCATTCATACCATTTTTCAAGCATCTCTCTTTTTCTTCAGCCATCGCATGTGCTGTCATTGCCAAAATAGGCAAAGTCAATTTTAATTCTTGTCTGATTTTTTGGGTTGCTTGATGTCCATCCATAATCGGCATTTGAATATCCATCAAGATCAGATCAACATCTTGACTGTGTTCAGTCATAAAATCTACAGCTTCTTTACCATCACAAGCGATATTGACTTGTGCCCCAGCGCTTTCCAAAATCTCTTGAGCGATTTGTCTATTGATTTCATGGTCTTCCACAAGAAGTAATCGTAAGCCTTGAAGTGGTTCTTTTTCATTAATTTCTTCTTTGGGCACATCTTTGATCACATTTTTTCTTTGACCTTGGTAAGACAATGACACCATTGTATCTACCAGAGATGAAGGGCTAATGGGTTTAAACAAGACAGCATCTGCCCCTAATTCTTGAGCCACTTTCCTCATATTCTCATCACCATAAGCAGTGACCATGATCATTTTACTATTGATATTCTTGGTCTTTAATTCCTTTAAAATATCAATCCCATCCATATCTGGGAGTTTCCAATCCAAGAAGATCCAATCATAATCTCTTTGGGTTTGACTTGCTTCTTGAATGGCATCTAATGCGAGTTGACCTGTAGGTGCTTTCTCTATTCTTTGGGTAAAACGATGCAACAATGAAGCCAATACTTCAGCAGCAGCAGGCATATCTTCTACAATCAAAGCCCTAAACTCTTGCATTTCCAAAGGCATTGCAGTGCTTCTCTTGTCTTGATTACTATCTTCTTCTGCCCAAATCCAAAATCTAAATGTACTACCAACCCCTTCAGCGCTTTCTACCTCAATATCCCCCCCCATCATTTGCACCAATCTTTGAGAAATCGTAAGACCCAAGCCAGTGCCACCAAAACGTCTGGTTGTAGAACCATCTGCTTGTAAAAATGGCTGAAATAGCTTTCTTCTTTGGCTTTCACTCATGCCTATACCAGTGTCTTTGACTTCCACACCGAGTTTTAAGTGATCTTTATCTCTTTGAAGGAGTTTGATCTTTAAAACCACTTCGCCTTTTTGGGTGAATTTAACGGCATTATTCAAGAGATTAATCAATACTTGCCCTAAACGCAAAGGATCACCTAATAAGCGTGTGGGGAGTTTAGCATCGATATCAAAAGAGAGTTCTAGGTTTTTATCTCTGACGCTTTGATGCATCATGGTTGCCAAATGATCTAATACGGCTTGTAAGTCAAATTCTACGCGTTCTAGTTCTAATCGACCCGCTTCAATCTTAGAGAAATCCAAAATATCATTGATAATACCAAGCAATGAAGTACCAGCATAATGGATTTTGGAGATATAATCTCTTTGCTGGTCATTGAGATTGGTTTTCAGTGCGAGATGGGATAAACCAATGATTGCATTCATGGGGGTTCTGATCTCATGGCTCATATTTGCCAAAAACATAGATTTTGCTTTTGTGGCTTCTTCAGCGCGTTCTTTAGCCACATTTAAATCTTCTGTTCTCTCTTGAATCGCCTTTTCCAAATCCTCGCTAAAACTCTTTAATGCTTCATTTTTCTTGGTTAACTCATCCATTAATTCAGAAATACTTTTGGCTTGCCAAAGTTGTTGTAATTTGCCCAAGAGTTCTAAACTGAATTGGCTGAGTTGAAAGACTGGACAAAGGAGATAATATTCCCCATTGATTTCTTTTGACTGCAAGCCAGTAGGTATCGTGATTTGACGTGTCGCTGATAGAATCAGTGGGGACAAAGGCACTGAGATATAGAGAAATTTTTGTTGTTGATTGATGAGTCCAACAGTAATGCTCAGATCGAAGGTCTTGCCCTCGTGAACAAAAGCATTTTCAATCAATCTCATCCATTGAGAGTATAAAGTCGCAAAGAGATGGGCTTCAGGTGGGTCTATGGAGAGTAAATGTGCACTTTGCCTAATACGATCTCTGTTTTGTATTCTATGGCTTTCACCTACCCCCAAAATTGTAGCAATGGGGACAAAGAGAGAGAGATAATTTTGTTCTTGTTCTTTATTCATGATCAAAACCTATATCGATTTAAAACTTTGATGGTAAGGGAGTAATGGATGTTTGCGCCAAAATCAACGATTGTTCTTTGACAAGTTGAAGATTAAAGTCAATCCATTGCATTGTAAAAACCAAAGTACCGAGTTTTGATGTGATGATTTGTAGGGAATCCATCATTCTTCTGATACCTGGTAAACCCAGTCCTAGGCTATGCTTACTTGTAGAATATTCATCTTGTAGGGCAAGTTGTATATCAGTAATCCCTGGACCTTGATCTTGAGCGATTAAGAGAAATGCTGTTCGATTTCCTTTAGATCTCATGCTCAATGAGAGTTTGCCACCTTGAGCATATTTAATCATATTCCAAGCGAGTTCTGAAGCTGATGTCAATAACCTAGATCCTTCTAATTCATCGATTTGACTGTATCTAAACAGTCTTTTGATTTGTGCCAACAAAAGATGAATATCAAAATGATCTACGACAGCCCAAGAAAACAAAACCATATCGTTCTCCAAAGAGAGTTCTTGTATGGGGTGCGTGGTATACGATCTTTGTTCCATGTCGATTAGGACTCTTTGTGAAATTGATGTAAAGCTTCCTCTAAATCAAAAGCCACTGGGAAATGAGCAGTATCTACCCCTAGATTGATTAAACTTGAAACCACCCAAGGCTTTAACTGCACAAATATACATCTTGCGCCCATGATTGAGATGGCTGAATTGATTTTCTTTAAGGATTCAAACTCAAATTCATCCATCAAATCCACTGCAGAACAGTCGATCAACACGCCTTTGGGTCTAAACTCGCCCACCTGTTTTAATACAGATTCTTGTAGATCTTGTAAGGTCTTGGAATGTAGCGTATTAGGCAAAGTTACAATCAAACATTGTTGTAGCTTGCTAATCACAGCTTTGACAAATTGAATATCACTCATATTTTATCTCTTTGAACTTAATTTTCCAATGATTCCCAATGATGTATAGCATAAGTTATTTAAAGGTTTTAGCTTTATTTTTGAATCATTACTTGAACGCCAATTAAATTAAAAGCTTTTTCCAAAGCATCCCTTAATGTAGAACAAGTCAAAATATCACCCACATTAATCCCAAGTTCCACAATGGTCTTGGCAATGGCTGGGGAAACACCAGACCAAATACAAGTACAACCCATCAATGTGGTTGCTTTGATGATCTTGATCAAATGGTTTGCCACAGCTGTATCTACCACTGAAACACCACCAATATCGATAATAAAGACCTTAGATCTGGATTCATAGATACGATTTAACACAGAGTGCATCATATCCTTGGCTCTTTGAGAATCGATAATCCCCACAACAGGTAACATCAAAATATTATCCCAAAGCGTGGTTACTGGGGTGCTCATCTCCATCAAAGCTCTGGTTTGTTTGGTGAGTTGTTGTTCAGACAAGCGAGAGTAAGCTTCCACAACCAAAGCAGCATCTAAGTGAATTAATTTTGTCACTGATCTTAGGCAATCGATATAAACTTGGGGATCGAGTTCATTTTGATATAAGTCGTATAGGAACAAGTCTTGAGATCTTGACAAAGCACCAAAATAGGCAGATAAACTTAACCCGATCTTGGCATGTGCTTCACCTACCCCTCTTCGTTCTTTGAGGTAGTTTTCATTGATTTCTGCTTTAAAAAATGAATGCCAAAAGACGATTTGAGAGTTTTTGACTCTTTTGAGTCTAGATTCTTCTTGAAAGTGCTCTTGAAATTCGATTTGTTGGTGCATCCATTCATAAAATTTTTCTACATAATTTGTGAGCTTAGGAATCATGATTTTTCCGTATGTGCACACATTTTCTAAATCTTTTTTAGTAATCAAATGGCGAGTGAGAACATCATCCACACTGGCCAAGATATCTCCAATTTGTTTTTCCATATTCTCTATACTCCTTATGCCTTGAGTGGCATATTTATTACTTATGCAAATTTGGGGAGAAAAGAAAGAAAATAAGGTGTTTAGATTTCTTTTATTGATTTTTCATGCAAATATAGGCAGATATATCTAGATATCAATCTGGTGATGCGTATTTAAAACTAAGGGAAGCCTCATGGAAAATAAACAACAAAAAAGTCTATTGTTGGTGGATGATACACCAACAAATCTGACTTTAATGGTTGAGGCACTAAAGGGCAAATATCAACTTAAAGTAGCAACCAAAGGATCTCAAGCATTAGTCATTGCCAATCAAACACCCCCTGATTTGATTTTGCTCGATGTGACAATGCCAGAAATGGATGGTTATGAAGTTTGCAAAAGACTTAAAGAAAACCCAGTAACATCAAATATTCCTGTGATTTTTATTACAGCAAGATCAGATGCTGAAGATGAAACCATGGGTTTTGAATTAGGGGCTGTAGATTACATACATAAGCCCTTTACACCTTCTATTTTAAGGGCCAGAGTCAAGAATCATCTAGAACTTCAATCCGCATTACAAAGTGCTGAAGAAGAAAGAACAAAAGCAGATGCGCTCCTGAATGTGGTTTTACCAACGCCAGTTGCCACTGAATTAAAGCTTAGTGGCAAAGTACAAGCGAGAAGAGTAGATCATACAGCTGTGGTTTTTTGCGATGTGAGTGGGTTTACTTCATATTGTGATCAAAAACAACCAGAAGAAGTGGTTGATCATCTTCATCGGTTGTTTGTGGCTTTTGAAGAGATCGCACAAAAATACAAAGTAGAAAAAATCAAAACCATTGGTGATTGTTTTATGGGGGTTGTTGGGATCTTGGAATCCATAGAGAATCCATTACAACTCGCCTGTATGGCAGCTTGGGAAATGTGCCAAATCACACCTCAAGTTGTCCCAGCTTGGTCATCTCGTGCAGGTGTATTTCAAGGGACTGTGGTGGCAGGGATTGTAGGGAAAGAGCGTTATCAATTCGATATTTGGGGGGACACAGTCAATATGGCAGCGAGATTATGTAGTGCTGGGATTCCGGGACGGGTGACCATTAGCCAAGCGCAATATGAAAATATCAAGACAGCGCAATGGACTGTGCAATCCATGGGGGCCAAAGCATTAAAGGGCAAAGGTGATGTGGAATTATTGGAATTATCTCGGGATGAATGATTTTTTAATCAATAGAAATAAAAATATCCCTAAATAAGAATTTAAATAAATAAGAATGTCCCATCAATGAAATTAATGCGATTAATATCAAAGTAATGCCAATTAATGTAAAAGAAATACAAAATTTAACCCATAGTGGTAAATCGCTTAGTCCTTGGGATACTAGATATTCATTGGCCCATTTACTGGTTTTGGATGCCCAAAAAAGAAGTGCAAAGACTAACAAGATGCCTAAGCTAAAATCTAATTTAATAGCAAAAGTAATATATGACATTTGATTTCCTTATCTTTGATTTAATTCTTGATTAAACTTAAATTCATAATTTGGTTAGGATCAAAACCCGAAATGAGTTTTCCATTAATTTCAAGAACAGGTACACCACCTAAAGGGAAATTTTGGGCAGCTGCTGTTGATTGTAATTTTTGAGCGGCTTGTTGATCTTTTTCGATATCAAAGAAATCAAAGGGGATATTTTTTTCTTTGAGGAAGGCTTTGGCTTTTTTGCAATAGCCACACCAAGATGTTTCATAGAGTGTGACTTTATGATATTTGGGTTTACTTGCATCTACTTTGGCTTTGGCTTCAAATCGAAGTTTATCTAGATATCTTCTGCTTACCAATTTCCCTTGATACAAAGGATGTTTTTGATCTTGATTTAAATCAAAAATAGGCACAACATCCTTTGAATTTCTCTGTTCAGGGGATTGGGATAAGTCGATGATTTGAACATTTCCCTTTGCATAACTTGGGATTTCATTAAATGTAGTCACCACTTGCTCTACCCCTTTATCATCTTGATAAATCATCATTAAATTGCCTTGATTCACATCAATTTCAATGGCTTTTTCTAGGTGATTTACATCTGAAGCTTTGGGCTGTGTTGTATCGGATGATTGGCATGCGACAAGGGTCGCAAAAAGAACAATCAATAATAATTTGATGATATGAATTTGCATGATATTCTCTTAGCTCCTCTGATTTCCTATGAGGACATACTTTGTTTTTTTAACGCATGAATATTAAAATAGTTAATGCTAAAATGCGCAATAAATACGGCAATTAAATCCCCAGTATATTGAAACATCAAAGCAAAAACAAATCCCATGAATAATGCACTGATCGTCCAAGGGATATGAGATTTTTTCAGTGGTATATGTAAACTACCAAAGATCACAGCAGAAATCAAGATACCATATTCTTGTTGTAACCATCCCCTAAAAATCACTTCTTCTACCAAAGAACTACTCAGTGCAAGTAGCGTGATTTCTGTGGTTGATTTATGCCTAAATATGGGCGCAAATTCTGCATTTAATCGTTGAGCCCAAGCAAATTTCTTGGAAACAAAAGAAGTGAATAGCACAAATACAAAAGCAACAGATATGCCTAGTAGCACCTTGATTTCTACACTGCTTTCATTGGCATGATTTGGGATATACAAGAGTAACCAAGGGGATAATCCAATGAAGAGATAATAAGCGATCAATACGATCAAGAGAAGAAGATAAATCAACATCAAAGGATCCGATCAAAAGCTTCTAGAATTTGCCCAATATTACCACCCTGTCCTTTGATCCCTAGATTGACTGTGTCTGGTCCAAAAATATGTCCCCCAATTTGATCTACCCGAACATCTAGCAATGGATAGTTTTTATCGGGTAAAGCAGCATGAATAGGGATCAATGGGTCGAATTGTGAAGGGACCAAGAGTAAGGGGGTATGGAGTTGATCTAGATGTCTCATTACCGATTGTGAATGATAATAATCTTCTGCAGATTCAAAACCAAAATAACGACAAAGCACATGTAGATCCCAATCTTTAATCCTTGAAATACGCTGGATTTGTGCAAGGGGTGCGATAGGGTCAGCTAATCGTTGATACATCTGTTTGAGTCCATCGAGTAGATATTTTCGATATAGATTGATTCTAAAATGATCGATATATTCTTGAGTTGCCGCTAGATCTAAAGGAGAACTGCAAGCAGCTGCATGATCAAGTATGCCTTTGTATTGGGGATCAGTACAAAAACGAGCGAGTTGATGTCCGCCCATCGAAAAACCAATGGCAAAATAGGTGGTGTGCTTTTTAAGCGCTGGATGATTTAACCATTGAGCGATTTCATGGTATGAGCCACCATGGTATACACCAGCACTGCTCTTACCAGTACCAAGATGAGATACGCGGAGAATAGACCAGCCTTTTTTTTTGGCGAGATTTGATGTATAACACAAATATTCAGCTTCAGCATGTCCACCCAAGCCCGGAAGAAGCAAGAGCAAAGGACTATGATTTAAATCACTGGGTTCATAGATCCCTTCCAATTCTAGAGGTTGGGTAGGGGATGCGATATGTGTGGCATAGGGCGATTTAATCTTTAATTTTAGGTGTTGTGCCAGCGTATTTTCATATTGATAAGATTGATGTTTGATCTTGCCTGAAATCGTATAATAATGACCTAAGAATGAAGAAAGCATTTTGATGATTCTCCTCATCGATGGAAGTGATGAGTTATTTAGCTAACCATTTGAAATAAGCGACCAACTCATCTTCTTTCCATGGTTGAACGCTGATCAGTCTCAATCGCACAATCCCATCTTTATCGATGACATAGCTTTCGGGTAGTTTTTCAGTACCATAGCGATTGAATTGTTTCCCTTCTGGATCTCTGTAGATTTGCATTTGTAATTTTTCTGAACCGAGTAATTGTTGAATGGGCGCCCAACTGTCATCAGAACTTAAAGCGATGATGCTAAAATCTTCTTTGACCATTTCTCTGGCCAAACCTTCCAAATCGGGCATTTCTTCGATACAAGGTGGACACCAAGTTGCCCAAAAATTGAGAAGAAGCACTTGTTTTCTACCAAATTTCTCTCTTAATGCAGAGAGTTTTAGGATATTGCCTTGTGCATCTTCCAATTGAAGATCATCAAAGGGTTTATTGACGATTTGGGCTTGGTAACGTCTTGCAATTCTCGCTTCAGGTGAAGTCAGCGTATCGTTTTTGTGATAGTGTGCCAACAAAATAATCATCAGCAGGGTTGTCCATAAAATCCCAAGATGAATTGTTTTCATAGAGATATCCTTCAGCGTTTGTTTTGTTTTCTGATTTTTAAGCTATCGTTTTGAGCTTCTTTGAGCAGGGTTTTTCTATGGGCATCCATATTTAAAATTCTGGATTCTTTTTCTTGAAACGCTTCAATACTCAAGTCTTTTTGAGAAACAAGCAAGGCTTTATATTCTTTTTTAAGAAGTTCATCACAAGTTCTAAGGCAATTTAATGCTTTAAAAGGGAGTGATTGGGCTTGGTATACTTGTGCGAGATAGAGCCAACCATCGATGGATTTGGGGCATCTACTGCTGAGTTCTTCAAGGATTTTCACTGTGCCAATGAGATCATCCATACTCAAACGAATGGAAGTCCAATGCAAGTAAGCTTCTGGGCGATTGGGTTCAAATTGTATGGCTTCAGAGAGCACTCTTTCAGCTTCTACAATTTCATCTCTTTCTTGGTGTTTCATCGCAAGATAAAGCAAGAGATCATATTCAAGCATCACTTCATCATCTGATGATCTGACTTGATCGATTTCACGATTTACGACTTTGGTGGCTTGAGGGTTTTGTATTTTTTTGGCTGTAATCCATAAGGGTTTCAGTTCTAAAATAGGATCAAAGTAATCGATTTCTTCTCGATGAATGATCTCTAAACCAGCTTGTTCATGTAGGTTCTTGAGTTGAGCTTCGCTATACACATGAATGCTAAGAGAATCTTGATCTTGAGGATGTTTCTCTTGAGGTCCTACCCAAAATTGATAACGGAAAAAACCAGCTGTTTTTAGAATTCTACCGATTTCTAGAAAATAAGCTTCAGTCACATCTGCGGGTAAATGCGCAAGA
>JACCDO011367414.1_pt1 | contig 11285 bp, 10 predicted proteins | sample 7446101 | NCBI WGS metagenome assembly JACCDO01 (sample SAMN15323440, study PRJNA562643) | freshwater metagenome | isolation source: river surface water | place: USA:Blue River Watershed | collected 2017-08-16
ACTCAACCAGTTCAGGGATAGTTGTCGCTAGATTAACCACTGCACAAAAAATAGCAGCTTCAGCCACTTCTGGTATGGTTGTATTCGACACAGATATCCAAGATTTTGAATTCTATAACGGATACACATGGGTTGGAACAGGGTATTCCTATACTGGTCCATTGTTTTCCTCAAATACAGTAGATGGCTTTGGAAGAATACGTGTATCGAATCCATTTACCTTGTTTGACTCTAGCAATCATTATCGTAATAATGAAAAGTTTTCATATAATTATTACGGTACAGGTGCGACAGGTTCATTTGATGCAACAACTTCTGTTCAAAGTCTTACTGTGTCTGGTTCGAATACTTCTGTTATTGCAGAGGCAAAGCGTGTATGTTCTTATCAACCAGGGAAATCCTTATTAGTAATGTGTAGTTTTGCCCCAAATGAGACTATTGTTTCAGGAGTAACCCAAAGAGTAGGTTACTTTACGGCTACAAATGGTGTATATTTTCAAATAGATGGGCCTACCGCTAGTGTAAATGTGTTAGACAATGGAGTCACAACAAGTGTACTTCAAAGTAATTGGAATCAAGATATGTTAAATGGAAGTGGTCCAAGTGGAATTACAGCAGACTGGACGAAAGCACAGTTATTCTATATGTGTATTGAATGGTTAGGTGTAGGTACAGTAGAAGTTGGATTTGTTGCAAACCAACAATTTATCCCTGTACATAAATTCTGGGGGATGAATAGTTATACAACTACTTACACGCAGAGTGCAAATCTTCCAGTGCGATATGAATTGTTTACAAGTAGTTCTCCAAGTACAGGTACATTAAAACAGATATGTTCGACTGTAATTTCAGAAGGTGGCTATCAGGGTACAAGTACAAAGAATTATTTTAATTTATGGGACCAAACTGTGAATACTAAGTCAGTATCTTCTACTACAGTATGGACACCTATTTTCTCTATGTCATTAAGTACAGGATGTCTAAATGCTATCATTATTCCGTCACAAGTGGATTTGTTCTTGACTACAAATGGAACGATTCAATATAAATTGGCTTTAAATGGTGTATTATCGGGAGCATCCTGGACAGGCGCAGCATACGACTCTAGTGTAGTGGTAGATTACTCTGCAACTAGTATTACATTCAATGGGAATACAAAGATATTAGATATGAATTTTGTGACGAGTTCCAATCAGGCAAAGAGTATACTTTCCTCTAGTGCATCTGACTTCAATTTTCAACTAGGGAGATCGTTAAGTGGACTAAATACGTATACCCCGGATGTCCTTACAGTGTGTGCTGTTTCTCTTGGAGGAACTACAAGTGTAACAGGAGACATAGGATGGTGGGAGATTGGTATGATGTAGTAGTTTCTGCTCTCTTTATTTCTTATTTTTATCTTTTATAAAAGATAAATGTCATCTACTGTTCAATTTAATGGAGATATTGTATCTAACAATGGTTCATTTAATGTTGCGAATATAACAAGTATTACTGGTTCATTAATTGGTTTACCACAAACGTTTAGAGTTAATAATCCTAACTCTGGGTTATTACTTCTCTCTACAGGAGGTTCTACTAGTAGTTGTACAACTAATTCTAAATTATCTTACCTGGATGGAACATTAGCTTCTCCTGGTATTTCTGTATCTACATTGTCCGTAACAGGGACATTTCAGTTTGGATTACCTCCTCAAACATTTTATCCACATGGCGCAAATGGGTTTAGTGTAAATGAAAATTTTGATGCTTCAAATAGCTCTACACAAACAGCGTATCATTTTACATCTGGAAATATTTCACGGAATATAGTATTTGATTTAGCAGTAACTGGCCAGTATACAACTATGTTCGGAACATATGGAACGGCTGGAAGTAATCAATTTGTTATTGGAAGTGAAACTGCAAATACTTCTTTTAGTTTTAAGAAAGGATTAGGTATTCAACCTATAAATTTAGCAGGGGGGACTACTTTAATGAACATTGACAATAACGGTAATATGAGTCTTCCTTTAGGTACACTACTCATTTCAAACTCTACGAATGCAACTGGGTCAGCAACTGGAGCACTAATTGTAACAGGTGGAATCAACGCAAACGGGGTAAGTGTATTTAATAACACTCTTTATGCTCCTTCTTTAAATCCTAATTTTATAAATAGGGGTAATCCTGGGAGAACTTCTGAATTACTACTAAGTAATTATAACACGGTCCATTACTACTCAGTCTCTTCTTCTACAGGATATATAGATATATCTACACTGATGGTAGAAAATGCTGTATATGAAGTTGAATTTAACTGTTATGGAGCTAGTAGTACAAATAATGATATGTATTTATATCCTAATTATACCGGTTACTCCGCATCTTCTTTTTATACCATATACACTCAATCTGTTAACGCAGGGACAGGTGTGTTTTATGCCTCAAATAATAGTATTGCATTTTACTTTGACTACGTATCAGGAACATTTGGTTGGGACCCAGTTGGAAAAATTATAATCTATAACAACAGAAGTGCAAAGAAAGTAAAACTAGAGGCAGGAGATACTACTGCAACGGTTAATGGTCAAGGATATTGGACATCAGGAGCAAGTAATTTTGAACGTACAACAGCAACTCCTATTGTATATGATACAACTACACAATGGAATACCATAGGACGAATTTCATTTAGCGCAGGTTATAACGTTACATTTTCCAACTGGAACGTATGGGTTAAGCGTATTATGTAAAACGATTTAAATACACTAGCCCTTTAGGTAAGTAAATAGAGATGTCTAAAATATTACTTGATTTATCCCCAATACTCTCTGTAGTATTATTTTTCATTTTTGTAAGTAAACACTACACAGAATTAAAAGAATTTGTGACGACGATTGTAGCCAGAAATGGTTTTCGTATTACAAATGACATATTACTGTGTTATTTATTTTTACTTTCTGTTATGTTATATAGTGTATCGCGTGTATTTCCTACAGTTGGAGTAGGAATATGTGGATATCTACTCCTTGGTATGATAGAATGAACACTCTATATTATTATCACTTATTTATCAATATTATACACGTATTACATTACATTTGTATCCATTTTTAAAAACTATTCATAATTTAAAAATTTTAATTTTTTTAAAAAAAAGTAGTACATTTTTATTTTCATTTTTATTTTTGTACTAGTTTTATTTTAAAAATTCAACTTTTGAAAGAATTATAAAAAAGAAATAAAATTATTCTTATTATTATTGCACTTGAATATTGATAAATAAGTAATAATAATAAAGTTGTGCATGTTATCATATATCTAACTTTTATTTTTATACAGAATATTGCGTATAAAAATGTAAAAATAGTAAAAGGTAAGTTTTTACTTACGTTCCTTAATGTCAACTGGGGTAATCTGATGTTTGCTAAACGTTAACCCACTAAACTTATTGTATGCTTCCAAGAAATCTTCCATGAACAGAAATGATGTATGTGTTGTTTTCTCCATAACATACGAATAATACAATCGTTTATACCATCCATTTAAATTTTGTCTACACCACTCTTCAAACAATTTACGTTCTTCTCCAAAAGAAATATAACTATCCATCAACTCTTCATTATGTTCATTCTCTTTCTCAAACTCACCACGTATTGTTTTCTCTATTTCTTCTGTATAGTATGCGACTACTTCTATATCAATCTCTGGATAACCATTTAAAATATTAAGTAAACGAGTCATATGCCCTGTATTACATGTTGATTGCATATCAATACACTCATCCTCTATACGAATAAGCGCATCTTTAAAATAGTCTGTCTTTTCTAGTCTTAACACCCGATAATACACTCTCTGAAAAATACTGCCAAGTGTAAGTTTCGTAGGAGAAAACTGTGTCATATCGGTTAGTATTCTATCAAATGCAAATATAAGTTTCTTTGGATGGATGTTCTGTTTAACACACATATCTCTATATTTATTCACTGTTTTCTGTGGAGATTCGTCTGGGATAACATCTTTACTCAACGCAATCAACTTACGTCTATATAAGGTATTCAAAATGGTATCATGTACATTCTGGGAATCCGTAGAGATATCATATTTACTTGCAGGTGTTTTTGCAAGTGCACCCGCTCTAACCATAGCATTCTGTCTGTGACGATGTTCTTCCAATTCTTGTTCCATTCTTCTTCTAAGTTCAGGGTCTTGACAACTATGCAAGAACACATCAAGGATAGCAAAATGGCGTTCCTCTGGAAGTGTACGATGACGTATTGTTTCCGTAAGTATTCTATGTAAGTCTGCACGTAATTGTACTTCTTCTTGTGTACGTGCACAATCATTTCGTAAGAGATAAATACTAATCGATTGAAAGGTTTGGAAGTCTTGGTCACTTAAATCTTGTATTCTTGTAGTTATAAACTGGGTTAATAACACACTATATGCAGAATATGCAACATATGCAATTTCTTCTCTTGTTATTAATGATAATTTTTCTGGATATTTTCTGTCAAACTGAATAAGTTCACTTAGTCGTAACATTCGTCCAATTGTCGTAGGATGTTTTAATCCTTTAGCTAGACCAAAGTAATCACGTATGTCAACATACGTTTCCCTCTCAACAAAGGGTTTCGTTAATTTAGATAATAGGGTCGCCATTTGTTTACCATACTAACTACTCCTTTTTTCTTTAAATAAGAATTCAGGGTTAAAACTGATTTTCTTTACCGTAATCTACACAATACTATCTTATTACAATTACGGTAAAGATGACTCTTGCTACAATCAAAGAATGTGTACGTCGTGGAATACATGTAACAAAAGAAATTATACAAGATGCGGTCCATTCGGATGGAATACATACACTTCGATTTCTCTGGGAAATAAAAGATGTATTTGCGGATGTTCTTCCCCAAAATTACTTTAAAACAACTGATCTGTTATCTACTAGTGCACAGGCAGGTAATTATGAATGTTGTGAGTTTCTCCTTGATGAAGGGATGCAAGGGGATGACTATTGTTCTACAGAAGCAGCAATCATTGGAAATCTTCCCATTTTACAACTATTTTACTCACGAGGAGTAGACATAGGAGAAAGCACTATATTAGAAGTGTGCGCAGCTGGACAGTTAGAATGTTTTATGTTTTGTATAGAAACGGTTGGATCAGAAATACGCAGACACTATATCCGACATATGTTAAAATATCCAAAACTAATAGAGTACTGCATTTATCGCAACCTAATTATACTTTCATTAGAACATATTGATATCGCTGTAAATCAAAAATACTGGGATACACTAGAGTTCCTTCTTTCTCACAATCTTTATATGCATCTTTTTCGCCCATATCACACAAATCGTTTTGTTATGCACAGATTAGACAATCTTATCGAACAAGTACTCCAAAAAGGATTATCCTTCTCAACAAATGTGTGTAACATTGCGATTAAAAATAAAGATATCGATATGTTATGTATGTTGCATTCGTATGGATATCCAGTTGGATTGCGTCAATGTAAGCTATCGATTCTGACTAGGTTTGAACCTGGTTTATTTTATTGTGTTCCATTCTTGAATAGAAAAGATGAAATGAGTTGTATTTCCTTTGCACTTAGTCATGATTATGATAAGTTGTGTTTTGATTTAATTCAAAGAGGATGTCCGTATTCACTGTTTGATATATCGAGGGGTTTATCTAAAAAGCCAAAAGAATATATAGGTGGACTTTCTGACCATCCTGTATTTCGTACTTTGTTTATGAATTTATCGGTGAGATATACAGAAGATTTTAAGAGATTACACTCTGTAATTCAGCAAAAGAAAAAATATTTACTTACTACTCGAGAGGTACTTAAGGGTACACTTGGAGATAAAATGCCGAATGATATTATACAGTATGTGATATCGGGATACCTGTAAGGAACCTTAGGTTCCTTACAAACCTCCTCTCATCGTTTTAGTTTATATTTTTATACACATACATAGTATGATGCGCGTAGCGTGTGTATAAAATTTTATATTATTTTTACTGCGAACGCCCACCGCCGCGCGACGCCAGCGAAGCTGTTTGAACGAAGTTCTATAACAGTTAATTTCTTTTCTTCATACTCTTTAGATAACCACTTTCATTGGATAACCTAGGGATTTACATACGAAGCAAATACTATTGTTATCACTTATTTATACACTTTATGATTGTATAAATACTCACATTTATCTGATATAGATATACAAACGTTATACAAAAGATAAATTTTATTACTTTTATCCATAAGATAACATAAGATATCCATTTTAAATAGATATACTCAGAATGATATTTTAAAAATAGTAATATTTGAAATTTTTGATTTTTTTAAAAAAAAGTAGTACATTTTTATTTTTATTTTTATTTTTGTACTACTTTTATTTCAAAAAGTTAATTTTTAAAAGAATTATAAAAAAAAGAAATATAATTATTTATTAATATCGCGATTTATCAGATATCTTATGTTATCTTATGGATAAAAGTAATAAAATTTATCTTTTGTATAACTTTAGCATATCTAACCCAGATAAAACGAGTATTTATACAAGCATATAGTGTATAAATAAAGGATAACAGTTGTATTTGCTTCGTAAGTAAATCAAATTAGTTATCCAGTAAAGTAGGTTATCTTTAAGTATGAAACTATAAATCTCAAGTTATATCGCGTCGCGCGGCGGTGGGCGTTCTCAGTAAAAATAATTAGTTTTTTATACACACTACTCTGTATAAAAATATAAACTAAAATAACCAAAGATAAATAAAACGATGAGAGGAGATTCGGAAAGAAGAACTTCGTTCAAAGCGCAAGCGCTAAGTTCTTTGCCTAGAAGGAAAACGGATTAGCTACTTGACTCCAAAATGGAATCAATCGAGTATACTCCCGAAATATATGCGCACATATATCTATCTTAGGTAAATATATCTGCCCCAATGTCTTACTTACCACTATAATATCATCTGTATTAAAATCTCCACACAAACTCATCATAAATTCATCCTCTAGAATCGCAGAGTAAAACTCATACCCAACCATACTATAAAAGAATAACCGAAGAGAGTGGAGCGAAATAAGTATATCCTTCCCATCATCCTCTGTATCATTATGCTGAAACCACCTCAAAAAGTGTAAACACAAATAATCCACTCTCATCTGATATTTATCCGCAGGGATATCCAGTGCGATTATAGTATGATTATACCATTTAAAGAAACGAGCCTCTGTAAACTCAGGCTTGTCCGAATATTCAATAATACTCAACGAATTAATAAAACTATCTACCCATTTATCATGCAAAGCAATCACAATTTCCCTTTTACGAGCTGCAAGCTGTTCCGGGGTCATCAACTTACACGCATCAGATTGCTTTTTCACCATTCCACGAATATACTCATGACGATGACGCTCACTTATCGAAAAGTGTTCGTTGGATGTTGCCTTCTCTTTAAAGGTATCATTCTGTCGAGTAATAAGGTGAAATACAGGCAACTTTGCTAAGGTAACGGTTCCTCTCTCCTCATCATATGACATCACTGGAGTGTGCTTGGAGACAATCGGATGTGTTGGCTGTTTCTCTACTGGGGTAGAAGAGGACATCCTCTTTTTATCTTCTAACTTCTTCTTTAAGCGATCTCTGGTGGACATACGGAATGTAATCTTAATTATAAGGTAATCTTGTAGGGAATAATCTGATTTTTTTCACTTTTGTAGTTCTTTTTTATTTTGAGCACCTAGCTTATAAATAGTAAACGATGTTATCCACTAGACTACTCCAAGATGCTAGTTATTACTCTTTTGTTCGAAATCAACCGTCGGGCGGAGGAGGTGGTGGAAGTGGTCCAACTGGAACAAATATAGAAATCATATCCGGGTCTACCGTTATTCCATATACAAATAGTACCACACAATCACCAACAAATTCTCCATGTTGGCAACTCTTTTATGCAAATCAGACAACAACATTTACCCAAATTAAACAATATACATATACAAACGGAGTAAACGGATGGAACTATTATATTTCTATTGCACCATCTCCTGGTTCGCTTTCGTTTGCTAGTGCAACTGTTTCTTCTATAGGAAACCAGGCAAGTGTAGGTTATTCTCCTGGAGGAGTAACGACAACAACGGTTACATCACAAACTGTAAATGCAGGATACTACTTTTTAGTAGGTTGTGTAAATGGTCCATACTATAAGACATTTAACGCAGCTGCAAGTAATTATATCTTTACTCTATCTGGTATTCCAAAGGTAACTATGGTTAACTCTACCTACTGGAGAAATCATGGTGTAGCAGATCAGACAATGAATATACCTACACAATTAGGAGGAAGTGGTACATATAATGCCCCTACAAACACAATCTGGTGTTTTAATCTAGGAGGAATTAGTTAAAAAAATGATATTCTACACACAATCCTTATCTACTTTAAACATGAGTACAGATGAGTGCAGTATTTGCTGCGAACCTTTATATGAAGGATACACACTAGACTGTAAACACTCTTTTCATGAAGAATGTCTAGAGAACTGCAGAACAGATGTCTGTCCATTGTGTCGTAAACCATTTACTCTTTTAGCAGACGTATACATACTAACTCTAAAATGTGGTGAGCCTATTAATAAAGCTATCTTATTTCGAGAGTTTCCTGTGTTACAAACCGATACATTTAATATATTTAATACTGAAAACTCGCGAAATGAGGTTATCCTACAGTTTTACACTTCAGAAAAAAGAGATAAATGGTTTACTTACTTTAATCAATACAATGTGTGCACTAAACACAATATACAAATAAATGTTAGAGGAAAAAGATAGGAATAACAACACTTTTTTTCTTTACCTACTATTTTACTATATATATAGTAAAATATGCTGTCCACTAGACTACTCCAAGATTCTAGTTATTATTCTTTTACTCGGACAGTTCCGACTCCTACACCTACTCCAAGTGGAACAGGTACTATTCGGGTAAATATAATTGGACCATCCGATACAGCATCTTATTATGCAGATGTTATCTCAAAGATTACCACTGCAAAAAACGCGCTGTATTCTGGAAAGACACTCACGATTACACAGAATAATAGTTCCTCTTATGCAGGAAGTGATTTAACTACGTCAAATTATGACTGTGTAATGATTTGGTCAAATGGAAGTTATTCCAATACCGCATTAGGTACCAATCTTAACTCATATATTACATCTGGAGGTGGTTTTGTAATTTGTGTATTTGCAAATGCTAGTGTAGCACTTCCAATCACATTCAGTTACACAAATACACCCACTGTATTCCCTGGAAATCAAAATGCAGGAGGTGGATTAACGTTAGGAACCTACACATCAAGTGACCCATTAATGCTAGGAGTAACTTCTTTTAACATAGGAACATCAGGATATGGTGCAAATAATTTAACCCTTCAATCAGGGGCGACTACTGTTGCACAATACAATAATGGTAATATATTAGTTGCAAAGAAAACGATAGGAACTGCCAGAACAGTAAGCTTAAATTTTTTTCCACCTTCATCAACCGTTAGATCAGATTTTTGGACTTCCAGTACAAATGGTGGAGAACTTATGTGTAATGCAATCATATGGACAGGTAAAGGAGTATAAACACATTATTTTTATTTTATTATTTGATATAATTGGGTAATTCAATTATATACTTACACAGTGTGCGTTTTTTTCTTTTTAAGGTAATTCATAAGTTGAAGATAATCACCTTCTTTCATTGTATCGGAGTGTTCAAATAATAGTTCTGCTAATTTGTCCAAACACTCACCCTCTTCTGGAGGTACAGGAGAATAACGTAACATATGTAAAGGAGAAGAACTATTTGGAACAAATGGAGCAGTTAAATATAGTGCATGACGTAATACGCTTTCTGGATAGCTATATTCTACTGAATGTTTTTCATGAATATGCATTTCAATTGGGATAAACTTTTTACAATTGCGTATAACATATTCATCATGTATATCATTCCCAATATAAAACCTATATGCATGAAGGTTTGTTATATACTCATCTTCAACAGGATTAGTCTCATCATATGTACATTTAAACCGAGTTACAGCACTGTATTGTTTGATATCTGATATTTGGAGTGTAATACAACCTGCTAATTGCAAAGAAGGTAATATAGAATATATGGTTTGCATAGATAATCCTTGCAAAGCAGGACTTATTTCAAATAATTGGTGTTTCATTGTTTAAATTAACTATTTAAGGGTAATTGTATATAGGTTTTCCAACAAAAAATCATTTTATGCAGTATTGTTTGCTATACAACTAAAAAAGAAAACAAAAGTATAAAAAGATTAAAATACTAAAAAGTTAAGATTTTTAAAAAAAAGTAGTACATTTTTATTTTTAATTTTATTTTTGTACTACTTTTTTTTTAAATTTTCAACTTTTCAACTTTTGAATAAAATAATACACTATTACTAAAAGAATAATGAATAAATTCAGTTATTTAATAGTATTGATTGCATGTATTGCATTTATTTGGATGGGTATTACCATATCCTCTCTTAAACAAGAAATAAATGATATAAAAAAGGGAGAAGGAAAGAAAGGAAACGAATACTATACCATAAATAGTTTAGAAACTCCCCAAAATTACAACATATCAAGTTCTACTCCTCCTATCTATACCCCTGTAGAAGACATATACGCAAGAGTTGTTCGTACAAAAGAGGTTGTCCCTACTAATGACGAAATTAAACAAAAGTATACAACATGCATTTCTACCCCAGGAAATACAATAAAAGGATGCCTTATTGAATCCAATGCAGGAGTAGATAATAATACCTGTAAAGAAATGTGTCAACTAAGTGTAAACCCATTGTCAACATACTGTACACGTGTATGTTCTGAATTGATGACATCTCAACGTAATAGTTGTGCATCTGGAATGTGTTAAAATGAGTTTTACATTTACTTTCTACTTTACAAATTAATTAATCAGATAAACAGTATAATCAAATGACACTCATCGGATTATCAGGCTTTATAGGTAGCGGAAAGGATACCGTTGCAGCCTATCTAGTTGAAAACCACGGTTTTATATCTATTTCATACGCATCTGCATTAAAAGATATCGTATCTACCCTTTTTGGATGGGATAGAACAAAGGTAGAAGGAACTACAAAAGAAGATAGACAGTGGAGAGAAGAAGTAGATACATGGTGGGAAACTAAATTAGATATCCAAGGATTTACCCCAAGGGTTGCTTTACAGAAAATAGGAACGGATGTATTTC
>JACCDO010784398.1_pt1 | contig 11283 bp, 14 predicted proteins | sample 7446101 | NCBI WGS metagenome assembly JACCDO01 (sample SAMN15323440, study PRJNA562643) | freshwater metagenome | isolation source: river surface water | place: USA:Blue River Watershed | collected 2017-08-16
ACAGTCAAATCTTCTGTAAAATTACAGTAACTATACGTACTATATTAACCCGTGAGCCCAAATCTTCTCTTAAATACACTCTACTTCGGCTAATTCCTGTCAAAATACTTTATTATATTAGTTACATGTGAAATAAATATTCCTCCGCCTCTTGCGTTCACTATACCTTTCTTAAAATATAACACTTGAACGTACTTATATTAGATTTACTATAACATGTTTCTTAATTACTTTCAAATAAATGTATCATATTATCACATAATATATAGTATATTTATAATATACTATATATATTAATATAATTATTATTCACTCAAAATAATTATTCCTTTCCAAAAATTGTGTAAATATATCAAAATCCATTAAACTCATTAAATGACAGCTAATTAATTTCGTATAGTCAACTCTACGAATATGACATGGGATTCCTAAATAATTACAATGTGTAAACTCAAATTCAGTAGATTTAATAATTTCACTATTAATTTCTGGCAACTGAACTAAATATGCAATTCCTACATCACATGCTGGTTCTAAGTTTTTTAAATTATACTCTCTACATATACGAAGCCATTCATCCATAAAAGTTCCGACTCGCGGATATATCTTATCAAAACATCCCTTTGTTAAAATAAATCCTGGTCCCCCTGAATGAAAATAAATATCTTTCTCCCCTATTTTCCGTACACATCCATGCCCCCCTATATACTGATTGCGTGTATAATCAATACTTTGTAGATATTTACTCAATTTCTTAATATTAAGATATGTATCAGTTCCAATACACATTACAAATTTAGTTGAATACTTTTCATAAATATACTTTAATCCCAAATACTGTTTATAACTAGCTGACATATAATCATTATGAACACCTTCTAAATGTACATATATATCTCCAACTAAATCGGTCACTTCTTCTCCCAAAAAATATACTAGTTTCATATTATACAAATTTACTAATGAACCATATGTTTCATTAATTTTATGTATCTGTTGTTTATAAAACTCCTTTGTTGCACATGCATATACACAGATAATTAAATCGTACATCTATATATAAAATAGTATCCCTCTTTAAATATTAATAAACAGTAACTGTAGATACACATGGAATACATGTAAATGTTATATTATTTTCACCAGGTATATATAAATCAAAAGAAGGACCAAATATACTTCCACTCGCTTTTGCTGTACTAAGCAACATAATCTGTAAATAAAAACTTGATGCCTGTGAAATTATTTGGGTATTTGTTGTATCTGGCATATACATTAATTTTGTATGAACATCAATATATTGAAAATTTCCAACACGCGTTGTCTGAACTCTGCCTACATTTTGCGCACCATACGATTGATTATATACATTGCTAAATAACCCTATTGTACTTACCCATGTAAATGCATCAAATGATGTACTAAGATATATAGAATATTGACTATCTACAAAAACATTATATTGTCTTGAATTTATAATACGCGCTAGCCCATCACCAAACCATACATTTGGAGTTTTAATAATAATAGGATATGGTGAATTAAGATTAGAAGCAGAACTCATATATGTATAGGGTTCTGGTACAGCACCCGCAACAGGATACTCATACGTATTTCCACCACTTCTCCATATTGTATAAGGAATTGTTGAAATAAATGTTCTTCCAAGAGCAGATGTTGTACTTACAAGAGAATCATGTACATAGTTTGTAATACTCACTGAAAATGTAGATGTGTCAGGAAATCCATTGGCCCACGTATAGTCATAAAACGTATAGTTTTTCATAAAACTGCTCGGCCCCACAGCAAACATTGTCAGTGTTGAAAAGGGCGTCGTATCATTGCTCAATGGAAGACTGCGATACCACGAGAATGTGTCAATATTATACGACCCGGAGGCCATTTTCTTCTATCCTACCCTACGGAGTTTATTAAGTAGTCTCCTGTGCACCGTCTAATCTTTAATTTAAGCAGTCTACAGTAGAAAACTATAGAAATGGCAAATTGGACTCCTAATAAGTTCGCCAAATTAACAGGTGTACTTGCCCAATCAATGCCTACATTTAGTAAGAGTTTGGGAGATGAAACGGATCCAATCTCTGGAATCGTAAGAGCAGGGGTACCATTTAATCGACACAATATAAAAACCCGCAATATGGCGCAAGGAGGTAAACTAATCAAACAAAAATTCGCTAAGCCTATAATCTTCTTATGGAGGTCCTTGTCTGGGCCCACAGAAGCGCGCTTTCGTTATGATTTATTTTTACGCGATAATCCTAATTTTCCAAGAATTTTTAAAACAGACGAATTTATAAATGAATTCATAAGAACATTCAGACAAGATGGTCCAGCAATTGCAATATTAGGTGATGACACAGATCCGTTGGACTATTATAATAAATTTGCGATGGACTATATTAATAATGCTCTAGAAACATATAAGAAAGAAAATCCTGGTAAAAATCCAACTGAACTTCAAACTATAAGAAAACAGATTGTAGCAGACTTTGTTTATGAGAATGAATACGATTTCTTTAATGAAATGATAAAAGCCTTAACAAATCCATTACCACCCCTACATACTGAACTTGTTAATAATGCCACTAGAGGACGATATTTAGAATCACTACCTGACCGTGCCGCCATATATAAACGCCTTATCAGAGGTGGTGCTAGAAGAAAAACACAACGGGGTTTGCATCGCAAAACGAGACGTCACCGACACAGACGCAGCCGCCAGACAAAGTCGCACAATTTCTAAGTCTAAAAGCACACACTAATAACAGGAGAGAATGACCCAAGGAGGCGGTCTATTACAACTTGTAGCACAGGGAAAACAAGACGTTTTTTTAACTGGCAATCCAAGTGTCACATGGTTCAAATTCGTCTATCGCCGCTACACTAACTTTGCTATAGAGTCCCAACGTATGTACTTTGATGGTACTCCCAACTTTGGCCAGAAGATTTCTTGTCTCGTCCCGCGCAACGGTGACTTGCTCGGTCCTATTTTCTTAAAAGTCACACTGCCCCAACTTTATTTGGCCGATGGTGTCACAAAGGTCGGCTATGTCAATTCTCCTGGTCACGCACTCATCCAAGAAATCAGTGTCCAGGTCGGCGAGCAGGAAATCGACAAGCAAACGGGTCAATGGATGGAAATATGGTCTTCTTTGACCGTAGATGCAAGCCAACGCACAGGCTTCCAAGAAATGGTTGGTCAGAAACCTGGGTACCCGTTGATTGATTATAAGAATAACGCCTACGATTTGAGTGGGGGCAACCAAACGGCACCCAAGTGGGTCTTTAGTCGTGAGGCGGGCACTCTGAATGTAGACTTGAGTGGTATTCGTATTGTTGACAGCAAAATTAGTCCTGGACCGAATACAGGGGTTGGATACGCAGCTGGAAATAACAACTATGTATATCCAAACCAATATGATGAGCCTATTATGGGTCCCATAACACTCTATATCCCTCTGCGCTTCTGGTTTAATAAGAATCCCGGATTGTACATGCCGCTCTTGGCTATGCAATATCATCCAGTCCGTATCAATGTTACACTTGCGCCCCAACAAAGCATGTTCTACACAAAACAACTTTATGCACCTGAGGCCCCCAATGCACCCGCAAATTGTAACGCAGGATTATCTGTCCAGCCCGCACAACTGGATATTCAGCTCTGGGGTGACTATGTCTTCTTGGACGTTCCTGAGCGCCGCCGCTTTGTCAGTGCACCACTTGAATATCTCATTGAGCAAGTCCAATACACGCCGCCCCTCGCAATTCCTAGAAACTCGCGCAATGCAACCTTATCGCTGAACTTTAATCACCCCATCAAAGAGTTCATTTGGGTCTTGCAGCGCGATGTTATGATTAATCGCCACGAGTACTTCAATTGGAGCAGTCTCGGCTTCTATGAAATCCAGATGAATCAGGTAAATGGATTGACTCAACCTCCCAATCGTACAGATTTGATGGTAGATGCCAAGATTCAATTGGACGGCCAAGACAGATTTGATGCCCGAGACCCCAAGTACTTCCGTCTCGTCCAGCCCTATCAGCGCCACACATCAATTCCCTCCGATCGGTATATTTATGTCTATAGCATCGCCTTGCGTCCTGAGGACCAACAGCCGAGTGGAACTTTGAATGCGAGTCGTATTGACAATCTAGTCTTGCAGCTCGGCATGTCTGCCCAGGGGGCCAATTACAATACAAGTGCATTGTTCGGTGATATGTCAGCCTATGTGTATGCAACCAATTACAATGTTTTCCGTGTCATTGATGGCTATGCGGGTCTATTGTTCTCTGTTTAATTGAGTATGAACTTACAGGAGAGCCTTCATGGAGGGTGCAGTAAATGCAACAGCGGAAAAAGCAAATGCTTTGGCAGACGCTGCAAAGAAAGCAGCGGAAGCGGCAGAAGCGGCAGTACAACAAACAAACAGATTTGCAGATAAATTTAAGTATACACGAAAGAACTATTGGGGAGGTCCTTGGTACCCCTACTGGACACTTATTGTAATTACAATTTGTGGCGGATTCTTTGGCCTTGACCATTTCTGGCTCCGAAGTCCCACAAGCGGTCTACTCAAAATACTTGTAAATATACTTGGTCTAGGTATTTGGTATATCTATGACATGATTCAAATTATAGGCGACCAGAACAATGTAATGAACTACGGTCTCTCAGCACCTATGGTTGGTCCTCTCGGTATCGGCGCTGGAATGTTCGTAGACAATCAACCTGAAGCAGCGACCTCTAAATCACCTTTCCGATTCTTCGCATATTTGGCACTCGTATGTTTGCCATTTGGCTTTGACTTTTTAATTGCGGGCGATAGTAATGGAGCATTTGCTCGCTTCTTAACATCACTCATTCCATTCTTTTGGCCCATTGGATTCATCTGGGGGTCTATCAATATGTTGAAGGCGTTCTTCATGCCAACATCGGTTTTTGAAGACGGCACAAGTCGCATGTTTCCAATGACATGGCTTGGAATGGAGGCTCATGGACCGAGTGTACTTGGTCCGAAGGATGTAATGTCAGGGGCTGAAAAAGAAGGCGGCGGTTTCCTTAATGTAATACTGGCACTTTTACCAGAAATAGTTCAAAAAGCCATTATGACAGCATTCCCCCAATTAAAAGTTGCTGCAGATTCTGCGGCCACTGCTGTGCAGGCTGCGGCCACTGCTGTAACTGTTGGGGCGAAGACAGCAGAGACAGCATTTGAAGCAGGTCAACAGGTTATTAAGGCTGTAACACCTCCTGCAGTTGCAGCTGCTGGAATTGCTTCTGGATTGGCTCAACAACTCCCAGCAGCTGCTGGTTCAGTTTCTGGAATCGCGGGGGCAGTTGGAGCCCAGCTCCAACAACAAGCTACTGCTGAACTTACAAAGGCGGCTGCAGGGACAGCGGCAGGTACTCTTGCAGCGAATCCAGCACTAACCACCGGTTTAGCAACAGCGAGCGCTCTTGGAGCATTGCCCAAAGGAATGACTGGAGGTGGCTACGGTAATGGCGATGATGGCTACGCATCCACTGCACTCTTTGTACTCCTGGTCAGCGTTCTTGCAGGAGGTGCATACATGGGATTCAAACGCCTAAACGGCGCACTTCCTTTTTTCAAGAGTAAGAAGAATGGTCAAGGACAAGAACGGGATGATACCCCTCCCAAACCATCTGGACTTTGAGGCGATGCTCAAACCTCGCGGCAATCGCCCGAGTAACCAAGACCTCATAGAACCTCTTCCCGTGTATGCACCTTGGGTCATTGTATCTTTCTCCGCCAAATGGTGCGGACCTTGCCAGAAGCTTGATAAGAAGAGCCTCGTAGATGCGACTCCTGCTGCGAAATGGTACGCGGTCGACGTGGATGAAAATGACACAACGCTCGGCTACTGCGGCTTGAAGAGTATCCCTTCCTTTGTAGTCATTAAAGATGGCGTATTCAAGGATACCAAGAGTGGCGCAGGGTCTGTTGAAGAGGTTCTTGCGTGGCTCCAGGGGAATGGATTGCCTTGCGAAGTTTAAATAAAGAATCTATACTACATACTAAGAGTAAGGACAATGGCCTCCACAATGGAGTACCGACCGTCCTATGAAATCATAGTCGTTGGAGCTGGAATTTCTGGCTTATACGCTACACGAGAACTTTTACGACAATACCCTGGCCTTCGTATTGCACTCGCAGAACGCTACAAGGGTCTCGGTGGACGCACATACAGTTATTGGCCAAAAGGGGGTGCATTTGAGGGAATCCACTGGGAAATGGGTGCGGGGCGAATTCACAAGGACCATAAACTTCTTATGGGTTTGCTGAAAGAATACGGTCTAACGTGGGTCCCAATTTCATCCGATATGACATATCTGCGACGCGGTGAGGAACCTGTGCCAAATCTCTTTGAGAGTATCTATGTTCCTGTATTTATTGCACCTCTTGCCAAACTGTCCCCAGGTGTACTCGCAACCCATACAATTCAAGAACTTATGATACAAATCCACGGCCCTGAAAAAACAGCTGAAATTTTGGCCCATTTTCCATACAGAGCCGAGGTCAATACTTTGCGCGCAGATATAGCGCTCAAGGGATTTATTGGTGGAGAGATGAGCAGCCATGATGGGTATGGAATTATAAAAGAAGGATTTAGTGAACTTATAACACGTATGCGGTTGGATGTTGAGGAGCGCGGTGCTATAATTCTTCCTAGACATCGCTTGATGAATTTAGAAGCGGGTCCTGGTGAAACGACATATCTGGAATTCCAGTTTGGTCGCAAGGACAAGGGTGAACCGCATGGTACTATTACTCTGCGTGCTGAAAAAGCAGCTATATTAGCTCTTCACAAAGATGCAGTTGCAGAACTTCCAGCCTTCCGTGGCTGGAAAACTTTACAGTATCTGAAAACTCAGCCACTTCTCCGCACCTACATGATTTTTAGCACTTCGGCCAAAAAACCAGTCTGGTTTTCAGATTTGAAGCGTGTCGTTACAGCCGATAGGCCTCGCTACATTCTTCCAATGAATATTGTGGATGGTACAATTATGATTAGTTATACAGACGGTGATAATACAGAACCCTATATGACAGTACAGCGAGAGAAGGGTGATAAAGCGCTTTCTAAGATGATTCTTGAAGATGTGCGCAAACTTTTTCCAGACCGTAAAATTCCAGAACCAGTTTTCTTCAAGAGTCATCCATGGGAGACTGGATGTACCTACTGGATTCCAGGAGGCTATTCAGCTGAAACTCAGTCAAAAGTGGCAATTCACCCGTTTCCAGCCAAGATGCCGTCCGTCTGGATCTGTGGCGAGAGTTGGTCTATGCGCCAATGCTGGGTGGAAGGCGCCTTGGAACAAACTGTAAAAATGTTGGAAGCGTTGAAATTCTAGGCGAGCTCTTCTAGAGTCTTGTAGGTTTCATGGCACAAGCCGACGAAATGGCTGTATTTGGCGCTGTATTTGGCGCAGCAATTTTAATAGTAGGCTGTATCTATGGATTTGGTTGCTACTACAAACTGCGGAGTTCTGAACCCAGGATGCCAGAGCAAAATAATATAGAATCCATCTAGAAGGATACTATGCAATCCGATGCGTTGCCATTTACTTTGTATGACTCTATGGATTACGGGGCATCCATGAACAATCAACCTGGACCTCCTGGATTTGCCCGCCGCGATTCTCCAATGGTCCAGACACGCGCCCCAGACATGCCACAAATGACTCCCACAATGTACAGTGACATGAATCAACCATCACTTCACGCCCCTCCCGCACAAGGGGCTACTGGAGGCGGCGGTGGAACAGCTGTCAAACAGAGTCCGCAAGAGGATATTGAGCTCGGCTTTGAGGTTCAAAACACTGCAAAAGACATTAGTAATTACAAGATTGTAAAAGACCTTGTATATATTATTTTGGCTGTCCTCTTTGTTGATGTTGTCGTAATCTTCTTGACGCGATTTGTGCCCGAAGTCTTTGGTGCGAGCTTGAATCGCTGGTACGATCTCTTTGGATTGAATGCAGTCATCGCCGATGTATTAATTATAGTCATTGGATTCATCATTGCCCGCTATGTCTACACGGGCTACGTCAAGGAGAAGTTCGCCGATGGCAAATGGTCCCCGCTCTGGTTTACAGGAACCGTAGTTGGAACACAGCTCATCCATGACCTATTGTTCTATTATGGTGTTATTACCCAGGTTCCTCGTGGCCAGAATATGATGATGGATGTCTTCAAGGATTACGCTGCCAGTGGTGGTGCCAAGATTCTCTTTGGCGATGCCCTCATGATGATTGGATCCGCTGGTTTGGCCATGGCCCTCAAGACACAGCCCGCACACTTGGTCGCCTCCTTCGGCGCCTTGACTGCGTATGCGTTGCCTTATATCTTGTATACTAAAAATCAGTACTCGGTACTTCGCTGAGCAGCCTCCGTCGCGAGCCAATCCGCCATTGCATTTCCTGAATAGGGAAATTCCTTGCGACCTGTGTGGGCTTTTATATGCTGGAGTCTAACAAAATGCTGAGAGGCTTCATAGAATTCAATCATCGGCTTGAGCAAATCTAAATGCTCAAGCGGCTTTTTCGCATTCTGGGCTCTGCGCCATCCGCGCGCCTTCCACTGCGGACCCCATTCTGTAATACACTTGCGACCGTACTCTGAATCTGTCCAGACTGTAATTGGTACTGTAATACGACGCTCCTGAATTTCCTCAAAGGCACGAGCAAGACCTCGGAGCTCCGCACGCTGATTTGTTTGTGGCTCTGCGGGCGGTACTGGCTCAGCTATCCCGAGAGGTTCTTGAAGTCCTGGAAAATTCCACAGAACAACTGAATAGGCGGCTTTCGCTGCTTTTTTTCCATTGGACGGGCATGCACCGTCTGTAAAAATGTGAAGCATTTGATTGGTTGACTATCTATTCTTTGTTCAGTAAGTTTAGATAGATGGATACTCACGTGATTCTCAATATTTTCCACATTATGCTCGTAGCGCCCTTTCTTATTTGGGTTGGTATCTCCCGCGACCGCTTGCCCGAAGGCGTCTTTACAGCCTTGATTGTTCTTGGTATTGTATTGACCTTGTACCATGGATTCAAGGCATACAATCGCTTGGTCGCCAAGTCTTCCTATGTGTGGGTCAACTTGATTCATGCGCTCTGGGTTGGGCCGCTCTTGTTTTACGTCGGTGTCAATAAAAAAGAGACGCCACGCTCTGCCTTTGAACTTGTTTTGCTGACTGCATTTGGTGCGCTCGGCTACCATATGTATGGTTTGGCCGCACATTATGATTTTTTATAAGAACCTATAAAAAAACAAGTATATATTTAATAATTAAGCACGAACTGACATCCAATCATTATAAAGTGGATGCTCATCGGTCGGCTTAATACACCCAGCAGAATGGTAATAGAATTGCGTCATGCTCTTGAATGACTGATTACACTCAGAGCATGAAGCAACACACCCTTCAACAGTCGTCTTCGTCTTAATTGTATCAACAAGCGGCTTCAGATGAACTCGGACAAAGTGAATACGGCGATTGCTCTTACGAATATCCTCATAGTCACATCCATTGCAAGGGCACTTGAACGTATCCTTCTTCTCAAGTGTATCCGCATGGCGCGACTTTACATGAAGGTCAAGATAGCTCTTCTGGAGAAAGCGCATATCACAGTGCTTGCATGCATGGGGAAGTGCCCCATCATGCTTCTTCATATGATAGTGCATCGTGGACTGAATACGCGCCGTGTACTCACAATGAGGGCACGTAAACTCGCCCTCGGAATTCTTGGTGTAGGAAAGAACCATTTTAATATCTAGTCTGATGCTTTGACTGGGCGCCGCGGCGGCAATCAATTTTTTCGTGAGACCCTCTTGCCGCATAAAGTCACTTTGTGGAATAAGGGCAATAGAATGGCATCAAGTCCCTCACGTATTCTTGTTTTGACTCTTGCCATTGGTGCGGATTACCGCCGAGGTCTCGCAAAAGCCCTCCAATCAAAGCGCGAGTATTGCGAGCGACATGGATATACCTATAAAGAAATCCATGAAGAGGGCTGGAATCGCGATAGACCCATTGCTTGGTCCAAAGTACCCATCTGGAAAGAGTACGCGGCGCAGACCGACAAGTGGGACTACATTTGGATTTCCGATGCCGATGTATGGATTACGAATCACGCGCTGCGCTTAGAGGACCATGTGATTCCTCTGCTCCCTGCTAACAAGGATTTGCTCTTGACATACGACTCGTGCCAACATGTCAATTCAGGAAATATGATTCTGCGGCCTAGTGCGTGGGCTGTCCAATTCTTTGAGAAGGTATGGAATCGTGATGAATGTATTTATCACCAATGGTGGGAAAATAAGGCGATTTGTAATATTATGGCGGAATCTCCCGAGGATAACGCACACATTGAATGTACAATGGAAGCCTACCGGTTCAATGCGTATCTCCGTGGATACAAGGGAACTCGCTTATGGCAACCTGGTGATTTCCTGGTTCACTTCGCAGGGGTGTATCATGCGGAAGAAATGAATCAATTGATTGAACGAATGGAACGAGGGGAAGTTCCTAGACTGTCTATGTAATATTATTATTAATTAATACTAGAGAAAATGAAATGTTTTGACGCAGTATTGACTGACGGAGGGAAATACATATGTCCACAATGTGGCCAGAAAGAGGGAGGTCAACTGCGTATAATAACACATACATGGAATTGTCCATATAATAGGCTTCCATATTGTCAAGACCCGCGACTCGCAGAGAATCGTGAAATCATACGAGTTGCCCCGCCACCTCCCGCAGATGTAACCAACATTATGTTTGGTGATGAAAATAAAGTAAATGTTCAGGAGAAATGTTGGAATCATAATGGAATATATATGGGAAAATTACTTGAAACTAAATTTGTTGGTAGAATGTTTGATGAAGATCTTGAATATACATTTGACAAAGGCACATTAAAAGGAAACAACTTAAAATTTACAAGTGTACCTTGCCAGTACCGCGGCGGCAGTCGTCGCCGCCGCCACCACAAGCGCACTCGTAAGCACATGAAGCGCCGAAAGCAATCTACACGAAAGCACTAAATGGTCTCTGCGCTATTTTTTGAATCATTAGTAGAAAGAAGAAATGGCTCGTACTCGTCGCGCATCCCGCAAAGTTCGCCACACTCGCAAGGCCCACACCGCTGGTCACATGAAGGCCGTCGGCACCAAGGCCGAAGTTTTCCACGGAACCGCCAAGCACACTTCCGGTGGTCTCCACAAGAAGGACCTCG
>JACCDO010118582.1_pt1 | contig 11282 bp, 6 predicted proteins | sample 7446101 | NCBI WGS metagenome assembly JACCDO01 (sample SAMN15323440, study PRJNA562643) | freshwater metagenome | isolation source: river surface water | place: USA:Blue River Watershed | collected 2017-08-16
CACCATAAAGTGGAATTTCCACCACAATGTCTGCTGCTTCTAAAAGCTTTACTGGAATCCCATCATCCTCTGCGCCTAAAACAAAAATAGGATTTGGGGGATAATCAGCGAGATGATAAGGCACACTTTGGGGACACTGCTGTACAGCGACAATTTGATAGCCTTTCATTCTAGCCTCACTGATCAATGCAGATGGATCTGGCACTTGATGCACAGGAACAGCAAGTTCAGCCCCACGCGCAGAACTCAATCCCTTTGCTGGTTGCCCCATCAAATATAATGCCTCTAAACCAGCCGCCTCTGCACTTCTCATCGCTACCCCAACATTCACATCAAAACGCGTATGACATAAAGCAAGCGCCGCCTTCACCCTTTGTAATACGGGAATATCATCTTGGGGTCTTAACCCATAAGGTGGTTTGGCTGAAGGCAATGATAATCTCGCATGTGGCTCTAGCCTCTTTGAGAGAATCTCTTGATCAAAAGCCCCACGCAAATTTTGAGTCGCCAACCAACGCACTTCTAATGCTTGATCTTGCACCAATGTCTGCAATGCAAGATGATCAATTGGTAAAAACCTAGCCATTGCCGATCTTAACTTAAGATTAGGATGCTTGATTAAAATCCCACAAATCTCTTGCACTTCTTTGATGGCAAGATGATGATGTAGATTTCTAGCAAATGCCCAAGCTAATTCTTCTAACGCCAAATCACTGGAATCTTGAAGTAATGCTTGTTGAAGTGCAGTAATGACAAAAGACATATCATCGATATAACTTAAAGCAATCTTGTCTTTAGCTTGTGCCAATTCAATCATCATCGGATGAGAAGGATTGCTTTGTCCTTGTAGATTCTTCAATAGATCAAGGGTAGGATGCTTTTTCATCGCTTGTTCTAGCACTTGTAGATCCGCTTTTTGACCCCTTCTCAAGAATTGAAGCGCCGTCTTTTCCACAACTTCCATATCATCATCGCATAACCCTAGATTTAATGCCCCATCTGTTAATGCATGACATACTGCACTTCTTCTCACAGAAATATCTTCATGTGTCAAAAGCTTAGCCAACATCTCACTTTGTCCTTCAGTCAAAGTCGCCCAAATTCTCGCTGCATTTTGAAGCGCTCTGGCCGAAGGTTTGGATTGATACCATTTATCAAGCAAAGGCAAAACCTGTTTCCCTTGCATCTCAGAGAGCAATCTGACTGCTCGTTGTCGGGTTTGTTTATGTTCTGCATCTAAAAAAGCGATCAAAGCCAAAATATGTGCTTTTTGAGCCCTTTTGATTAAAATCGATCTGCCTTCATCTCTTAACAAAGGATCAGCGTCATATATCGCCATTTCTATGGCTTCTTCTAATAACGTTTCTAGTTCCTCACCCTTTAACAAAAAAATAGGGTCTCTTTCTAACTCAGCACTCACTTGATTTTCCTTTGTTTAATTAGGCGTAGATTCTTTATTTTGATTGATTTCATCGATGGTTAAGCCTAGCTTTAAGAATGTTTTCCATTTTTGATTATGGTAGATCCAACCATTGAGCCTAAAACCTTCTTGATCGAGTTCATTCTTTTTAAGCCTAAGGGTATAGAGATTAGGTCTAGCATCTAAACTCAACATCAATGCTTCATCTCCATAGCTTAAACTTTTGCCAGCAGATGCACGCACCAAAGTCACAGAAAGCGTTTGATAACCTTGTTTTTGGTATAAATCTACCAAAGACAAATGCGCTTCTTGATGAAAATCATCTTTCATCTTCAAATAAGCTTCAACGATTTCTTCTTTTTTAGGATGATTTAACATCCCTAGTAACTCTTCCTTCGTCCATAAAAACGCATCCAAAGAAGATTGAACATCTGTATTTTGCATGAGAATCTTCTCAAAAACTTGCTTCAAGTGCCCCTCAGAACCTTCAATGATCGCTTGTTCTTGAGGCTGTTTTTGACAAGAAATACCTGTGAAGATTAAGAATAGAATAAAAATTTGTAAACGCATCATGATTCCTTTTTAGGGAGAGATATTATGCGTTATCGATCATATTTTCAAATTATTTGGATTTAAGGGCATTGATTCTATCATCGAGTTGGGGATGAGTGCTGAATAAAGATAACCAACTCGGACCACCAGAGATTTTAAATGTTGCCAATGCGGGTTGAGAATTGTCTGCTGGGATTTCATAATGAGCCTTGAGCGCTTGTAAACCAGCAATCATTTTGTCCTTTCCAGCAAGAGATGCCCCACCTTCATCTGCTTTATACTCTCTTGTTCTTGAGAAATAACAAGTCACCAAAGATCCCAAAATCCCAAAAATCACTTGGAATAATTGAATCAATAGATATTGCGCCAATCCCCCAAGCCCTTCATCATCATCTTTCTTCATGAGATTATCAATCGCAAAAGTAACCACTCTCGCCAAGAACATCACAAATGCATTGATCACGCCTTGAATCAAAGTCATTGTCACCATATCACCATTCGCAATATGCGCTACTTCATGGCCCAACACCCCTTCCACTTCGGCTTTATTCATCTGTTGAATTAAACCTGTAGAAACAGCAACCAAAGAGTTATTCTTGCTAGGTCCTGTGGCAAAAGCATTGAGTTCAGGACTTTCATAGAAATAAACCTCTGGTACTGTGGTAATCCCTGCTTTTCTCGCATATTCATGCACACGGTCGGCAATCCAACCATGTCTAGGATCAGTGATATCAATAGGTTGTAAACCCATCATCATCTTGGCAGACCATTTGGATAAGAGTAAGGAGATAAATGCACCACCCATACCCCAAACCAAACAGATTGCTATGAGTTGTTGATAGTCTATACCAGATTGCGTTAAATAGGGTTGAATCCCAAAAAGTTGGACCAGTGTTGAGATCAACAGCATGATCATGATATTTGTTAATATGAAAAAGAAGAACCTTCTAAACATTTTTTATCCTTTATTTTGAGTATGTCTTTGGTTGGGGCTTAACCATGTGAACCTAAAAAATTTTGTCAAGAGTATACGATAAATGCAAAATTTTTTTGTAAAAAACTGTAATTGATTTGCGATATCATCATTAAAATATGTAATTAATTTTAAATCATTCTCTTATTTCTCTGAACCCAAATCCCCATCAATACCATCAACATCATCAATACAGAAGTTGAACTTTGATTTTGTTCGCAACTACTACTCTTGGCATTGCCTTCTTTGAGTACCACTGCTGTAGCACCAGCTTCCCCCCCAATATCACCACCTACAACTCCCCCCACAGCACCACCCACAGTACCAGCAGTCACCCCAGCTGTTGTTCCAGCTGTTGTTCCAGCCATCATACCAGCTTGTTCAACAGGCACTTCTCCTTTTTCGCAACGATAGGTATTAGGGCAATAACCAGCTGATTGATAATCAGGATTAACACAAAGCTTTTGACCATTTACATCTGCACATACAGTGTCATTCAAACACTCAGCATCGCTTTCACAACTGATACTACATGCCATCACACCATTGAAATTGGCACAAACACCACTGGCACAATCAGTAGAAGCAGCACAAGGCTCACAAACATGGCATTTGCCATCATCTGCTACTGTGGTAAGATAAGATGTACCACCACAGATATAATCGCTGGGGCATAGATTCTCTGTATAGATACTATCATTGAGGCAATACTTAGACCCATCACCAATATCTACACAAATGCTTCTGCTCCCCCCTGGATAACTGGGTTTATTAGGGCATTCATAATCACCTTGACAGGCATAAGAACAAATCCCTCGATTAGCACTTGGATTAAACTTTAAACAAACACCACCATCTGCACCACATTGGCTATCATCTGTACATCCATCACATACACTACAAGCCCCACCTCTTTTGAGAGAGACAATATCATCACACAAATCACCGATATCATCGAAGTCTGCATCGATTTGACTGGGATTGTATACGCTTGGACAGTTATCTAATACATTAGGAACTGAATCTACATCATCATCTGGTGGTGGTGTACCAGCAACACCATCAACCCAAGCTGGTGTTGCATATCCACCAAGAGTAGCTGCACGTCTCGCTGTATCTCTGATGAAATCAGCAAAATAACTAGGATCAGAATAGGTAGGATAATCACAACCATCTGCTCCTCTGGACAACACACCTATCACTTCACCATTGATATCAAGCGCAGGACCTCCAGAATCACCTTGGCAAGTACCGTTATTACCTACCCATTCATTTGGGTAAATCGCTTGATTGCCATCTTGACAACCATTTTGGTAACCAATACATAACACATCTCTATCGCTAATCGATCTACGTGTGCCAGCGCCAGTACCATCGCCAATATGACCATAACCTACAGCTTTGAATTTCTCTCCAGCCATCACAGGTTGATCTAATCTTGGTATGAGTATAGGTGCTTCAGATTGGGGAATTGATTCAGACAAAATGAGCATGGCTACATCATTACCACATACCTCTGTGTCATTTTGTACAACAACTTCTGAGACTTGATAGTAACCCCATTGAGGGAAATTCGTTTCTGTTGTCACATAAACTGCTCTTGCCGAATATGTAGTACCAAAATCTGCCACACCACATTGAATTGCTTCTGGTGTAGGTGATACACAATGTCTTGCTGTTAAAATCAAATTGGGGGCAATCAAGGAACCAGAACAACTGCCAATTCCCCCAGCAACTTGTAGTACCAATCCCACAACATTGGTTTGATTTTCATCAATCATGCCCCCTTGAATAGCACTTGATTGGGTTTCAAGTGTTGGATTTTCCTTACTGATTTGTGCACTAGGCTTAAAAGAAGAAATAGGGCGCTTAAATTCTAGATTTTCATTTTGTACTGCACCTTGACAGGCTAGAAGATGGCTTACCATCACTATACTTAATAATTTTTTCATTATATCGTTCTTTTCTCATGTTAGGGATGCCTATATGGCTACCACTGAAAAGATACTTAAGCAAACGCAAATGATGTGCTTTTTTTTGCACTTTTATTTGATATTGGATCCCCTGCTTTATTCTAAAGCTCTACATCTATGAATAAGTTCTTGAAATTCGTTGGATTTTTTAATCGCAGCAATCCATTTATCTGGTGTCTCATCATATTTTTTGATCAATCTTGGACATCCCATGAGTTTAATAAAACTCAACTCTTTGCGATATGTTTCACATTTATCCTTCAAATCCTTGATCTCCTTAGTCACACCATTTAAACGATCAATTTCATTACAATCTTTGAGAATACTTTTGAATTTATACTTATTCTTCAATTGATTTTCACTGGGTTCTTTGGCTTCTACTATGGGTAATGGTAATTGTGCTGGTACAGGGGTTGTTTTTTCTTCTACAACTGGGGTAGGGGTAGGGGCTGTTTCTTGAAGTTCTACGGGGGGCTCTATTGTAGGCACAACCACTGTATTCACGGCTTGTATAGGTTCATTTGCTTGAGGTAATTCCAATTGCTTAGAAGTCATTGGTACTGGGGCATTTTGAATAAAACGCGATGTTTGTGCGATGGGAATCTCTGATGCTTCACTCTCTTTAATATCTTGATTGATATACAACGCGAGTAATAATAGAGACAAACAAGCGATTGCAATAAAGACAATATGTTTAAAACTTGGATCTTTTTGTTTTTCTTGGATTTCACCCCAAATATCATTCCAATGATGCTTTACACCTAGGCTCATTTGAGGAGACCAGAATTGATCATTTTTATGCAATGGGGGCAGTTGTATCTCTCTGGCTTTGACATGATCATCATTGATTTGTTCCAAGATGATATCTGCATTTTTAATATTTTGATTCGCTTCAATCAATGAATTTTTAATATCATCTGGTGATACCATCTTCATCGAGATTTGACTAGGAGGCTCATCTTTAATGGCTATTCTTTGGGCAATCAATTTTTCCACTTTATGCTGTAAGATTGTCCTAATCTCAATAGGCGCTTTATAGCCATACTCATCTTGGGTAAACATATCTAAAGCATCGATTAAATCAATGGTTGATGCATAACGATCTTCTGCTTTTTTATGCAAACATCTCATCACAATCTGCTCTAATTTGGGTGTAACCTGCTTTAAAGGGGGTGGGATTTGTTGGCAATGTTTTAACATCACATTTTGCCTTACTTCATCCCTAAAAGGCAGATGTCCAGCCAACATTTCATAAAAAACTACCCCAAGTGCATAGATATCACAAGCATTTGATACCTTCTCTCCACATGCTTGTTCTGGCGACATATACTCTGGCGTACCACATACCATCCCTTGTTGCGTCAAATGATTATTGTTGTTTAAATCTTTTGCAATCCCAAAATCCAAAAGTTTTACCACATAACGCTTTGGATCCTTGGTTGTAGGCACAAGCATAATATTTGCTGGTTTTAAATCTCGATGCAAGATTCTATTGTCATGTGCTGCATTGAGCCCTTGTGCGATTTGTATCACAATATCCACTGCCAAAGGCACTGGTAAAGGGGCATATTTCTTTAAGAACTGATATAGATTTTCACCTGGACAATATTCAAGAACCATTGCCATATAACTACTTGTGGTTTCAAAATCATGTAATTGAACCAAATTAGGATGATTGATGCTGGCATAGGTTTTGGCTTCATTGATAAAACGGTTTTCCCCTTCATTCCTTCTTGCATCCTGATTTAAAATCTTAATGGCTACTTTTTGTCTTAAATCGATATGCTCACCGATATACACAGTACCCATCCCACCTTTATCTAATTGCTTAATGATTCGATAACGATTAGCTATGGTTTGATTGATCATCATGTCTACACTTCACTCGGACAATAAAATTCTATGATTTGATATGTAGGATATTGTAAGGAAAAGATCAATAAGAACTTTATCTTACTCTTCTTCTGTTGAATTTTGTTGATCTTGATATAATTTTTCATAATAAGAAAAATCGATATATTTTTTATTATATTTTTGAAATGAATTGGAATCTGTTAATCGTTGTTCAATCAATGAAAGCAAGGGTTTCAATGTTTTCATATCTAGTGCTTGTACGCCAATGGCTTGGTATAATTGACAAATATTATCTGCAATTTGGGGTTCTAATAAATCGATTTTATTAAATACCAAGAATCTGGGTTTATCGAGCAATTTCATCTCTTCCAAAACCCTAAGAACAGAAGCGATTTGTTGATCTTTTCGGCTATCGCCAATATCAACTACATGTAATAATAAATCAGCTTCATGTAATTCTTCAAGGGTTGCCTTAAATGCTGGCATTAAATCATAGGGTAAATCCCTAATAAATCCCACTGTATCAGAAAATAATGCTTCTTTATTCATATCGAATTGTAATTTTCTGGTTGTGACATGTAAAGTCGCAAATAGTTTATCTTCTGCCAACACTTCACTTTGGGTTAATGCATTAAACAAGGTGCTTTTACCAGCGTTGGTATATCCCATAATCGCAACATGGGGGATTTGTTTATATTGTCTTTTGGATCTTTGATTTTCTCTTTGTTTCTCTGTTTTCCTAATCGCTTCTTCTAGCATCAAAATACGATCTCTGGCGCGTCTTCTGTCGATTTCTAACTTGGTTTCACCCGGACCTCTACCACCTACCCCACCTTCTAATCTTGAGAAGGCAGTATTATTGTGTGATAGTCTGGGCAAGAGATATTTGTGTTGAGCGAGTTCAACAGCGAGTTTACCTTCATGGGTATGGGCTCTTTGGGCAAAAATATCTAAAATCAATTGAGTTCTATCGATGACCTTCATATCAGTGACTTCAGAGATCGATCTCACTTGGCTAGGGGATAAATCTTGATCGAAAATCACCATACTACAATCGAGTTGCATACTGAGTAATAACAGTTCATCCAACTTCCCTTTACCCATCACAAACTTAGGATCAATCGCTTGTTTACGCTGAATAATCCCTTCTACAATCATCACAGAAGCTGTTCTGGCAAGTTCGCTCAGTTCTCTTAAACTCGCTTTGGGTTCTATGCTAGAATCTGTGCTGACATGTACAGCAATCGCTCGGGTTAACCCACTGGTTTCTACAATCCCAGCAGTGGATTTATTGAATTGACTTTCCAAATCATCGATAAAAAGATTGATATCTATGCTTAGGTCTTGAATGGTGGTAGTGGTGATTTCTGCATAGGCTTGTTCTGCATGATTGAAATCTACTGGCAAGAGATGGGTATAGTATACATTTGCGGGTTTACCATCTTCAGTTACCCCTACTGCTGCAATCAAATCTAGCCTTAAACGAGAAAGATCTGTGAGATCGTCATTGGATAAGGTTTCATTTTTCAAATGGGTATGTACTAATCTAATGCCCCTAAAACGATCTTTACCCCCACGTTCACGCCCTAGATCTGGAATAAATAATTGATGGGAATCTCCTACAATGACATGTACTACTTTTCCCCTACGATCTATGGTTAAACCGATTTGTCTGTTTAATTCTCTAGATAATTCACAAATACTTTGTGCCAAAGATAAAGAAATCAATTCTTTTGGGTCTACTTTGCGATCATATAATCGGGTCAGCCTTTGTAATTGATTGGGTTTTAATCCTACTAAGTTACCTGTTGCTTTCATGTTTTCTCTCTGCCTGATCTTTAAAGATTAAAATCATCTTCTTCTGAAGATGCTATGTTTTGTAATAGGTTTTTGACTTTTTGCTTGATTTGATCTGTTTGCTCAATCACAGACATGGTAAAATTTAATTGTACCCTATCCCCTTCTTTTATGCCTTCTTCTAGATAGATCACTGGGATTTCAAGGGGTTTGATTAAGCTTGAATGGGTCAATATCGCTATGCCATTTTCAATTTGATCAATACTTAACTCAAGAATAGGCTTTGACATTTTATACTCTTTTCATTTTTAAATACATTGATCATATACTTAAAAAGTCAAGGATAATCAAAACAATCTCGTAGTGCTTGTCTTTTGATGTAAATGTGCTAAAATTTCTTTTATTTTATCTCATGGGAATGATGATATGCGTGTGCGAACGAAAATGATACAAACAGAAAAGATATCCATCATATTATTCTTTTTATTCTTAGGATATGCCTGTGATTTTAAAGAAAAAAAAGCCCCCATTTCTCAAATCTTGGATATGGATATCCCCATTGAGGATATTTTTCAAGAAGGGGTATGCACAAATCTCATTCAAAATGTACAAAATCAATGTTGTGGTTTAATCAAAGATCTCAAATCTCAATTATCTGCTGTATCATTAAAAAATATCTCGATTTGCGAACAAAACAATCAAATTCAATGCATCAATAATGATGACCTCAATCTCTTTGAATCCACTTTAATTCAAGGGGATCAAGATCAAAAAGTATTAAGTGAATATCTCGCAAATCTCAATCAAGGCGAATGTTTGATTGCAACAGATGCACTCAAATCCTATCAAAATCGCTTTCAACAATGTGCACAAGCCACTTGTGAAGTGAGCACCCCTCTTCTTTCCCAAAGTTTGCCTTATTGTGAAAGCGACAACCTCAATATCTCTTGTGGCATCGATCAAGAGATTTTATATCAACCCAATCTATACCCAGCCCAAGAACTCTTAGCAGTCAAACAAAATGCATTTGAGTTGATCCCATCAGAGATCGTAAATACCATTGCCCCCCCATTACCTTCGATCTCTTCGCAACAAACCATAGAATTAGATTCACCCATCTCAGAAATTCAATTCTCTATTCCTTCCGATTTTATCTCTCATTTGATGTCAAGAGGTGGGTTAAGAGCGAGTTTAGCGCCATTATTTGAGCAAAGAGAAGAAGATCGATTCAGTTTACCCTGGAAATGCAATCAAAATCCTTTAACTTGTATTTCTTTTATGTCTAATCTTCTCAAAAATGCCCTAGAAGTCAATCTATCCCAAATCAGATCGGAATTAAATCTAGGGATGAGTGCCCAAACACCGATGAATGCATTTGAAGATGATGCCTTACAATTGCCTCAAAACCAAAGTCTTGTTTTAGATTTCAAAGGAATCGCATTTCCTTTTGCCCAAGCGATTTTTGATAAAGGATCTGTTTTATTAGAGAATGTCAAACCCACAAGCATTCGATTTGATCTCTCTAGTTTTAGATTATTACCTACCCATGATCCCAAAGCTCAAAATGGCTATCAAAGCGAACTTTCTGCAGATGCACATCAATGGATCAATCAAGCTGAACTCATTTGGGATCTTCCCCAAGAACAGTGTTTTGCCATTTCTACTGATATTGAAAGCACTCATTTAAGAGAGAGAAATAATCTGGTTCAAAACCCTTATCGTTGTCGATGTTCAGCCCCACCTGAAGTTCAAAATAACGGCAATTGGAAACCCTATTGTGTCATCGATCCTTATCCTTACTACCCCCAAGGTAGAGGGGATCTACAAGGGATTAATGATCATTCTGTATTATTCACTTGTGATCAAAAAGGTGATTTTGCTTTATCACCTGATGCTGTTGGGCAACGTTTAGAGATTACTGATACTTTGTATGCCAGCCTAAGATCTTTTATCAGCGATGATCTCGCTCAATTTGCTTGTCAAGGGTTGGTAGGTAGTCAAGGAGATCGCCTTAACACTCAACTCAAGAACCCCAATATGCCCAACGATGAACAAGCTGATGGAGACGCTGAACATTTTGGTGAATATATCGCTTTTGAAATGAAATTGCCTATTTCTGGCGGACAAATGCGCGTTAAACTCGGTGGGGATCAAGAATTGGCTGTTAAGGTCAAAGTACCACTCAAACAAAGATGGCAAAAAGATCATTATCGTTTTGATTTTGAAGGGATTTGGACAGAAGAAAGCGAATTTAAAGGCACAAGTCTAGCACAAGATGCAGAAATCTTGTTTTCTTTGACACCCCAAAATCGAGAATTCTTGATCACTGCCAAAGATGAAACATTGATTTTCCATGGGGCACTAAGATATCAAAATACAAGTGCTGGTAAGGTTCAAATCGCTTCATTGCGAAGAGTGATCTATGAAAGACCTTTGCAAAGAACAGAAATCTCTGGTGCTCACCCTCTTTCATTCAATCAGACACCCCAAAATCATCTGTGTAGATTATCAGGGATTGACAGTAGCCAAATCGATCAATGGTTAAGCGCAGAAGCCCAATCTTTAAATCAAGACCTTTGCGATCCTCTTCTTGTGAATCAAGTCACCCAAACCACCATTGATTATATCAATGCATTGATCCTAAACCAACTAGGTAATAAATTACAAAAACTCTATGATTATGCGATTACTCAAGCGATTTTCTCAAAGTCTA
>JACCDO010313150.1_pt1 | contig 11282 bp, 12 predicted proteins | sample 7446101 | NCBI WGS metagenome assembly JACCDO01 (sample SAMN15323440, study PRJNA562643) | freshwater metagenome | isolation source: river surface water | place: USA:Blue River Watershed | collected 2017-08-16
CCTTTTGATTGGCAAGGAATTCCACAGACATGGGTAAGCGAAAACGCGCCTCGGGTCGTTTTGAGTGGTGGATTGAACACGCACAACGTGGGCGAGGCGATTGCTCGTCTGCATCCTTGCGCAGTTGACGTCAGCAGTGGCGTAGAAAGCAGCAGGGGTATTAAAGATCCTGCGCTCATGGCTGATTTTGTGAAAGCAGTGCGCGCAGCTGATGCGAAAGCATCTTCCCAATAATTTGCTGTAGTTAAATCAAAAGAGGTAGCTATGTACGACAAGCCAGATGCACGAGGACATTTCGGTCCTTACGGTGGCGTGTTTGTTTCTGAGACATTGATGTACGCATTAGATGAGCTCAAAGAAGCATATGCAAAATATCAGCACGATCCAGAGTTTATAGAAGAGTTCCATTACGAGCTAAAGCATTTTGTAGGCAGACCTTCGCCGATCTATCATGCAAAACGCTGGAGTGAAATGTTGGGCGGAGCCCAGATTTATCTCAAACGTGAGGACCTTAACCATACTGGTGCACATAAGATCAATAATGTGATTGGCCAGGCAATGTTGGCTAAGCGAATGGGCAAGCCGCGCATTATTGCTGAGACAGGGGCTGGGCAGCATGGTGTAGCAACAGCAACTATTTGCGCACGTTTTGGTTTGGACTGCACTGTATATCAAGGTGCAGTGGATGTTGCGCGCCAAGCGCAGAATGTATTTCGGATGAAGCTTTTGGGTGCAAAAGTGGTTCCTGTTGAGTCGGGAACCAAAACCTTAAAAGATGCATTGAATGAAGCCATGCGCGATTGGGTAACCAACGTCGACAACACTTTTTACATCATTGGTACTGTAGCGGGACCGCATCCATATCCCATGATGGTAAGAGATTTTCAGAGTGTGATTGGTGAAGAGTGTAAGGTTCAAATGCCAGAGATGACAGGTAATCAACCAGATTACGTCCTTGCTTGTGTTGGTGGTGGATCAAACGCGATGGGTATTTTTTATCCCTACATAGACTTACCTAACGTCAAACTCATAGGAGTTGAAGCAGCGGGTCATGGCTTGGGAAGTGGTTTGCATTCCGCAGCCCTCTGCGTTGGAAAGCCAGGGGTATTGCATGGCAACCGAACTTATCTCTTGCAAGATGAGAATGGCCAAATTTCTGAAACCCATTCTGTATCTGCTGGTATGGACTATCCAGGCGTTGGCCCTGAGCATGCCTGGTTAAAAGATTCTGGTCGTGCTGACTATGTTGCTATCACCGATGAAGAAGCGCTGCAGGCCTTCCATGATTGTTGCCGGATTGAAGGCATTATTCCTGCGCTCGAGTCATCTCACGCCATCGCTCAGGCTTGTAAATTGGCCAGGACCTTGCCAAAGGACAAAACTATTTTGGTTAATCTATCCGGTCGTGGTGATAAGGATATGCATACCGTTGCTCAAGCTACTGGATCTGAAGGTTAAAAGAATAAGAACGTATGTCAAAAATTACTGCACTCTTTAAAGAGCTAAAAGCAACTGGTAAGAAGGGTTTGATTCCTTTTATTACCGCAGGTGATCCAGATCCCTCGATGACTGTAGAACTCATGCACGCATTAGTGCGTGGTGGATCCAGTGTGATTGAGTTGGGCGTACCATTTTCTGATCCAATGGCGGACGGTCCAGTGATACAGCGATCATCTGAACGTGCGCTTACACACGGTGTAACTTTGCACTCTTGCTTGGAGATGGTAAAAGAGTTTCGCAAGAAAGACACGAACACTCCTATTGTATTGATGGGTTATGCCAATCCAGTAGAGCAAATGGGTGCTGAGCGTTTTGCATCAGAAGCAAAAGCTGCTGGGGTAGATGGTGTATTAGTGGTTGATTACCCGCCAGAAGAATGTGTTGATTTTGCAGCGCGCATGCGTGTTGCGGGCATTGATCCCATTTTCTTATTGGCGCCAACCTCGTCTCACGAGCGCATTAAAGAAGCAGCCAAAATTGCTTCTGGATATATTTATTACGTATCCATGCGGGGGGTTACCGGAGCATCTCACCTCAATACTCAGGATGTGGCCAGCATCATTCCAAAAATTCGTGAGGAAACCGATATTCCAATAGCCGTAGGCTTTGGTATTAGCGATGCCGCCAGTGCAAAAGCTGTCTCAAATAGCGCGGATGCCGTGGTCATTGGTAGTCGCATTATTCGCCTTTTAGAGGATGCGCCCCCAGGCCAGGCAGTACAATCTCTAGAAACCTTCATTCGCGAGATTCGTGACGCATTGGATAGTGAAAACCCATGAGCTGGATTGATAAATTACTTCCTCCCCAAATTCAACACACTGATCCTGCGAATCGCAAATCGGTACCAGAAGGATTGTGGGTAAAGTGCCCTGGATGTGAAACTGTTCTCTACAGTACCGACATTGAAGCGAATCTCTCGGTATGTCCTAAATGTAGTCATCATATGCGCATCGGTGCGCGGCAACGTTTAGAAAATTTGCTCGATGATAAGGGTCGTTATGAAATCGGTGCTGATATTTATCCCACAGACCCGCTGAAGTTTAAAGATTCTAAAAAATATCCCGATCGTATTAAAGAGGCGAATGATGTATCCGGCGAAACGGAAGCGCTCATCGCCATGGGTGGAAAAATTGAGAGCATCCCTGTAGTTGCTGCCTGTTTTGAGTTTCAGTATATGGGTGGCTCTATGGGCTCTGTTGTTGGTGAGCGTTTTGCACGAGCAGTACAAGAAGCGATCAATAAAAAATGTGCATTTATTTGTGTTACCGCCACTGGTGGAGCGCGCATGCAAGAGAGTTTGCTGTCATTATTCCAAATGGCAAAGACAAACTCCATGTTGACTTTGTTGTCTAAAAAAGGATTGCCTTACATTAGCGTGCTCACTGACCCAACAATGGGCGGTATTTCAGCCAGTTTTGCCTTTATGGGCGATGTTGTCATGGCTGAACCAAAAGCTTTGATTGGTTTTGCAGGCCCACGTGTTATTGAACAAACTGTTCGCGAAAAATTGCCTGAGGGATTTCAGCGAGCAGAGTTTTTAATGCAAAAGGGCGGTATCGACATGATTGTCGATCGTCGCCAGATGCGCGCTGAAATCGCCCGCTTGCTAGCTTTACTGCAAAAACTTCCAGAGCCTTCCATCTCTGGCAGCGCAGCCGTTTAAGCGCTTGACTACAGCACATCCAGCCCCAATTCTTTTTTCAAGCCTAGAGGCTTGGCTCAGTCATCTCGAAACTGCGCATCCTGTCGGAATTGATATGGGGTTGGAGCGCATCAATCGTGTGAAGGCTGCGCTAGATCTGCATTTTGATTGTCCGGTGATTACTGTTGCAGGAACCAACGGTAAAGGCTCAACCTGTGCTTACTTAGAAAGTATCTTGCTGTCTTCTGGATACCGTGTAGGCTGTCACACTTCCCCACATTTACTTACGTTTAATGAGCGCGCTCGCATCAATGGAGAGGAAGTGAGAGATGCATTGTTGCTCGAGCATTTTACGGCGGTTGAAAAAGCGCGTGTGAGCTTAATAAATCCGCCAACGCTGACTTATTTTGAGTTCACTACGTTGGCTATCATGCATTTATTTGCCAAGGCGAATTTGGATGCAGTCATATTAGAAGTAGGCATGGGCGGTCGTTTGGATGCTGTGAATATTGTTGACGCGGATTGTGCGATCGTTACAAGCATTGACATTGATCATGCCGATTTTTTAGGTGGAACGCGTGAGGCAATAGGTTTAGAAAAGGCTGGCATATTTCGCCCCGGTCATATTGCGGTGTGCGGAGATCCTGTGCCACCGAAAACTCTTATTGATTACGCAGAAAAGCTAGGGTGTGATCTTTGGTTACAAGGTCGCGATTACAACTTTCAGGGTGATAAGCAGCAATGGGGATGGGCTGGTAGAGGCAAGCGTTTCAGTGGTTTAGGTTACCCAGCTTTGCGCGGCGCCAATCAAATACTCAATGCCTCGGCTGTTATTGCCGCATTAATGGCATTACATCAGCGCTTACCGGTGAGCGCACAAGATATTCGTAATGGTTTTGCTTTAGTGGAATTGCCGGGTCGATTTCAAGTGCTACCTGGACAACCTACAGTAGTGCTGGATGTTGCCCATAATCCCCATGCCGCTGCAACCTTGGGACAAAGCTTGGATAAGATGGGGTATCACCCATACACTTACGCCATTTTTGGGGCGATGGCGGATAAGGATATAGAAGGGGTGATTAAACCCCTGTTAAATGTTGTCGATTTTTGGTTTTGCACCAATCTTCCCACCCCTAGGGCTGCTTCAGCCCAATTTTTAGCTCAGACCCTAGAATCCATGGGTGTGAAGCCTAAAAATGGGGCGGATGGGGGTATCGAAATCTTTGAAAATCCCGCTTCTGCGTATCAAAAAGCGCTTTCTCAGGCTGGAGAGGGTGATAGAATTGTGACCTTCGGATCCTTCTATACCGTTGCAGGCGTAATGGCTTATCGAAACAACCAGGCGCATTGATCCATGATTCGTTTACCGAGCTTTTTTAAGCGAAAAACACAGGCTGATGACCTTGATAGGGGTTCAGTAGGGCGTAATACCGCTAAGCGGACTGCTCCGCGCGCGTTTCAGCGTGCCGCAGAAGCAGAAGAGCTTGCCCTCACCGAAGATCCAGAGCAGCAACGTGCCCGTCATCGCTTGATCGGGGCAGCTGTTTTGGTATTAATTGCGGTTGTAGGTTTGCCACGCATTCTGGATAGCAGGCCCAAAACTGCCCCAAATGACATCGCTGTCAATATCGTCACAAGCTTGCCGATTCCTGGGGCAGAGACAAAGCCCGCTGAAACAAAAGTGGAATCTAAACCAGAAGAAAAATCCAAGACAGAGTCTGAGTCATCTAAACCAGTTACTGCTGTACCAGCCCCAGCACCTGATGCTAAGTCAGATGTAAAGGCTGAGGTTAAGTCAGCTTCGCCTAATACGCCAGCACCAACCAAAAGTTCTAGTCTAGGCCTAGCTGCAGGTGAGGAGGTAGTTGCTCCACAATCTAACGCAAAGCCAAAAGTAGAAGACCCTAATAAAGCTGCGGCTGTAAATACTCCTCCTGCAAGTTCAGGAAAGTTTGTGATTCAAATTGGCGCTTTTGCTTCTGAGAGTAATGTGAATGCATTGGTGGCTAGGCTCAAGAGTCAGAAAATACCAAGCTATGTTTTAAATAAAGCAGGTACTGACGGTAGCAAAATGTTTTTAGTCCGTGCTGGTCCATATACCGATAAGGATGCAGCAGAAGCGGCCGAGAAGAAAATTAAGGCTATGGGGCTTACTCCCAGAATAGTCGAGACTGGTAAGCAGTAATGGAATATTTATCCACCTTAAAGCTAACATCGGTGGATTACTTCACCCTAGTTATCCTGCTCATCTCTGGTCTTGTGGGGATCTCACGGGGCTTATTTAAAGAAGTACTTGCGCTTGCCTCCTGGTTCATTGCTGCATGGGTTGCTTACCATTACAGCAACTATCTCTCTACAGAGTGGCTCTCTACTTTTCATTTGGATGAACTTCTTAGTCTTGGTCTAAGTTGGTTAATTTTGTTTATTCTGACTTTGATTGTCTGTAATTTATTTGGCGGGGTTGTGCAAAAGATTATTCTGTCAGCGGGCTTAAGCTTGACGGATCGATTCTTGGGTTTAGTGTTTGGTTTTTTGCGAGGCGGCTTAATTGTGGTGGTGCTTGCTACACTCGCTGCTTTAACTCCCATACCGCAAAGCATGGCATGGAAAAATGCAATTACTAGACCAGCCATCGATGTGGCTACAGGTTTAATTAAAGGCTGGCTCCCAGCAGATTGGGCAAAGCAATTAAGTGATGCTATGCCTAAAGTTACACCGGTTATTCCAACTATTACTCCTAAATTAACAATAGGAATCTAGAGATATGTGCGGCGTCGTCGGAACCGTTTCCCACTCACCAGTTAATCAACTTCTCTATGATGCGTTGTTGCTGTTGCAACACCGCGGTCAGGATGCTGCCGGTATAGCTACCATGAATGGCAATTCATTCACCATGCATAAAGCCAATGGTCTGGTGCGAGATGTTTTTAGGACACGCAATATGCGTAGTCTTGTGGGTAATGCTGGTATCGGTCAAGTGCGTTATCCAACGGCTGGCTCTGCAAGCAGCGAAGAAGAGGCGCAACCTTTTTATGTGAGTGCACCATACGGCATTATTTTGGCTCACAACGGTAATCTCACCAATGCAGCAAGTCTACGTGTAGAAATGGCTTATCGTGATCGTCGTCATATCAACACTAGCTCAGATACAGAAGTATTGCTAAACGTCCTCGCAGACGAGTTGCAAAAAGAAACCAATAGCGCCGCTTTAGATGAAAGCGCAATGTTTAATGCTGTGACCGGTGTAGCTAGTCGTGTCAAGGGCTCCTATGCAGTGGTTTCCTTAATTGCAGGCTATGGTTTATTAGCATTTCGTGATCCATTTGGTATTCGCCCTTTATGTATTGGTCGTATTGATACACCACAGGGGCCTGAATGGATGGTGGCTTCGGAATCTGTTGCGCTAGAAGGTCTTGGTTTTACCTTCGTGCGAGATGTGAATCCTGGCGAAGCGATTTATATCGATATAGATGGTAATTTTTATGCACGTCAATGCGTTCCAAACGCTGTGCTTACCCCATGTATTTTTGAATATGTTTACATGGCGCGTCCAGACTCCACAATTGATGGCGTCACTGTCTATAACGTGCGGATGCGTATGGGGGATTACTTAGCGGAGAAGATTCGCAAGGAAACGAATGTTGCAGAAATTGATGTGGTGATGCCGATTCCTGATTCGAGCCGTCCTGCAGCAATGCAGGTAGCAAAGAATTTAGGCGTTGATTACCGCGAAGGCTTCTTTAAGAATCGCTACATTGGTCGCACCTTCATCATGCCAGGTCAAGCGGTTCGCAAAAAGTCTGTCCGCCAAAAACTCAATGCAATGCGTGTTGAATTCAAAGACAAGACGATTCTGATTGTCGATGACTCTATTGTGCGGGGTACAACCTCATTTGAGATCGTGCAGATGGCGCGGGAGTCAGGTGCCAAGAAAGTCATTTTTGCATCGGCTGCCCCTCCAGTGCGCTATCCAAACGTATACGGTATCGATATGCCTACGCGCAGTGAATTGGTTGCCTACGGTCGCACGGATGAAGAAATCAACAAGATGATTGGTGCTGATCAATTGATTTATCAAAGCGTTGAAGATATGAAGCAGGCGGTTAGGGACATTAATCCCAATATTCAAAACTTCGAAGCCTCCTGTTTTGATGGGCATTACATCACGGGTGACATCAACGATTCCTATTTAGATGCACTTGAGGCGCAGCGCAACTCTTCCGCGGCGAAGGCTGATCGTCAGAGGGATTCCAGTGACTTTGCCCGTTCGCAATTGCATCTGCATTTGGCAACTGAAGACTAAAAAGCGACAGGAATTTGCCTCAAGGGAGGCAAATCGGCAATTCAATGTCAAAATAGCGGTATGAAGAGTAAAACTACCCGCAAAAAGCCAGATTTTTCAAAACTCGCACTCGAATCCATCGCGGTTCGTGCTGGCACACGTCGTACAGCAGAATATCAAGAGCATTCAGAAGCGATGTTCCTTACCTCCAGCTTCTGCTTTGATAGTGCAGAGTTGGCGGCTGACGGTTTCGCTCATGCAGATCAAGGATTTATATATTCTCGCTTTACCAATCCGACGGTAAGCATGTTTCAAGATCGCCTAGCTGCACTTGAGGGTGGTGAATCATGTATTGCTACGGCCTCTGGTATGTCCGCCATTCTGACAATGGCAATGGCGCATCTGCAGGCAGGAGATCATGTTGTTTGTTCGCGTTCAGTATTTGGTGCAACGATCCAGTTGTTCACCAATATCCTTGGCCGCTTTGGAATTACGACCACTTACGTAGATTTGACTGATACTAAATCATGGCAATCTGCAGTGCAGTCAAACACCAAACTCTTTTATTTAGAGACGCCATCTAATCCACTGACAGAAATTGCTGATATCAAAGCCATCTCTAAAATTGCTAAGAAAGCCGGTGCTTTATTTGCAGTAGACAATTGCTTTTGTACACCTGCATTACAGAAGCCGCTTGCTCTTGGGGCAGACGTGGTAATTCATTCAGCAACCAAATATCTGGATGGACAAGGGCGAGTCGTTGGCGGAGCTATTGTGGGTAGTAATGATTTTGTCATGGGCAAAGTCTTTCCTTATGTGCGAACTGCTGGTCCAACACTTTCTGCATTTAATGCCTGGGTTTTTCTAAAAGGCCTTGAAACACTTGAATTGCGGATGAAACAGCAAAGCCAGAATGCACTTGCATTGGCGCAATGGTTGGAAAAGCAATCTGGTGTTGAGCGTGTATACCACCCAGGCCTCAAGTCACACCCTCAACACGCCTTAGCAATGCGCCAGCAAAAAGAGGGTGGGGCAATTGTGTCTTTTGTCCTTAGGGGAGGAAAGAAAGCTGCCTTTAAATTAATCAATCAAACCAAGCTTTGCTCAATTACAGCAAATCTTGGTGATACCCGTACAACCATTACACATCCCGCAACCACCACCCATTGTCGTGTCAGCGCAGAGGCACGTAAAGCGGCTGGAATTTCGGATGGATTGGTCCGCATTGCTGTTGGACTCGAAAATATCAACGATCTTAAAAATGATTTAGTCGGTGGCCTCAAAAAATAAACAAGTACATATCGATAGCGCAATGAGCTTTAAGGATGCCACTCAGTTTTGGAATGAGCGCTTTGATCAGGAAGAGTTCATCTTTGGGAAAGAGCCCAATGAATACCTGGTTGAAAAAGCACGTCAGTACTTAAAGGTCAACGACAAAGTACTTTGCATTGCAGATGGTGAGGGGCGTAATGGCGTCTGGCTAGCAAAACAAGGCATGCATGTTGTCGGGTTTGATGCTTCAGATATTGCGTTAGCAAAAGCAAAGAAATTTGCGCAAGAGAACCATGTGCAGGTTGATTATTCATTCTCAGATACCGATAGTTTTGATTGGCAAGTAAATGAATACGATGCTGTAGTTGGTATTTTTATTCAGTTCGCAGATCCTGCAATGCGCGAGCGAATTTTTCGCCAAACTTATCAAACGCTTAAGCCAGGCGGTATCTTTATTTTGCAAGGCTACACCCCAAAGCAACTCGAATATAAAACGGGTGGCCCTTCGCTGATTGAGCACCTCTATACCGAGGATTTGATACGCGATTTAGCAAAGGATTTCACCATCCTAGAGTTGACATCCTACGAGAAGGAATTGTCTGAAGGTCCTAGACATACGGGGATGTCGGCTATATTGGGTTTAGTTGCACGCAAATGAATAATTACTTGATGGATGGTAATTATGAAGACGATTGACATCAAGAGCGCTTGGCAGGGCAACAGTGATTGCAATACCTGTTCGATTCGCAGTTCAGTATTATTCGCTGAGTTAAATGAGGATGATTTTTCAAAAATCCATAGCCCGATAGATGATCTCCACTACGAGGCAAATTCTGCGATCTATCATCAGGGGGATTTTGCAGAGTTCCTCTATACCTTACGTGAAGGTTATATCAAGCTTTTGCATCTCAATACGGATGGGTCCAGCAGAATAGTGCGACTGGTGATGCCAGGGGACTTATTTGGAATGGAAGCGTTATTGGGGGATCGCTATACACATTCAGCTAGTGCTTTATCAAACGTTCATCTTTGTCGATTGCCTAAAGCGCTTATTTCTCAGCTGGGAGAGGAGTCCCCACGATTGCATCGTCAAATGGTAAAGAAATGGGGGGAAGCTCTAGCGCAATCCGAGTCTTGGTTTGCTGAGCTCAACACCGGAAGCATTGAAGTAAGACTTGCTCGTTTTTTTTTGAGAGTTGCAAAAATATCCGGTTCGATGGCCATCGCTCCTCTTTTTAAGAGAGAAGATATGGGGCTGATGATGGATGTTAAATTTGAAACAATAAGTAGAGCCTTGGCGTCTATGGCTGAACAAGGCCTTATTTCCAATATTAGTCGTCTCAGTATCCAAATTCCGAACATAGAAAAATTAAAATATTTTTCTCAATCCGGCAATTAGATTGGATCAAATAAAAAAGACTGCCGCAGCAGTCTTTTGAATACCGGATTTCGGTAAAAAATTTTTTGATTATGCCTTTTTGGCGTATGCAGAGCACCAACCTTTACCCGCCACTTTTTTCGTTCCAAATAAAGAGCATCCACCAGTAGCATCGCCAACCTTGCCTTGGAATAGTGCGCAGTTATCACACTCTTGTCCAGCGGCATATTTTGGATACTTTGCTTTATCTACTTTTGAGGCATCAGCTTTGTAGCCCAATGCAGCAGCTTGAGGATCGGTTTCGGCAACCATTGCTTGAGCCTGTACTTTGCCGTTTAAGGCTAAAGTGCAAGCGCCTGCAGCTGACAAAATCATGAATTGGCGACGACTATTTTTCATTTGAACTCCAAAATTAAGTATAAAAAGCGGTAATTGCTTCCTAGGGTGCATATTAAAGATGATAACTACACCAACAATAGGGGTTTATATGTATTAAGTTTTACTGCGCATGCAGTCACACTGCTGTTTTATGCATAAATGCGTATATAAGCATTTAAATCATAACTTTCACATCAAAATATCTCCAAGGAATTTATGAATAAATTATTAGCGTTTGGTCTCATGTTGTTTTCAGGTCTTGTCGTTGCGCAAACTCCAGCAGCCGAATTGCTGCAAATCATCGATAAGTCCACTAAATATGTTGTGAATACACCTAAAGGCCCCATTGAAATTACGCGCGTGATGACTCCATGTGCCAAAAATAAGGGCTGGTTGCAGCCATTGATTCCAATTAAAGGCGTTGTCCCTGTAGATGAAATTGATGTTTTAAACGCACTAAACGATAAAGATTCAATCGTAGTCGATATGCGTGTTGTTGATGATCGAGTGAAAGGCACTATACCGGGTTCAATTGGTATTCCATACACTGAAGTTGCCATGCGTATGGATGAGTTAGGTTGCAAGAAGCCTGCTGCGGGTTCTACTCAATGGGATTGTTCTAAAGCGAAAAAAGTTTATGCATTCTGTAATGGTCCAGTATGCCCGCAAAGCCCAATGGCAATGGCGGCTATGACGCGTGACGGATTTCCAGCAACCAAAATTTACTACTATCGTGGCGGTATGTTGGATTGGGATGCATTGGGTTTGACTACTGTTAAGGGTGAGTTTTAATTCGTTAGCTATTTAACTTCTTAAAGTGAAAAGGGAGC
>JACCDO010413194.1_pt1 | contig 11282 bp, 8 predicted proteins | sample 7446101 | NCBI WGS metagenome assembly JACCDO01 (sample SAMN15323440, study PRJNA562643) | freshwater metagenome | isolation source: river surface water | place: USA:Blue River Watershed | collected 2017-08-16
ATAGGGCTCCTGGCCAAAGCTGGCGGCGGCGCACCAGACGCGCAGGTCGCGGTCGCCCCGGTGGATGGCGGCGGCGCTGATCTCGGGGATGACCTGCTGGGTGAGGATCTCGTAGTGGCGCGGCTCTCGGTGAAAGTGGGTGTGGTTGGTGGTGAGCCGGTCGATGAGCTCGCGCGTCAGCGCCTCGTTGCCGGGGGTCTGGATGATCCGCAGCAGGTCGTGGTAGTTGCGAAAACGGTGCTCGCGCATGATGGGCCGCAGGCGCCCCTCCACCAGGGCCACCCGATCGTCGGCGAGGTCGATGCCGGTCAGCTTTTCGACCACGGCGCGCAGGGCGACGAAGTCGGGGGGCAGGGCCTGGGTGAGCAGTTCAGCCAATGGAGCTCCCGGGGGAATCAGGCGGCGGCGCGGACGGTTGCCGGCGCGATGCCCAGCACACGGCGAATGTCCAGGATGAGACGAACCTCGTCGCCGACCTTGCCGATCACCTCCACCAGGGTGGTGCCCGGATCGCGGCCCATCTCCGGCGTGCTCTCCACGTTGGAGAGCGGCATGTCGAGCACCTCGCTCACCGTGTCGACGATGAGGCCCTCCTTGATGTGGTCGACCTCGACGACGACGATGCAGGTGCGGTCGTTGTAGGCGAAGGGGGGCAGGCCAAAGCGGGCGTGCAGGTCCATCACCGGGATGACCGCCCCGCGCAGGTTGATCACGCCGCGGATGTGAGGCGGGGCCCCCGGGAGGGGCGTGATGTGCTGCATGCCGATGATCTCGACCACATGACGGATGTGCACCGCGTAGGAGACGGCATCCACCAGGAAGGTCAGGAACTTGCGGCTGGCGTGGTGGTTCTCGGCGGACTCGGCGTGGACGTCACTCATGGGGGCCTCAAGCAAAGGGGGGGTCAGGCGACCGCCACGGCGGTGGGGCGGGCGCGGGTGGAGGCGAGCATCGAGCCGACATCGACGATGAAGCTGATCTCGCCGTTGCCCATGATGGTGCAGCCGGTGATGCCCGCTCCGGTGTTGACGCCGGCCGGCAGGCCCTTCACCACGGTCTGCTGCTGGCCCATCACCTCGTCGACCAGGATGCAGGCGGTCTGGTCACCGTCTTCGACCATCAGCAGGATGCCCAGACAGGGGTCCTCGACGGCGCCCGGCACCCCGTGCATGCGGTGAAGGCGCAGCACGGGAAAGTGGCGCTGGCGCACCCGGATCAGCTCGGCGCCGTCGGGGAGCTGCACCAGGGCGCGCCGATCGGGGCGGATCGACTCGCGCATCGACCGCAGGGGGATCGTGTAGAGCACCTCGCCGACGCGCACGATCATGCCGTCGAAGATCGCCAGGGTGAGCGGGATGCGGATGATGAAGGTGGTGCCCTGGCCTGGCCGGGTGGTGACCTCGACCCGGCCGCGCATCGACTCCACGTTCTTGCGCACCACGTCGAGCCCAACCCCGCGCCCCGACAGCTCGGTGACGGCGGCGGCGGTGGAGAAGCCGGGCTGAAAGAGCAGGTCGAAGACCTCGCTGTCGGACAGCTCGCCGCGGTCGGGATCGACGAGGCCGCGCTCGATCCCCTTGGCCAGGATGCGCTCGCGGTTGAGCCCGCGGCCATCGTCTTCGACGGTGATCCAGACCTCGCCGGCCCGGTGGGCGGCGGTGAGGCGCAGGGTGGCCTCGGGGGGCTTGCCGCTGGCGGCGCGGGCCTCGGGCATCTCGATGCCATGGTCGAGGGCGTTGCGCAGCAGGTGCACCAGGGGGTCGGAGATCTGCTCGGCGACGGTCTTGTCGACCTCGGTGTCCTCGCCCTCGATGTGCAGGGCCACCTTTTTGTCGAGGCGGGCCGAGACGTCGCGCACGAGGCGCATCATCTTGCGGAAGGTGGCGCCGATCGGCACCATCCGCAGCGACATGGCGACGTCTTGCAGGGCCCGGGTCACCCGGCGCAGGTGCAGGCTGGACTTCTGAAAGCCGGTGAAGGCCACGCCCTGCACATCGGGGCTCCGGGTCACCATCGTCTCGGCGATGATCAGCTCGCCGACGAGGTTCATGAGCTGATCGAGCTTGCCCACGTCCACCCGCAGGCTGCTGGCCTGGCTGCTGCCCTGGCTGCGGTTGGCGGCGGTGGCGGGCTCATCGTGCTCGTCGATCGGGTGCGCCGGAGCGGGCGGCGGGCTCATCGGGGCGGCGACCGGGGCGGCGGCGACCTCTTCTTCGAGGGCCGACGGCGGGCTGAAGACCGCGACGGGGGGGGGCTTCACGCCGCTCTGCTCTACCGCGGCGGTCAGTCGCGCCACGAGGCGGTCCACTGCGGTGGCGGTGCCCGCGTCGCTGCGATCGATCTCCACCTGATCGAGCATGATGCGGATCACATCGACGGCGTTGAGCATCAGCTGCACCTCGGCCACGCCCAGCGGACCCGAGGAGCCATCCCGATAGCGGCCGAGCAGCGACTCGGCGGCGTGGGTGACGCGGCAGACATGCTCCAGGCCGAGAAAGGCGGCGGTTCCCTTCAAGGAATGAAAGAAGCGGAAGGCCCGGTTGGCCACCTCGACGGTGTTCTGGGCGCCGGAGCGCTCGAGGTCGAGCAGCACCGGCTCGACCTCCGCGATGCCCTCGCGGGCTTCCTGGAGGAACTCGCCGAGCAGCTCGAGAAGCTCGGGATCGTCGATTTCGGACTCGGTCTCGAACATGGGTAGACCTGGGCGGCGGACCCCGCGGGCGGCGGGCAGCGAAGGTTCGGCGCCCGGGCTCCATCGGTCCTGCAAACCCGGCCTTGAGGCCGGCCCTTGGCGGCCGATGGATAGGGGAGGGGCAAGCCTGCCTCGTCTTGGAGCGGCGATGAGTGTCTTCGGGAATGGCGCAAGTGAGTTGATCCGCGCTGCGGTTCAGGAGGGCCTGCGGGTGTTGTCGATCGACATCCCCACGGGCGAGATTCGATCGGGGATGATGCGAGGTGTGGATGGAGAGATGCTCCTGATCGACCTGGTGGGCTTCTCCAGCCGGAATCCGCTGTTGGCGGGCAAGCTGCTGACAATTGTCTTCAACCGCGGCGCCCGCACCTACGCCTTCTCCACGGCGGTGCGCGCGATCGACACCACCGATGCCCGCCCGGACTGGGCGCACCTGCGCGTGGAGCTGCCCCAGGAGGTCCACGCCAGCGATCGGCGGGCCCATGTGCGCGTGCCGATCGAAGATCCCAGCCTCGTGCAGGTGCGGGTGGGGCGGGGCGCCCGGCGCCTTGCCGCCGCCGAGCTGCGCGACCTCTCGGTGGGCGGCCTGCTGCTGAGCCTGCGGGACGATGGGCTCGGCCTCCTCGGGGTGGGCGACGCCTTGCAGGTGGAGCTGTCGATGCAGGGCAAGGCCACCTCCCAGGAGGCGGTGATCCGGCGCGCCGAGCCGCCGCTCTATGGCCTCGCCTTCACCGAAGATCCGCTGGCGGACAGCGCCAACGCCCGGTCGCTGCGCAGCATCATCAACCTGCTGGAGCTGGACTGGCGCACCCGCGACCGCAAGCCGCCGGGCTGAGGCGAGGGACTTTTCCATAGGCTGAGCACAAGTCTATGGGTAAGGCTTGACCTGTCCACAGGGGGTCCTCGACCTGCCCACAGGGGCGATCGGGGGTGAAGGGGATTCGGACAGTAAATGTCCGTTGTCCTGGCCCTGGCCCGCCCCCGCCGATACAGGGCGGCCGCCTCGGAAGGGACCCATGCTCAGCGTGCTCCGAATCGATCAGCTCGCCATCATCGACAGCCTGGAGCTTGAGTTGGGGCCCGGGCTGAACGTGCTGACGGGGGAGACCGGGGCCGGCAAGTCGATCCTCGTGGGCGCGCTCAAGCTGGTGCTGGGGGGCAAGGCGCGGCCCGAGCTGGTGCGCAGCGGGGCCGAGGCCGCCGAGGTCGAGGCCCTCTTCGAGGTCTCCGACAACCCGCGGGTGGCCGAGCGCCTGCGCGCCGACGGCCTGGAGGCCGCCGATGAGCTGGTGATCCGCCGGGTGGTCACCGCCAGCGGGCGCAGCCGGGCCTATGTCAACGGTCGGCTCACCTCGGCCGAGCAGCTCGTGCGGCTCTCGGCTGGCCTCGTCGACATCTCCAGCCAGCACCAGCACCACAGCCTCGTCGATGCAAGCGAGCACATCCACTACCTCGACGCGGCGGCCGGCCTCGGCGGCCTGCGCGAGACGATGGCGGCCCAGCACCAGGGGCTCTCCGCCGCCCTCGCCGCCCGGCGGTCGGCCGAGCTGGCCGAGCGCAGCCGGGCCGAGCGCGAGGACTTCTTGCGCTTTCAGCTCGAAGAGGTGCGCAAGCTCAACCCCAAAGCCGGCGAAGACGAGGCCCTGCGCGAAGAGGGCGACCGGCTGCGGCACGCCGGGCGCCTCGCCGAGATCGCCTCGGGGGGCGAGCGGGCCTTGCAGGGCGGCCGGGGCGCGCTCTGCGATCGCCTCAGCCTCTTGGAGAGCGAGCTGCGCGAAGGCGCTGCGGTGGAGGCCTCCTTCGCCGAGCTGGCCAGCCGGATCCACTCCGCCCGCCTCGACCTCATCGAGGTGGCCCGCGACCTGCAGCGGGCCGCGCGGTCCTTCCCCGATGATCCGCGCCGGCTCTCCGAGATCGACGAGCGCCAGGCCGCGCTCAAGCGCCTGCTGCGGCGCTTCGGCCCCACCCTCGATGAGCTGCTGGCCTGGCGCCAGGGGGCCGAGGCCGAGCTGCTGGCCCTCGCCGACAATGGCGCCCGGATCGAGGCCCTGGGCGAGGAGATCGAGCGGCTGCGCGGGCAGGCCGCCCTGAGCGCCCGCGCCCTCTCCGCCCGTCGGCGGGAGGTGGCCGATCAGCTTGGCGCCGGCATCACCGCCGAGCTGCAGACCCTGGGCATGGGCGGGGCGCGGGTGGAGGTCTCGGTGGCCGCCCTGGGGGGCAAGGGCGACGTCGAGGTCGACGGGGCGCGCCTCACCGCCTTGGGGGTCGATCAGGTCGAGTTCCTCATCGCCCCCAACCCCGGCGAGCAGCCGCGCCCCCTGCGCCAGGTGGCCAGCGGCGGCGAGCTGTCGCGGGCCCTGCTGGCGCTCAAGCAGGTGCTGGCCGGCCTCGGGCCCGTCGGGCTCTACGTCTTCGACGAGGTCGACACCGGCGTGGGCGGGGCGGTGGCCGAGGTGATCGGCCGCAAGCTCTGGCAGGTGGCGCAGCCGGGGCAGGCCCTCTGCATCACCCACCTCCCCCAGGTCGCCGCCTGGGGCGATCGGCACCTGCGGGTGGAGAAGCAGGTGCGGGAGGGGCGCACCCACAGCGGGGTGGTGCGCCTGCCCGACGGCGAGGCCCGGGTGGAGGAGCTGGCTCGCATGCTGGGTGGGGTGGTTGTGACGGCTGGCGCAAGACAAGCGGCGGCGGATCTTCTCGATCAGGCAACGGCGTGGCGGAGATCGGTTCGCTGAGAATGTCGATGATGGGGGGATTGTAGAAGTGTCCCATTGAAGGTGGCGAAGCGTTGGGCTTGACTGTCTGTTTGATGCCATTCTATGAAAGCGCCGTTCCACTCTCCGTGCTCATCCTCCACCGCTGAAGCCTGCTGCGCACCCTGTTCGGAGCTGTGTACATGCCAGACCGCTTGCGACCCCCGCTTTGTCGCCCCTTGTCTCCAGGTCGGTGCCTCGCCTCTGGGGCTCTGCTGACCGTCCTGGCGGCGCCCGCGTGGGCGCAGGAGGTGGTGTCCACCGCGCTCCCCACGCCGCCTGCGCCCCCGGCGCCGCAGGCCTACACCACCAGCACCTCCTACGAGCAGCCCTTCAAGCTGTATGGCTACATCAACTCCTTCTATGAGAAGGTTGGCCGTTCGCCGGCGATCTCCGAAGAGGGCGATCCGGTGGTGGAGGCCAACCCCGGGGAGTTCGACGTCGTCAACTTCAACGTGATGGGCCAGGGGGCCCTGGCGCGGAAGTACCGCTACTACTTCAACCTCGCCGCCCCGGGCTCGGGCAGCCCCACCGCCGACGCGCCCTTGCTGGTGCGCGGCGCGATGGTGGAGGCCCCGATCGCCGGGGAGTACCTCAAGGTGAGCGCCGGCAAGATGTACCGCCGCTTCGGCATCTACAACGAGATGCTCGACGCCACCGTGAGCTTCATCGGCACCACCGATCCCGAGATGCTCGACGACGACCACCTGATCCTCACCCGCAGCACCAACCTGATGCTGCACGGCAAGGTCAATCCGGGCGGCGTGGCGCTGCGCTACGCGATCACCACCGGCAACGACGAGCGCGAGAGCAACCAGGTGCCGCTGGGGCTCGACTTCAACGCCCTCTTCGACAACCAGTTCACCGTGGGCACCTCGTTCTACACCACCAATGGCAAGGCCGTGCCCACCGTGGAGATGGGCGAGGGCTCGCCGCTCGGCGGGGTGCTGCCCTGGATGGAGTACGACGAATACTACGTCTACGGCGGCTACCTGCAGGTCAAGGGCGACGCCTACCTCCTGCAGGGCGAGTACTGGCGCAGCCCCCACAGCGGGCGGCGCGACCCCGACAAGGTGCTGCAGCTCTTCGATCCGGCCCTGGGCCTCAACGCCGCACAGCGCGAGCGCTTCGGCTTTGACACCGCCACCAGCGCCGATGAGCTGCCGCTGGACGTGAACTACACGGTGGAGGCCTTCTACCTGCGCCTCGGCGTCTCCCTCCACGCCGATCTGGCCAAGAACGGCCGCCCCTGGGAATTCACGCCCTACGCCCAGTTTGACTACTACAGCAACCCCGAGACCATCGCCAACAAGGACCTCGGCGGTGACAACGAAGCCGGGCTCGCCGATGATGGAAAGTTCTACAAGGGCATGTTGGGTTTGATGGTCAAACCCACCACCACCGTCGCCTTCAAGGTGGATGGCTCCACCCACTTCCAGACCATCGAAGATGAGATGGTCCCCTACTCCGAGCTGCATGTCTCGGCTTCGTACTACTGGCAGATGGGAGGAAATGCCCGGTGAGCGCAGACCCCTCTTCCTCGCTGTCTCGTCGCGGGCTCCTTGCGGCGGCGGTCATTGGCCTCGCCGCCGGGGCCCGGGGTGCTCAAGCCGAGGACCCTGCCGGCACGTCGGCCCCGGCCCCGGAGCCGCAGCCCGCTCCCACGGTGGCCCCCGCCTATGTGGCCGACAACGTCTACCTCCTCGTGCATTCCGGTGTCCCCGCCGAGGCGCTCACCCGCAGCCGCATCAAGGCGATCTACCTGGGCAACCAGACCTCCTGGGAGCGCGGCCTGAGCGTGGTCCCCTTTCAGCGGGCGCCCGGCTCCATCGTCGCCGACCGCTTCCTCGACAAGGCCCTTGGCTACGACACCATGGGCTACGCCCAGCACTGGCAAGGCATCGAGCTGTCTGGCGTTGCCATGGCGCCGCGGGTCCTGGGGGCGACCGCCGAGGTTCTGTCTGCGGTGGCCTCGACCCCGGGCGCCATCTGTTACGTCATGGGCGGTGAGCTGTCCGGTGCACCCGCGGGGGTGACCGTGGTACCCTTGCCCACCGGCAAGAATTGACGCGCTGAGGCTGGCTGGAGGGACCGTTGTCAATGCAGCAGAACACCCGCATCGGGCGCTACATCGTCGACCGCCGGGTCGGCGCGGGTGGCATGGCGGTCACCTACCTGTGCCGCCTGGACGGCATCGGCGGCTTCCAAAAGCTGGCCCTGGTCGAGAGGCTGCACACGCGGCACCTCTCCGACGAGGCCTACATCCAGATGTTCCTGGACGAGGCCCGGCTCGGCGCGCTGCTCCACCACCCCAACATCTCGCAGGTCTTCGAGATCGGCGAGCAGGACAACGCGCCCTTCTTCGTGATGGAGTACGTGCCGGGGCCCAACCTCGCCAAGGTGGTGAAGAAGCTCGGCAACCCCGAAGAGCGCCCCTACGGCCACGTCGCGGGCATCATGGCCAGCGTCTCCCGGGCGCTCGACTTCGCCCACGGCCTCGCCGACGACGCGGGCAAGCCCCTCAACGTCATCCACCGCGACGTCAGCCTGGGCAACATCCTCATCGCCCCCACCGGCGTGGCCAAGCTCATCGACTTTGGCATCGCCAAGTGGGAGATGAAGAAGAACGTCACCGAAGTGGGGATGATCAAGGGCAAGCTCCACTACATGGCGCCCGAGCAGCTCACCGACACGGTAGACCACCGGGTCGACATCTACCAGGCGGGGGTTTGTCTGTACTGGTGCTGCACGGGGGTTCAGCCCTTTCAGGGTGAAGACGCCGCCCAGGTCTGGCGGGATCGCCTCGTCGGGCGGGTGCGCAAGCCCTCGGAGCTGGTGCCCGACATCCCACCCGTGCTGGAGAACATCATCCTCAAGGCGATGGAGCCGAGCCCCGCCGACCGCTTTCAGACGGCCGGCGAGATGGCCGAGGCCCTCGATGCCTTCTGCGGCAGCGCGCCCGCCTGGCGCACCGGCGAGCGCGAGCTGAGCGGCTTTCTGCGCGGGCTCTTCTCCGAAGAGGAGATGGCCAACTACCGGGCCGGCAACTCCGACCTCACCCGCACCAGCCAGTCCACAACCGGCGTGCACTCGCTCGGGCAGGGCGGCAACACCGGCATCAACGCCGGCGTGGAGAACACCTCCACCAGCCACACCGGCACCTCGCACACCAACACCTCGCTCACCGCGGGCAGCCAGGGGGTCACCTCCACCACGACGATGCCCCTGCCTCAGCAGCGGCGCACGGCGGTGATCTGGGCGATGACGGGGGCCTTGCTGGCTCTGGGCGGCGTGCTGATGCTGGCCGGCGGCGGGGAGGGCGAAGAGGACCCGGCGGTGGTGGCGGTGAGCGCCAGCGACGCCAACGCCAACGCGCGCGCCTATGTCGAGGCCGCCGAGGCCGCCGCCACCGCCGAGCGGCGCGCCGAGGCGCGTGAGTACCTCAACAAGGCGAAGGCTGCGGGCAGCGCCGACGCCCACATCGACATCCGCATCAGCCAGCTCGAGCGCATGCTCAATCGCGCCGACCAGCTCGCCACCGCCCGCAAGGCCCTGGCCAACGGCGACCCCCAGACGGCGACCAACCTCGCCTACGAGCTGCTCGACGTCAACGCCAGCGACGCCGAGGCCGCCGAGATCGTCAACCAGGCGGCGGCGCTCGCCGCCGAGCCGGCGGTGGCCGCGGTGGAGCCGGCCGAAGAACCGGATGAGGAGCCGGAGCCGCCGCCTGTGAAGCCGGAGCCGGTGAAGCAGACCCCGGCGCGGGACAAACCGGTTCGCGGCACGTCCACGCCGCCGGCGGGCCGCACCCCGCCAGCCTCCTCACAAACCGAGGTCACGCCCGTTGCGCCGGCCGCGGTCAAGTATGGCACGCTGTCAGTGGGCTTTCCCAGCGGCGCCACCGTCGTGATCGACGGCTCGAACTTCCAGGAGGTGCCCTTCAACGTCCAGCTCCCCGTCGGCGAGCACGAGCTGGTCTTCTCCAAAGAGGGCTTCCTCAGCCGCACCACCACGGTCACCATCCTGGAGGGCCGGTCGATTTCGTCGTCGCCGACCCTGGTCGCCAAGGCGACAGAGCCGCCGCCTGTCTCCAAGGAGCCTGTCGCCGACAAGCCAGCGCCGGTCGAAGACGGGCCGGCCGTCAAGGTCGCCCAGGATCGCTCGGCCCTGGCTGCGACGCTCGCCGCCTCGTCGGACAGCGAGCTGGAGAACATCCTCGGCGCGGTGGAGCGCGACGCCCAGCGCCGCGGCGTGGACTCCAAGTATGTGAACGGCATCACCCGGTCTGTCTTCTCGGCCCTGATCAACATCCAGCCGCCGCCCGACGTCTACAATGTGCGCCCCGCCGCCATGTCCGACGCCATCGTCAGCGGCTTCAAGGCCGGCCAGCCGGCCGACGCGGTTCGCAAGTCGCTGGCCAAGAGCTTTGGTCGCTGAGCGCCGGTTGGCCGGCGCGGCTGTGTTGGAGCCGACCGTGGCCCTGCGGCGGGCAGGGGTGCGCTGTACGGCGGCGCGGCTCGCGATCCTAAAGGCGCTGGGCGCCTCGCCGTGGGGCCTGAGCCTGGCCTCGCTGCCCCAGGCCCTGGGCCGCCTCGGCGAGCTGACCCTGCGCCGCAACCTCGACACCCTCTCCCAACACGGGCTGCTCCACACGGTCTACGGCCCCGCCGGCGAGGCGGTGCTCCTCCTCAGCCGCTGGGGGCAGGCGGCGGGCCATCCCCACGCCTACTGCGGGCGGTGCGGCGCGGTCTTCTGTCTGCCGATGCCAGTCGGCACCGCCCATGTCGCGTTGCCGACCGGCTTTGTGGTGGAGGCCCACCAGATCCTGGTCTCCGGTCGGTGCGCCGACTGCGCCCTCCTCAGCGTTCAGCCGGCGGTCGCGCTTGAGGCAGTCGCAGAAAAGGCTGGCTGACCTCCAGGAGGCCTGCGGGCGCCGGGCCCCGTTGGGCCGGGATGCCCACCGCCTCAAAGGGCGCCGGATCGTCCACCCCCACCAGGGCCAGCCGAAATCGCTGGGCCAGCACCGCCAGGATCACCGCCCGCTGCGCGCCGGCGCCGGTGGGAGGCGGGCCCACCAGCAGGCCCGTCCAGGGCGGCGCGTGGGCCTGCAGGGCCGCGACAAAGCCGGCCTCGGCGCCGAGCCCCTCGGGGCAGGGGGCGTCGAGGTAGAGCGTGGCGCCCGGCCGAAGCGGCGGCGCCGGCGAGAGGCCCAGGTAGGTGGCCGCCCGGCTGGCCTGGTAGAGGCTCTGGCCCTTGGCCGCCGGCCCCCGCAGCACGGCCCCCTCGGCGAGGACATCGACCGGGAGCCAGGGATCGAGGCGCGCGGCTGCTTCGACCACCACCGCCCGCGGCGGCCCGCCGAGCCAGGTGCGGGTTCCCGCGACGAGGTTGAGCGCGAGGCCGCAGCCCGCCGCCTCGCCGAGCGCGTCGATGGCGGCGCGAAAGGGGTTGCCCGCCACCGCCCCCAGCCGCACGCCGGGGTTCAGCACCCGATCCCGGTGGTGCAGGGCCGCCAGGGTCTCCCGCCCGCCCAGGCCCACCGCCACCCCCTTGTGGCCGCCCGAGAGGCCGGCGTACTGGTGCAGCTCACAGATGCCCACCGTCACCAGGGCCCGGCAGGCCGCTGCGGGGCGAAAGAGAGAACCCGGGATGCCGTCGATCTGCGCGGTGGGCACGACATCATCGGGGTCATGCTCGACGATGTCAAAGCCGCGGAGCGGCGCCCGCTCGGCCGCGGTCAGTCGCCGGTGCAGGCCCAGCCCCACAAAGACCCGCATCCGATCCCCCAACAGCGCGCTCAGGGCCTGTAGGGCGGGGACTGGATCGAGGGGGCGGGTGGG
>JACCDO010696184.1_pt1 | contig 11280 bp, 9 predicted proteins | sample 7446101 | NCBI WGS metagenome assembly JACCDO01 (sample SAMN15323440, study PRJNA562643) | freshwater metagenome | isolation source: river surface water | place: USA:Blue River Watershed | collected 2017-08-16
CCTTATCACCTTTTTCACCGGTGTCACCTTTATCACCCTTATCGCCTTTTTCACCGGTGTCACCTTTGTCACCCTTATCGCCTTTTTCACCGCGGTCACCTTTTTCCCCACGGTCACCCTTATCACCTTTATCCCCTTTATCTCCCTTATCACCTTTATCACCCTTATCGCCCTTGTCACCTTTATCACCTTTAGGGCCAGGAATTCCTTGAAGGCCTTGAGTTCCATTCGTGCCGTTTACTCCATCTTTTCCATCTTGACCGTCTTTACCATCATAATAACCACTTCTAAGCTTAACGATTTCAACAACCATTAAAACTGTAACTGTAGCAACAATCACAACACCTACGATGATTGCCACTTTAGTGAGTGTTCCAGAACTTGAACTAAAAGCTGCTCCTGTTTGATTCCCTTGGTGCATAAAACCAATAGTTGCTTTAGCAATTTGGGCCTCAGAAAGATCTTGTTCTTTTAATGAATCTAAAAAAGCACGGTACTCTGCCTTTTTACGAGGATTTAAAATTCTTTTTTCCATGACTAATTGAATTTCGATTGGCTTGACTCCATCTTCTAAAAGATCTTTTAAAGAATCTGCCAAACGTTGTTCAGCGTCCTCTTTATAGGTTTCATCACTTCCATCCCAACCATCCATTTGATACTGAAATTCATCAAAAACATCTTGAATTTGTATTGAGACTTCTTCCCTTACGACTTCAGAATTAGCTGATTTTGAGGGATTAGCAACAATTGCCGCATTAGCAGTTATAGTCATTGCAAGAGAGAGAGAAATAAGTTTTTTGTAGATTTTTAAAGACACAACATCTCCAATGTTTAGGTTCGTTTTAAGAAATTTTGAAAGACTTCCAGATCTTTACATCAAAAATAAAATATTTCTAAGGAGATTGAAGAAATTACATGCATAAAATTTGTCCAAAGAATTGAAACGAGGTTAATATTACACACTTGATTGAACACAATTTGAATAGCTCTTAAGATTTCAAGAACAAATTTTAATAGGTCAAATTGTGATGAATCATTTTTACAAGAAAATCTTGGTTATTTTATTGGCTACGTTTTCTTCCTTCGTCTTCTCGGAAGTAGACATAGATCAATTGAAAAATGACAAAGAGGTTGAATCTACTTCTATCAGTAAGAGACAAACGAAGAAAATCAAACAGATTTATTCTGATTCAAGTTTTAACGAGAGAATTGCTTCCATTTTTTACAAAACAATTAAAGATTTTATTGAAGATGATTTTAGTTACTGTGAACTCAGGCTTATTGATAATTTTATCAATACTTTAAAAAATGAAGGATTAAAGGTTGATCAAGACAGTATTGAAGATTATTTAAAGATCTTAAGAACATTCAATTATATTGATGACATTCTTTTCGATATCCTGAGCTATGTAACGGAAGATCATTTTAACTTTAAAAATATTAATCTCAACCACCAACCATTTAAAACTATACTAGATCGACAATCACTTTTGGAGAAAAACCCTCTTGATGAATTATATGTGGATTTCAAACAATGGCCTGACGAAAAAAATAGCTGCACTTATCAAAGTTTCGTTGAACTCAAGAGACAAGTAAGAAACAAAGAAGGCGAATATTCAAAAAAGTCTAAAGAACTAAAAGTTCTTAATAAAAAAGCCTTAGAAAGTAAAATCATCTCTTTGAGTACTTTCAATAAACTTGAATTTTTAAGAAAAAAAAGTGCTCTTAAAAAAAGAATGATCTGGATTAAAGATTACTTCAGTACGATCTTTAAGGCCAAAAACAAAATGAAACCCATCTCCTATGACTACACTACAAATAATTTAGAATTAGAAAATAAATTCTCTACAGAAAAAGTAAGACGTTTTCACAGTATTACAAGAAGAAAATTACTCTACCGAAAGTACAATGAAACCCAGATAATACTTCTCTCTCAAATTCTTCAAAAAGCAAGTCGAAGAATGGGAGTCGATCCGGACACGATTTCAGGAAGACCCTATATTACTCAGGAGTTTAATATTCTCACTCCAAGTGGAGAAAGAGAAACCTATGTCGAGAGAATAGATCTCGATCCCCAAAGCCAATACAATTTAGCAAGACGTTTACTTCGAAGAGACATGGTTCAACTTGAAATGATGGAATCATTTCACAAACTCCACATTACTCATGAAGATGTTGTCATGGCCGGACTTGAAACTGGTTATATTTCGTTAGAGGATATTGCTCTTGTCGTAAAATATGATGATTTATGGAATCCTGAACAAATACCTTTTCTCAAGGTACTTGGTTTTATTTTTACTATAGGTCGATATTCAACATTTTTCTTACCTTCACCTTTTAACATAGCAGCAACCATTGCCATGGGAATTGCCGAAGGTATAGCAGACCACAAACTTTCTTCTGGAGCTGATCATGACAATCCTGCAACTTTTATTGAATAGTCTTTTTCTATCAATTCTAAGTTTTTCTGCTCTTGCATTTTCAGCGACTGAATATTGCCCAAAAGAATTCGAAGTCGTAGAAAGAGAAAAAGGAGACGGGTGGTCACTTCAAAAGAAGACTTTGCCAAAATTATTATGCACCAATCGCTTTGAGGGGGAAAATTTTAAAATCGTTTATGCAACTGAAGATGAGGCGATTGCATTCGATAACCCAAATCCATCACTTATAAAAAAAGCTGCAAATGTATACTACCATCTCATGATTGCCCGTCAATTTTGGATAGAGGAAATCAAATCGGAATATGTGTCCACTCTTGATCAAATTACAGTTAGAATTGATATCACTAACGCATTTTCAAACGTAAGGCATTTTAAAAATGCAGAACAAGAGAAAAACTATAACAATGCATGGTCTATTCCTGAAGGACAATCCCCAAGATTTGCCAGAGAAAAACTGAAATGGGGAAAAGAAATTTGGTTCAGCCCGATGAAAAAAATAGAGGCCCGCAAGGCAATTAAGTCTGAAGGGAATAATCCAGTTCACAATGGTCTGGAGATGGTAAAAGAACCGATTTACGAATATAATAAAAACGCACTCATTTATTCAGGTCTAGGCTTCATTGCAACTCCAACAATTTATAGTAGCACAATACTTGAATCTACAATTCAGCGATTAGCAACGATTGCTATTATTTTTGGACTAACAGAAGCAACAAGGTATATGGACAAATGGTTCATTGAGAAATGGTATTATATTGATTCGGCCTTAGTTCCAGATATCATTTACCACGAATTTTCTCATATCGCGATGTCCGATAGCATGAAAACCATTCACTCTGTTCCTGTCATTGAAGGAATGGCCGATTACTTTGCAGCTTGTATTACTAAAAGAAAACACGTTTACGATAAGCTTAAGAAAATTTCAACTAACCAATATAAAGATCTCGAAAGTGAGCAAAGATATCATCCCTTTTTAGAAGGTGAATGGAATGCGACTTCAGACTTCACATTAAGTCTATTATGGTTAGGAAAATTAGAATTTGAAAAAATCAATGAAGAAAGAAAAATAAAAAAAATGAGTCCAATTGCTGATTTCAACCAAATTGTTTTTGAGGCCCATAAAAAGCTTTCAGAATCATCTGATATTATGAACGACCTCACTGGATCACTCCTTGATGTTTGTAGCGAGAAATGCTCATCGAAAAGAATGGGAATGAACACACTTAATGTTGTGTTCGAAAAGAAGGGCTTTAATTAAATTTATTTGCCCCACTTGAAGTGGGGCAAAACTTAATGTTTCTGAGAAATTTCTCCTGAATTTGAAGTGCCCATTTGAACAGGAATTTTTTTCACCTTTCTTTGCGCTTCCGGCATTTTGGTCAATGTAACCAGAAGAATTCCATCCTTGTATGAAGCCGATACATGCTCAGGATCCACATCAATACTTAGTGGAATAGACCGATAAAACTGGCCACCACCCATTTCCCCCCTAATTAGGGTTGCTCCCTCTACTTTGGGGAGATGCTTTTTTTCTCCTCTCATAACAAGAGTATTATCTTTGAGTGAAACCTGAAAATCTTTTTCAAGAAGCCCTGGTATTTCAGCATAAATTTCAAACGTATTGCCTGTTTCATAAACATCAATTTTCGGAGAAAATCGAAGCCTTTGAGTTCCTAAAGAAAAGTCATTAGCAAATCTATCCATTAGATCATTCATTTCGTTTTCAAAAACCATCCACGGATTGGTCATCTTTTCCGTTTTTTTAGAAATTAAATTAAACATCTGTTCCTCCTTGATTAATACTTATGCAAAGTTTGAACTTTCTCATAAAAATCTTCAAGCTACTTTGCCTTAATCCTTTCTAAATTCACAACAACTCCCTCAAATGGACTTAATACTATTTGATTTAAAAATGACTCTGAATGAATATTTGTTGAACTTATTAAAACCTGAGACGTATAACCAAAGATGTCTAATTTTTCCTCTATTGAGGAAAAATTTAGAGCAATGAGAAGGCAAGAATTATTAAGTTCTCTTTTGAAAGAAAGAAGTGATTCACTTACGAAAAATGTTGAGTATGTGCCTTCAAGTAAAATCTCATTATTCATTCGAAGAGAAATAAGTTTTTTATAAAAATTAAGTAAAGAATTTTTGTCTTTTTTTAATTGATCAATATTTTTTAAATGAAAATCAGAGTGCATGGGAAGCCAAGGCCTTACGGAAGAAAATCCACCATGACTTGATGAATCCCATGCCATGGGAGTTCTTTGAGGATCTCTTCCAAGTCCCATGCCTGGAACATTTTTTTCAAATGAATCCTGAACATCTTGCTCAGAGATATACACATCATGCATTCCAATTTCTTCACCATAATAAAGCGTTGGAGTTCCTCTCAATGTAAATAATAGTAGGGCAGCTATTCTTGCATGATTTTCACCGACTCTTGAGGCCAGTCTGGGAAAATCATGATTTCCTAAAACCCAATTTGGCCATCCATATTCAGGAAGTGAGGATTCATAATTTTCAATAACATTTGCAATATCACGTGGATTCCAAGGAGTATGAAAGAGAGAAAAATTAAAAGGCAAATGAACTCCCTTTCCCTCTGAACCATAATAGGCCATAAGCCTTTCCATGGGCAGATAGATCTCACCCACCATCATTCTATCTTTATAACCATCTAAAACATGTCTCATTTTTTCTATGATGTCATGAACCTCTGGTCGATCGGAGCTAAAGACCTCTAAAAGCTTTCTGTGGGGAGCTAGATGAGGGCCATAATCTGGAGATAATGGATTATCTCTAAAATGCTCATCTTTTATAATGTGCCAAATAACATCTACTCTGAATCCATCCACCCCTTTATCAAGCCAAAATCTCATGGATGAGAACATCGCCTCTTGAACTTGTGGATTTCTCCAATTTAAATCAGGCTGAGAATTTAAAAAAGCATGATAATAATATTGATCTCTGCTCTGTTGATATGTCCAAGCAGGCCCCCCAAAATTGGAGAGCCAATTATTAGGAGGATCTCCATTTGGTAGTGGATTTTTCCAAATATACCAATCACTTTTTTTATTATTTCTGTTTAATCTAGATTCAAGAAACCATGGATGATCGATGGATGTATGATTAGGTACAAAATCAAGAATGAGTTTCATTTTCTTTTGGTGAATTTTATCTAATAAAAAATTAAAATCTTTCATGTCTCCAAAAATCGGATCCACTGAATTGTAATCACTAATATCATATCCCCCATCTTTCATAGGAGATTTAAAAAAAGGATTTATCCAAATGGCACCAATCCCCAACCATTCTAAATAATCTAATTTTTCCGCAATACCTTTTAAATCTCCGATTCCGTCGTGATTGCTATCATAGTAAGAGCGAGGATAAATTTGATAAATAACATGAGTTTGCCACCATTTAAGTTCTGACCTCATTTACTGCCCCTTGGAGAGAGTTATTCGAAACCATCCGTACTGATAAGATGTTAACTGAGTATGATATTCGCCATCTTCAAGTTTATTAAGGACTATTTCGCCCAGAATACTTTCAATTTTTTTGGCAAAGAAAGTTTTAAAATATACCTTAGCATCTATTGTTCTCTCGGATAAATTATGAATGACTAAAATTAAGGCATTCTTCCAATGGCTGACATGACATACCACCGAAGGATCGGAAGTCGCTACCCATTCAAGTTTTCCGAAACCAATTTCAGAAGAAATTGATCTTATATGAATTATTTTTTTTAACTCATTTAGAAGTGAATTCTTATCTTTGATTTGAGAAAAAACATTAAGATGTGAAAAGTGATAATCTGGATCTTCGGAAAATTGTCTCATTAATTTATTTTTCTCTGCTTTTGAAAATCCTGCATTATATGAATCATCCCACTGCATTGGAACTCTAATAGATTCTCTCTCCCAGAGAGTTAAATTTTCACCAAGTCCAATTTCATCGCCATAAACAATTAATGGAGTCCCAGGTAATGAGAATAAAAGACTAAAGGCCATAGATATTCTTTTATGATCTCCACCAAGCATTGGGGCCAATCTTCTTCTTATACCCCTTTGATAAATTCGCATATTTGTCTCAGGGGCCATTTTATCAAAAACATTTTTTTTTATATCTTCTGGTAATTGATAAAGATTTAATTCATCCAAGTTTCGAAGAAAATTTAACCATCCACCACTTTCAGGAAGAATGGGAAGCTCTCTCCATCCTTGAACCAAAATATCTGATTTTTTTTCAACAATGGCACCAATGAGATAAGCATTTAGAATAAAATTAAAAATTAATTGAAGACCTTCGCCATCAGCAAAATAATCAATCAACTCATCGCCATTAACATCAACTTCACCAGCAAAAACAGCATATTTTTTTTTCTGTGAAATAACAGATCTAATTTGGCAAAAAATTTCCTTTGAATTGGATGGCCTTGTACTCTCCAATCCCTTTTTATGAATCATCACAGGAACTGCATCTAGCCTGACTCCAGAAATTCCAAAAGAGAACCAAAAATCAAGAACCTTATGAATTTCTTCTCTTACCAATGGATTTGATACATTTAAATCTGGCTGAAAATGATAAAACTTATGATAATAAAAACTATTTGCGTCCTGATCAAACATCCAAAGCGAGTCCTCTGTTTCAGGGAAAGCAGGATGATCATCAAAATTTCTTATCGGTGGAATATCTGACCAAACATAATAAGTTCTAAAAATTGAAGATGAATCATTCCTTGCGGCCTGAAACCAAGGGTGCTCATCAGATGTATGATTCATAACAATATCAACTAATACAGCAATTCCCCTCTGCGAAGCCTCAATAACAAAATTTTTAAATGTTTTTAAATCTCCAACTCTTGGATCTATTTCAAAATAATTTGAAATATCATAGCCATTATCTTTCATAGGACTTTTATAAAAAGGTAGAAGCCAAAGACAAGTTATGCCTAAATCACTTAAATAGGGAAGCTTTTGAATTAAACCTTCAAAATCACCTATCCCATCTCCGTTACTATCAAAATATGATTTAACATCAATAGCGTAAACAACGACATTCTTATACCAATATGGCTCCAAAAATTTTACCTCCTGTTAAAAAGGCGAGTAAAGTTTAGAGAAGAATCGCGTTGAATCCAAGAGAGATAATCTTAAATTATTCTATAATTTGGTAATAAATTATTTTTCTTCCATCATTCCCTTTTGAACTTAGATAAATTATGTAAAAATTATTTTGTCTATTTTTAATGGAGCAGTTTATGTTTTCTTTTCTAGATCTCTCCCCTTATCATTCCTTCGATCGAAGAGGTTTTAAACGCCATCAAAAAGATTTCAATCCCCTTTCCCCAATCGATAACAATTCAAATGGACTTATTACTGGAGGCTCTTCTGGGATTGGCCTAGGCGTAACCACATTTCTCAAATCACAAAACGTAAACCTTGTGATTACTGGGCGGGATTCTAGAAAGGCACAAAATCTTTTAAACGAACGAACTCATTTTTTCCCTCTGGACCTTGCAGATTGGCACAAAATCAAAGATTTCTCAGAAAAGATTAAAACAAAAATTTCTTTCCTCATTCTTAATGCTGGCGGAATGCCAGAAAATTTTCAAAAAAATCAATTTGGATATGAGTACCAATGTGCATCTCAATTAATTGGACATTACATCTTATTCCGATTACTTCATGAAAAAAATCTTCTTGAAAAAAATGCAAAAATAATTTTTGTCTCCTCTGGAGGAATGTATTTAAAAAAATTTGATTTCAATGAACTTTTTAATCCAGAAAAATATGACAAAGTTTCTTGTTATGCTAATGTAAAAAGGGCACAAGTTTATCTCACTGAATTTCTTGCAACAAAATATCCTCAATACATATTTTCTTCGATGCATCCTGGCTGGGTGGACACGGAAGCAGTCAAAGAAGCATTACCAGAATTCTATAAATTAACTCATAAAAATCTCCGAAATTCAGAGGAAGGAAGTGATACGATTAATTATCTTATTTCCGAAAACAATCTCCCCTCCGGAAAATTTTGGTTTGATAGAAAAGTCCAAGACCCAAATCCTCGAATTATTTTTTGGACAAAATCTTCAAAACAAGAAAAAGAGAAACTCTTTAAAAAATTAGAATCCATCTATCAAGATCTATCTTCAACAAGTCCTAAATCTTTTACAAATGGATAAAGATCTATTTTAGCTTCTAGTCTTCTTAAAAGAAAAAAGACTCCTCCAAGCTTTCTATGGACAAATGTCAGCTCTCTTGGGGGTGGGGAAAATTGACAGGCACGAGCAAAGTTCCAAGCATTACGTTGAGATATTTTTACATATGATTCATCTTTAAAATCAAAATCACCTTTAAAAGCAGAAACTAAATGCTCCATCATAATTTTAAATGAATTAAAAACCTCAGGACTTTCTTTCTGATCAATCCATCCAATCTCTCTGACATGCTTCTCTAAATTTTTCCAGTCTGACTTAAAAGTTAACCTCAGACAATGAGTATATTGAGAAATAAAATGAGAAGATAATTCTTTCGTAGCTCCAAAGTCTAGAAGGATTATCTTTTTTAATTTTGAATCAATTAAAAAATTTCCACCATGAGCATCACTTTGAACAATACCCCAAACAAAAATTTCCTGAATAAGTAGCCTTAGAAGCTCATGTGAAATAAATTGTTTTTCTTCATATGATGGATTTGTCTCAATCCATTGATCAAAAGTCATCCCATCACAAAATTCAGAAACAAGAACTTTCGATGTACAAAATTCATCCATGGTCGTTGGCACAGAAAACACCTCATCCTTTGCCACAAGATCTCTGAATCGATTTTGTTGTTTTAATTCATTCAGGTAATCACATTCTTTTTTTAATGTTTCTTCAAGTTCTTCAAAAAATATATCAAAGTTTATTTTATCTTTTTGATAAAGCTTAGTTATGGCAAAAACTAAAAATTTAAACACCTTTAAATCATGATCTAAAGAAGAAGAAATACCTGGGTATTGAATTTTTATTGCAACTGAACGGCCATTAATTTCGGCACGATGAACTTGTCCAATACTAGCGGAAGCGATGGACTCGGACGAAAAATATTTTACATGAGAAAAATTCGATTTTAATTCTCCTTGAAGAATTTTTAACATTTCTTCAGAGGGTCGAGGTGCGGACTTAAAAGAAAGATTTTGAATCAATGGCTTAATTTCAGATGGCCATGAATCTATCAAATCAAGAGTTAAGGCCTGGCCAATTTTTAAACTTGCCCCTTTAAGATCTCCTAAAATTCGTATGAGTTCTTTAACTTGTTTTTCTTTTAATTTTAAAAACTCTTCCTTACTTCTTGGGACCGAAAGTTCTAATTCTTTAAGGGAAAAATTTAAACCAAGTTGAGTTAACTTTGCTCCCCTTTCTAAGATTCCTGGAATAATTTTTTTAAGCATGTTTGGCCTCTGGTAACAACCTATCCAGTGTACTTTATAAACATGCCCGATGATAAGATTTAAATTTTCCGACTATTTTGTTTTACTATGCTTAACAAATACCAAATCTTCAGTCGGATAATTTATACCCTTTAAAAGTGCTAAAACATCATTAATTTTTTGTTGAGAGAACTGAGGATCCCTGGCCATGATCCAAAGATAGTTTTGATTTGGTACGCCGATCGCCGTCCACTGATAGTCTGGATCTAAGGCGACAACTAGATAAGTGAATTTTAATGGCCAAAAGGGAGAAACTTTCCAAGTTGCATTGGTTTTTTCATTAACTATCCATGCCGTTTGTGGAATTTTTTTAACTGGCCCAGTCAGAGATCCTTGGTTGTAACTGAAGTCAATATCAATTTGCTTTTTCTTTTCATTCCAAGTGTACTTCTCAATCGAATTAAAAACATCTTTTTCAAGGATGGTAAATCTACCTGCTACAACATACCAAGTCCCCATAAAACGATCCCTCTCTACATAGTCAACCGTTTGGTTATAAGAGTGAGCGCAACTCATCACTAATGTACTAAAGATACCAAAAAGAGTTAAAGACTTAAGTTTCATAGAAATCCTTAGTTATGTTTTTTGACTATTTGAAGAAGCCCGAATTTTTCTGAAAGCCAGCAAAGTAAATAACCAGCATCAAATTCATACCATTTAACTGAAAATTTAGCTCTCTCAGGATAATGGTGATGGTTATTCTGATATCCCTCACCAAAAACCAATAGACCCACGAGAGTGTTATTCGTTGACTCATCATTGGTAGAAAAATTTCTTCTTCCATACCTGTGAGCAAAAGCATTCACAAGCCAACCTTGAAATGGATGACTCATCAATCCCAGAAAATATGCAACTGGTATAAGAACAGAATGAAATGTGAACCCAATCGTTATGGCAGTAAAAAAATGAATAATATAAGGAAGCCAAGAGCCATTTAATTTAAATAATTTTGAAACATCAAAAGGAATATCTTGAACAACTTTGAGGTATTCAAAATTTTTTCTTAATAACTCACTTTGAATTTTTAAATAAGACCTATACTGGCCAATCCATACCCCAAATACGCCCCATCTCTTAGGACTATGTGGATCATTCTCTGTATCTGAATAAAGATGATGAATTCTATGCATGCAGGCCCAAGTTTTTGGATCAAGGCCAGTGATCCAAACTCCCGTTCTCTTTAGAAGTGTATTGAGAATTGGTCCTAACTTAACAGAACCATGAGCTAGGCCTCGGTGGTAGAGAACACTGATATAAAACATATTTAAGGTATAAGCAGAAAAAAATACGATGGCTGAAATGATATATTCCATGATCAACCATTAGATTGAAAGATGGAATTAGTCAATAAACAAAA
>JACCDO010642707.1_pt1 | contig 11279 bp, 10 predicted proteins | sample 7446101 | NCBI WGS metagenome assembly JACCDO01 (sample SAMN15323440, study PRJNA562643) | freshwater metagenome | isolation source: river surface water | place: USA:Blue River Watershed | collected 2017-08-16
AATGAAAAACTAATTCTTCCACATACTATCCATCACTACAGGACATTACTACCTGGTTGTAAAATTACTATTCTTGACAATATGAGTAATGATGGCTCACAAATGATTGCTAGACAGCTTGGTTGTACAGTAAGAACATTTAATACAGGTGGCAATTTTGATGATTATGCTAATAGGATTCAGCGCAATCAGTGTTGGAAAAATATTCAAAATCAGTGGATTATTGTATGTGATATGGATGAATGGCTATGTATTACTAAAGATGAACTTATTCAAGAAGACCAGAAAGGTACTACTGTACTAAATGTTAAGGGATATGATATGATAGGGGATTCTAAAACAGAAGATTTAAGTGATATTAATCTTCATCGACTTGTATTTGGATATGTTTCAGAATCTGAAAATAAACCAATCTGTTTTAAAGCTGGTCCAATTCGTGAAATGATGTTTGAAATCGGTGGACATAAAGCATTTCCAGAAGGACGTGTACAATGGAGTAGCCGTGACTATACTCTAAAACATATGAACTATCTTGGTTTACCATTTAAGTTAATGCGACACAAACAGAGATTTGACAGAAGCCATAAAGCTCGTACCCAGTACGGACTATGCTTTGGCTATTCTGCACCTCTTGATAATTTCATTAATACCCACGAAAATACTATTAAATCTGCGGGGGATTTAACCGATATACTTAAAAATTATTTAATATAAGCAATTTATTACGTGCGTTTAGAACCTAAAGAATTAGTTCTACGGAGTATGTGGAGAGAAATCTCCTAGACCGAATAGCTCAGTTGGTTAGAGCGTGCGGCTGTTAACCGCAAGGTCGTCGGTTCAAACCCGACTTTGGTCGTTATATTATTCGAATACACTGTATTTAAATAATAAAACGATTTACTATTATTAATTCCAATTAATAACAAACTATAGGTTGAGGCAAATATCTATCATAAATTGTTGTTTCCTTATTAATTCCCTTTAGAGTCTCCCACTGAGAATCATCTACTCTAACTAGCTCATCCTCACCTGTTTTAGTATTTTTTACAAACTTCCAAATAAAGTACAATGTTTTATCCAGATAATACGTATTATTATCATTCGATTTTAATTTCTTAAATCCAAATCGTTTGATGATGTTCCCTGCGGAGTTTGACTCTTTATATTTTTTGTAAAACTCCATACTATTATCATAACTAAAATTATCAAAATTATCGAACATTAGTTCTTCATTATGCCTTTCATATACAACTGGTTTACATACAGATATACTAAATTCATAATCGTCATCTGAATAATATTCTGGCACTGATTCTTTTTCTTCGACCTTTACTTCAATAGTCTTTACTTCAACCTTTACTTCTGGTATAATTTCTACTTTTTGTTGAACAGGTTTCTCTTCTGTCTTTTCTTCCTCATAATAATCATCATATTCCTCATCACAATCTTCATACACATCAAGATAATCCTTCTGCGCACCTTTTGACCACATTTCACCTAATTAATATATACGACATCTTTTTAAGTTTCTCCTCATATACCAGAATGCTTTTTTTACCTGCTCTAACCGTCGTCTTTTGGTGGATTGCCATTTGGGGGCTATTTGAAGTATATACTGAAGATAAAACAAAAGATGAAAAAATTAAACTATACTTAATCATCCTTGGAATAATTATAGTCCTTGTATGCTTCTTTCCTAAACTATTACATCGGTTTTAAATATCAATAAAAACTAGATTATTTTTTGATTGATATTTTTTAATTTTACACCTCTGAAGATAGACTGTATATCAGGCTGAATAAAAGACCTGCCTAAGACCGTGCTCCCTCATACACTTCTCCAAATGACACTTACACGAATGACACGGCTCTGAATTACCCACCTCCTTTGTACCCCTCATAATTCTAATAACTACAAGTGTACATCCATTCAACTTGCTCATATCACCCATCTTCTTTATTACAGCACGCTCTGCGTGAATAGTCCTCTCCTGATATCCACAGCCCTTAGAACGCGACCCAATCGAATTACTTGCCACCTCAATCACCTTTCCACGCTTCATCAGAAGCGCAATATGTAACTGAGTCTTGTGCTTTGCCCACACAGTATCAATCGATATAAACTGATTAACCATATTGTACGCTGTCTCGGTATTCAACCTCATCTTGGATATTGTAGGACTTGTGGGGAGGAATTAGCCTTATATAATCGACGACAACACTCTTTAGCCCTTTTCTGTTTTCAAATTTTTTTCATTGTTAATGATTTTTTGGGCGCTCTACTAATCCTTATTAATAATTATAATCTTTTCATCTGGATTGCCATTACTTGTTACTGATTGATTATCAATTGGTACTACAACAGTATTTTTACCATCCAGTCCATCAAATGAATATATCGATGAATTTGGATACTGTTGCGATTTAATTAACTTCCTACCAGGTTCACCTTTAATAACAGGGGAACTTCCTCTTCTATAATTTAATCTACTCTCAAACTGTGAACCTCCTGCTTTAGCTGCCGCAGCTGCTGCTACTTGTGCTTGATGAACAGGCTCTTGATATAACTTCTTCTTCTCTAAATCAATCTCCTCCTGAATCTTCTTCTTTCTATCCTCCAAAGCCTTGTCAAAATCTTCTTGTTTTCTTCTTTCTTCTTCCTTCTTCAACTGAATCTCCTCTTCTAATTTTTTCTTACGCTCCTCCAACGCCTCTGATACTCTTGCCTCAACCTGCTCAGAAATCTTTTTCTCAATTTGTGGAGAGACCAATTCATTAAGAGTTTGACGTTTTCTTCTTAACATAAGTGCTGCTTCTGCTGCCATATTTTTCAGTCGTGTTTCTGAACTTTGGAATACTGCGGTATGTTCTAACGCACCACATACATCTGGCCTCTTCAAGTCCTTAATACTACCAAACTTGCCTTCAAATCTATGAATAATATCTTTTGGTATTGGTGGAGATTGCTCAATTAATCTATCCAATTCAGCACGACAAATCTTCAAAAAATCTAATGAGTCCATTCTGTCATTCGGATTTAATGAAAGTTCTACAGCTAATAAACGTTGAAACTTACCCCACGTTATAGATGCTACTCTATGTGATTCCTCAAGCTGGGCGTACCGTAAATAGTTTCCTATCGTCGTCAACATTCCAGCAAAAATAGAAATACCACCAATCGCAAAACTCGCATATTTCTTTCCATTCTCATCATTCTCAAATAGTGACTGCGCCGCGAAGTTTGCCGTCCCACCTAGGGTGGATAATATAATAACTGGTATGTTCACCATTAAGTTTTTAAGATGAAAGACCTTTTCAGATTGGTCGTGTAACCACCTGTAACACGACGCAATATCACTCCAATCTGCCATAAGTTTCTCTTGCTCCCTTGTCCATCCATTCTGAAACTTTTTTGGTTTATCATCACCAGCCACTGACCTATTTGACGGTGACTGAGAACGTGAACCAGTTGCCCTACTTTGATTACCACTGCCATTTATAACTGTAACTCCCTCTTCCGCCATATTTGCCTCTATTAGTTAGATTTTTTTTTATTTGATTTATCCGCGCCCCATTTCTTTTTTGACTCTAACCCAGTCTTATACAGTGTTTCTACCTCTTTTTCTGTTAGGTTTGCTCCATCTACGCCCTTTGGAAGAGAGACAAATTGTGCCTTCTTTAATGTTGTCTTCATAATGTATGGCCCATATTGACCTGTGCGGATTACATATTCCTTGAACTGCTTAATTATACCCGCTCCACCATTCTGCTTTGTTTCAAATCTCTCAATTGTCTTTTCCAGTTCTTCATCTGCCTGATATGGAATAGATACTTCGCCACACTGAAGATAGTCGCCAAACTTACCTGATTTCTTTACAATTTTCTGGCCATTCCATTCACCAACTTCATCGCCGCGCTTCTTTTTAGCTTCTTCATCCTTAAACTTAAGAGCGCGCTCTTCTGTCATATCCTCAAATGCTACTCCTTGCGGCCAGCCAATAAACTGCGTATCTTCCTTCTTAGCTCCCTCAATCAATAGTAGTGGACCCTTCTTTGATTGAACCGCTTTTAGACCATTTGAGAATTCTTTAACGCGCGCATTTGGCTCACCATCCTTTTGCTTAATTTGCTGCTTTGAACTCAAATCATTATAACGGTCCTTATATGAAGCCCACATATCCCTTAGCACCTCCTTCCAAGCCTCATTCCCTTCAGCAATTTTGTCCAAACGCTTCTCCATTTGTGATGTAAACCCATAATCAAAGAGGTCGTTGAAATGTTTTAGCATAAATGTTAGAACTGAACGTCCCAAATCAGTTGGCACCAACTTATTCTTTTCTGCCCCAACCTTCTTCTTTAACTCCTTCCCATCCGCTGGCCAGACACCAGGCTTCATAGAATACTCCTTCACAGTTACTTCTTTCGCTGGAATATTCTTTGTTTCCACATAATTCTTATCCTGAATTGTAGCAATCAGTGACGCAAATGTTGATGGACGACCAATCCCAAACTTCTCAAGCTCCCTCACTAAAGTCGCCTCTGTATAACGACCTTGTGCTTTCGTCTCCTTTGGCTCAGCCTTCATATCCGTCCATTTTACTTTATCTCCCACTTTCATCTTTGAAGCCTTGTCCCACGCATCATCTTTTGTGTCTTCACTTGCGTCAGAGTCATCATCAATCTGTGCGACTTTTCCTGCCCGCTTCCATCCTTCAAAGGTTGTTCGCTTCCATTGAGATGACCAAGTAAAGTCTTCATCTCCATCAATCTGTGATTTAATCTTACAGGTCTCTCCCCGCGCTGGAGCCATCACAGATTGAATTGTTCTTTGCCAAATTAGATTATAAACTTTTTTATCATAAGGTGTCCAATCACCTTCAGGAAGAGCAGTAACTTCCATATGAGTTGGACGAATAGCTTCGTGAGCCTCTTGAGCTTTCACTTCACCTTCTTCCTCCTTCTTTTCAGTTGCCACTTTGGGCTTCTTTCGCCCCTTCTTTTCTTCTTTTACTTCTTCTTTTGGTTTTGCGTCCCCTACAAAGTCTTCACCATAATTATCAGTCACCCACTTCTTAGCCTCTGCGGTTGCCTCTTCAGACAAGACTGCTTTATCAGTACGCATATATGTAATATGACCCGCCTCATACAAACGCTGCGCAATCTTCATACAATTCTTTGGATTAATACTGAAGAGAGCGCTGGCTTGTTGTTGTAGTGTACTTGTAATAAGTGGCTCAGGGGCTTTCTCAGACCAAGGACGAATATCTTTGGAGATGATAGAGCCATCTGGAGTTTCATAGACCATTTCCATATAATTTAGGGCTGTTTCCTCATCCTCCAAATCATCATCCATCCTTGCTGAGAACTTAAAGCCATCTGCTGATTTCCAATTCGCACTTAGTTGCCAACTAGATGATGCTTTGAAATTAACAATTTGGTCTTCACGTTCTACTACCAACCTGAGTGCTGGCGTTTGACAACGACCTGCTGAGAGGGAAGGAGCTACATATCGCCATAGAAGTGGACTCATTGTAAACCCAATCATCATATCCAGAATCGCACGACTCTGTTGCGCATTTACACGATTCATATCCAACTTGCGTGGATTCTCTACTGCTGCCGTTACAGCCTTCTTCGTAATTTCGTGAAAGACAGCACGTGGTGTTGTTTTTGGATTTAGTTTGAGTAAGAGACAAACAGCGTAGGAAATAGCTTCTCCTTCTCGGTCATCATCTGATGCTAGATATACGGTTTTGGCATCGGCTGCTGCGTCTTTTAGTTGTTTAATTGCTTTTGCTTTATCTTTTAGGAATTGATATTTTGGTTCAAAGTCTCTATCAAGACCAATCGCGTCTAGATTCTCCTCTAGAGCACGAATATGACCCATTGACGCAATTACGCGCCATCCTGGACCCAGAAATCCTTGGATTTTCTGGCATTTTGCGGGTGATTCTACTATAACTAGATTAGTCATTCTTGGATTCATCTTTTGAATACAACTTTTCTTTATCAAATTTTCCACAAAAAATCTATGTAAGGAATATAGGAATGATGAAGGGAACAACTGAAGTAACACTTGAAACAATCTTAATCTCTGTGCTAAATGTTTCCGCTGTATATGTTGCCGCGTTTACTTACAAACTCAGCTGGGTTGGCGTTATGGGTGTGATGATTTTAGCCTCTCTACTTACGGCAGGAATTACTCACTTTATCCTCTCAAAAGCAATCGCTGTAAAGGGTAAAGCTGAAGCTGTAATCAGTGAAGGTCTTGGTGTACTAGGTGTAGCACTTCTCTCATCTCTTGCTGTGCTCATCATCTTAACCCAGCGCTTTAACTTCCCACAAGCCTTAGGTATTTCTCTCCTATCTGGTGTTCTTTCTTCTCTTGTTCGTCATATGATGGCTTAAATCAGTCGGATTTAGAGAATATAAACTAATCTTACATTCGTCTGTATAAGATAGAATGGCTGCTATTAATCAATCTAGCGGACAAGGTGCTCTCTTTGAACTCGTTGCCCGCGGTAATAAAGATTCATACTTTCTTAAAGACTCCAAAGAAAGCTCTTTCCCTTACGATGCCAGTTATAATTCCTCCGCACACCACTTAGCTGAACGAAGAACATTTGTTCCTCTTAATGCTGTCACCTGGGGAAACTCATTTGAAGTTGAAATTGACCCATATGGCGATGTTATGACCGAGTGTGAATTTGAAATTGAACTACCCTCTTGGTTGCCTGATTTACCAATTAATTCAAATGAACTTACTACACTCTATCCACCTTCCGTTGCCAATGGTCTCTACCCTATCACTAGCACAACTGGTGTATCATATGGATATGTAAATTATGTCGCATACTTTCTCTTTGAAAAAATACAATTCTATCAAGACCAGTTCTTAATTCAAGAATGGAGCGGTGACGGCCTCCTAGCTAAACAATTAGGAGAGGGCTCTTATACAAGTAGTTTTCTTCAACAACAACTCGGTGGTCTCTATAACCCAATTGACCCCACTACAAATCAACCAACTGTAAGAGGCCTTCAGCTAAGAGCTACTCCTCGTCAACTAAAAGTTAAATTACCCCTTCCTGGCTGTCAGTGCCCTGGAGATGGCGGTCTCCCCCTTGTAGCATTAGCTTGGCAGAAATTTCGTATCAAGGCAACACTAAGAAAATTGGAGGACTTAGTTGTATGTAGTAATAACTTACTTACTAAACAATTAAGTCCTAGTACATTCTATCCTTGGAGTCAAGATATTACTTATCAACTCGACTTTCAAGATGGCTCACCTCTGTATAATTTTAAGGCCAATAAGCTACTAGATATTCCTAACCCAACTATTCTTTTAGCAACTATTCAACACTACGTTCCTTCAGGAGTTCAAGAAGAATTGCGTTCATCTGCTATTCAAATTCCCTTTAGACGCCAATATGAAAATGATTTCACATTTGGAGAGTTAGATTACATTTCACTTGATAAGGGTGGAACAGCCGCTGTAACACGCCGTCTAGATGGGCGTCACCCAACTGAAAAGATTTTTTGGTTCTTTAGAAATCAAAGGTCTCTTGATAGAAATCAGTTAGATAATTTTGGTAATGACTATTTTAATGGCGATGGCACCTTCTTAGGTAATCCTCCAACAGCTACAAATCCATATACAATATTTCCTCCAAAGCCCCAACCGCTCTGTGGTGAATTCTACTACAATATTAAACTCATTATTGCTGGTCGTGACCGTGAAAATTTACACGAACCCTTCTTATGGGAAGACATTTGTCAACTTGTTAAGGATGAAAAGGGTAGTGGATTAGGTATTGGCGAGATGAAATGGTCTACTGGTGCTAATTATGGTACTATCTATCCAGCTCCACGACAACCAGAAGGTACAGTTAATTTTACTACCGCTGATAGACCTACGCTGTATTTGGAATTGGCAAATATAAGGGGCAATGATATTAATCAGAAACGCAATTGTGAATTTCGTGTATTCACTGAGGGCTGGAATGTATATGATGTACGTGAAGGTCGAGGCCGATTATTATTTGCGAATTAAATAGGCATAAATGAACGCAGTACGGCATAAAACTAGTAAACGTAATCAATCCCTATGCGTTGGTATTATTACTATTCCTCACGCAAAGAAAACCAAATATGGTGACTCACATATTATGAAACCATATGTCGATTGGTTTGAGGAACGTGGTGTTCGTGTTATTCCTATACCATATGACACCACTCTTTATGAAAAGTACTTTAATATGGTAAATGGTCTCTTTATTCCAGGAGGAGAAACCACCTATATTATGAAAAATAAAACCTTTATAGACACAGTCACAAAATTTCTGGAATTATCCTTTCAACAAGATGAATATTTTCCAATTTGGGGAACTTGTTTTGGATTTGAACTGTTGATGTTTATAATGGGTAATTTTAATAAGCTAAAACACTATCCCGCCCGCGGCCTTTATCCTCTTCATATCACTCCTGCTGGATATACATCTAAAATGTTTCGTTCATTCCCTACACGATACATACACTATCTAGAGCACCATAAATCTTGTAACAATAATCACGAATATGGGATTTCACCCACTGATTTTAACAACAATGAACACTTACATCGTTTTTATAATATACTTGCTACAAGTGTGGCTGATAATGATAAAGAATATGTAGCAGCAATTGAAGCTAAGTACTATCCTATTTATGGCGTTCAATGGCATCCAGAACGTCAAAGAACAACTGGACATTTTGTAGATTTCTTTATATCCGAGTTAAAAAAGAATAAACATAAGTGTGTACCATATCCATATTTGCGCTCAGTTATGAAGTCACATAAATGTATACAATACTCTGAACATAAAAACCTACAATGCTATTTCTTTTAAGTACACTTAAAGCCTACATCATATACTTAGTATTATGGCTGCGACGGCTAGTGCGTTTAAATCGCAAAATGAAAAGCGATACGGGAGTGTAGAGAAAATGTACATCCACTTCTACACTATCGCATCTGGTTCAGATACACTCGACATTTATTGGTACTGTAATGACACTGAAAATATTGAACTATTTTCAGATTTGAAGTACTTTCTTAATAAAATGAAGATATATGGGGAATACACTACCTACACAGGTGATGTATTTGTTGTTAAAAATCTACATAAATTCAAAGAAATCCTTATCTTAGTTGGTACAGAGGATTCAAATACTACATCTTGGACACTACAAGGCGATAAAGTCTTATCTGTTAATACCTGTAAGGTTAAAAAAGCATCAAAGTTTTATGAAATATTTGATATTTGTTTTGAAGATTATGAAATTATAAATTCATTTTCAAGCGAAGCATCCCTTTCCAAAAATCGCATTGAAATGGATGAATTTATTACTAATACCCATACAACCCCTAATAATAGTACAATTCTTGTACATTTCAATGAACATAAATATCCTATGCCCTATTATAAATTTAATCAAATGTATTTTTCAACAGTTAAAAGTAAAGTTGGTGATAATATTCTAAGTAATTGGTTTAATGCTGTAATAGGAAAGAATGAATATCTTACAGCTTTCAATACAATTCATAAACTTATTGACTACAACGAAAAAGAAGAAGATGCTACTACTGTTATTGAAGAGGAAGAAAAAGATGATGCTACTGTTATGACAGAACAAGAATCTGCTAAGATTTCCCACGATGAATGGATTAAACTCTTCTGTGATTTATATCTAGACGATTCATCTAAAGGGTCAGACCTTCTCCTTTCTGATATCTATCAAATGTACTTAACTGCGTCTGGCTGGACACAAACTAGTACTGTTACAATGGCAACTTTCATTAAACGTCTTCGCAATATGAATAAATTCACTATTAAACGCCGCGCAAAAGGTATGATGGTTATTGGCGTCTCCTGCTTAGTTAATCAACAAGCGGAATTATTCTTAAAAGTTAAAAGCGGACAATCATATGATAGACAACTATCACATTACAAATCAGATGTTGAAATCAATAGTATTCTAACTAAATACAAAGATGAAATTGAAAAAATTGGTCTCAAATACACGCGTGAAGCATTTATTCTACTTAATGATTCTAACATTAATCTTGACTATCAAACTGTAGCACAATTTGTATCTATTCCACATATTTCTACTCAACTCAAACCATATTCAGAATATATTGAGTCAGTTTTGAAAAATGTTACTGAAACTGTAATTAATGGCAAGCGTGTAAGAAAGTTTAATACTGAAATTCAAAAACCACTTGAAGAATTTAGAGAACTTTGTACCAGATGTGTCTTATATTTCCCTTTTGCTAATACTAAAAATTCCCTTACAAAGAAACTTAATTTTATATATGACTTAAATTCAACTGCCACTGGCCCCACTGCTTTTAATGAACACTTTGGTATGTTTGTTTCCAGCAAAGAGTACCATTTGTTTGAACCTGAAAAGGGTACACCTCAAGACTATAATAACTCAATGGGAACACCACTTGATCAGACCAACAACATTAAAACTGAATCAAAAGATTTCAGTATCTGGAAAGAAGGCACACGAATTGTACCAAGTTTAGATCTAAGACCTGCTAAAGTTTAAAGTCACGTGTATAATTAGTAATAATGGGTCAGTGTCAGACTAAACACAATATTGAAGCTGTTTCACTAAATCATATACAACCCAAAATTACACAAGTCGCACCTAATCCTCCTAAGAGACGCCTGAGACGCACTCGTAGTAAAATTATTTTAGAAATGGCTAATTTATCACCTAAGCCTTAAATCCACCCTTAATCCACTGCGCCACCTTCATTGTATCACTTTGTACATATAAAGGTTGCGCATTCCCATTCACAATTGCTAAGAATGCTGGAATGCCCTTTACACCACAATATCCTGGCGTGTAATCATTCTCATCAACATCACATTCATACCATTTAATTTGGTCACTTAATCCAGTTAAGAAGTCCATATCAAGTCGCTTACAAGGCCCGCACCATTTAGCACCAAACTTAATGATTACAATGGGGTCGTGTGGCTTAGGAGGATTCTTCTTGATTAGACTCTCGAAGAACTGTTGGCTCGGGAGGGGAATCATTCTTCCGTGGTTGCTCATTCTGTCTGTACCGACGGTAAGTTATTACCAATCCAGACACAACAATTACTGCCAATGTTCCCACCAATACATATGGCAAAATACCTGAATCAGAACCACCACCTTGTTGTGGTAATTTAGCTAAAGCAGAGGCCGCAGCGGCAGGAGTAAATCCTGATGGCAATGTC
>JACCDO012390652.1_pt1 | contig 11279 bp, 11 predicted proteins | sample 7446101 | NCBI WGS metagenome assembly JACCDO01 (sample SAMN15323440, study PRJNA562643) | freshwater metagenome | isolation source: river surface water | place: USA:Blue River Watershed | collected 2017-08-16
GGTATCGTTGTGATACCATTGACAAAACACTGTGCGCTCTTTGTTAATCAAACTTGTATAGATTAAATTATTTCGGCAAAGACCTTTACCGGGCACATCATTATAATAGTATTCAAACTCTGTATTCATGCACATACTTAGCGGATAAGTATCTGTATGATTAGAGGTATTGGCGGTAAGCCTTATATTGATTTAGATCCATTTTTGGATGTTAAAGGATTTATAGATCTTCATGCAGAGATCTGTAAAGGATTTGCTTTGGCTAGAGATTATGCCAAAGAAGGAACATGGATGGCTCCTGGTTTTGATCAAAGTCGAGGTAGCTACAAATGGGATTGGAAACCAATATACCAAGCACACGAAGAATATCTAGCACTACCTGATGATCATCCTATTAAAGTACAAGGAAAAGAAATCTATCCTAAAGACTTTAAAGATTACAAACAGCGAAATATATTTACAAGGTATCTTAAATCGGCACTAGGCGCCAATGATCCCTACATATATTATTTCTTATGGAATGAGGGTGATTGGAACGAACGCAATGCTGCCAGACAGAAGACCGATGAAAGTCGATTCTTTCCTAGTGTTGTTCGATGGGTGGAGAATCTACAAGAACGAGATATCATCGACCGCATAGGTCGTGTGATATTTTTCCATTGTGATCATAATGGCAAGGCCTTTGAACATAGAGATCTAGACGCCAAGAACGGTGTCTTTGAAAACGATTATTATACACCACACAATAACGAGTTTATACATATTCGTTATAGAACAAAACGTGGATTCTATATATGGGATCCAGATACTCAAGACAAGCACTATGTAAATTCACATGCTGCTTTTTGGAATGATCAAGATTGGCACGGTGGAGAAAGTAGCCTAGAACAAGAATACGGTCTCAGAGTAGATTGTAAGTTTACAGAGTCTTTCCGTAAAATCATAGGCATAGATCACTTAGGTGAGTATTAATGAACAAGACCTATTGTCCAGCACCGTGGGTTGGATTGAACATTTTGCCAGGTGAAGCTAGACCTTGTTGCCAGTGGGACGGCCCAGCAGAAAATATCTCTGATTTAAAAAACTTAACGGCCAATGATATACCTAATATGTTTATACCTATTAGAAAAGACATGTTAGATGGAAAGGAAGTATCGGGATGTGAGCAATGCTATTCTGCAGAAAAGGTTGGTGCAAAATCTAGAAGACAAGAGCTAATCGAACAATACGGTTTTACTACAGAAATAGATACCAAGGTTTTAGATATCAGTTTTGATAATGTCTGTAATCTAAAGTGTAGAGGTTGTTGCACGTTTTCAAGCCATCTATGGCATAATGACGAACAAGAAATATACGGAAAAACTTTTATAGATAAAAAATATCTAGAAAACGATTTGAAAATCGAGCTGGATAATCTAGAACACGTGAATGTAAGCGGTGGAGAACCTTTTTTAAGTAAAAAATTTAAACAGTTTGCAGATAGGATGCTTGAAGAAAATAATATAGAAAATTTAAACCTATCTATAACATCAAATGCCACAGTGCTTCCCCCTGACAACATTTATCAGTTAATGCTAAGATCAAAACATTTAAGCCTTTGTCTTAGTATCGATGGATTGGGTGAACTAAATCATTATTTTAGACACGGGGCCGAGTTCAGTAAATGTTTAGAAAACATAGAAAAATTTCAAGAAATAAAAAAAATAAGAAAAAACAAATCGACATATTTACAAATACACACAACTGTAAGCATTTACAATGTCAATGTACTTAGAGAGATCGAAAACTTTTTTCAACAGAACTATCAAGATTTTGATGTTACTCATAGAATATTATATTGGCCCGAGCAACTATGCATTAGAAACATGCCGGAAGATTTAAAAGAAAAAATAAGACCTATAGTAGAAAACTACGGAGAAAAATATATCGATGTATTAAACGAGTTAAACAATCAAGGAAAGGATACCTTTGATCATTTTCTTAATTTTCATGATAAGTTAGATAGATTAAGAAATGAATCACTCAAGGAGGCTAACCCATTTCTATATGATTATTTAAAAACATGTAAAAGGCCTCTTACAGATAGTAGGTCTTTTTTCCTAACACAGATTAGAGGTTGACATGAAGTTGATAGGAAATTTTAAAAGTTGGATAGATCCATTGTGGGAACACAAAATCTTGACCACACAAGGTCAGGCTCGTCCCAGAGACTGGCCACCTGCTACTGCTGTCGAATCTGCCGAGTATGCAAAGTATGAAATCGCAGGATATGATTTAAATGCTGTTAACTGGTGGGTGTACGAAGAAAAAGATTTAAATCTATCAATCAATCCTCCTTGGACAACAGGGCAGGTTCATTGGTGGTTTACAAAAATGTTACCTGGGCAGTATATGCCTATGCATACTGATCCTCATGCACACGACAAACCTTGCAAACGTTATTGGATGCCTTTACAAGATTACTCTTCAGGACATTTATTTGTCTATAGAGATGAAATGATTACCGGATATAAAGAAGGTGATGTTTATCAGTTTGAAAATGCAACGGATATTCACGGTGCAGCTAACATAGGTCATAGTCCTAGAATAATGTTATTAGTAACAGAATATGAGTAAAACATATTGCCCATATCCTTTTATGTCGGCCAGTCTACAAGCAGATAATACTGTTCTGCCCTGCGGTCAGTTTATGAAAAGTGTTCATTTTAAAAAAATCATTCCTGTTCATGAAGTTCGAAATGGAGACTTTATGAAAGAAATGAGAAGAAAAATGTTGGCAGGAGAACACGTAGAAGGATGTCAATGTCCTGCAGAAGAGGCAGTCGGTATCCGTAGTATGAGACAAAATGCTATTGACCGATTCGGTTTTACTACTGAAACAAAACTAAGAAAACTCGAACTGGTATTTGATAACGTTTGTAATATTAAATGTCGTAGCTGCGGAACTCCTAACAGCCATCTGTGGCAAGAAGATGAAAAAGAAATATACGGAATAACTTTCATTGATAAAAAATATATCAAAAATACAATCTACGAAGATGTGGATTTTACAGATTTAGAATGCATTGAAGTGTTAGGCGGAGAGCCGATGCTTAGTCCCGGTACTTCGGATTTCTTCAAAAAAGCATCCGATCTAGGAATCTTAAAAAACTTAACTATACAGATAAGCACTAATGGTATGTTGTTACCACCTGATTCTATAAAGAAAGCATTACTCGAATGCAAATCTTTAGAACTGACCGTTAGCATCGACGGTTATGGTCAACAAAATAACTACATAAGAAGTGGTAGCGATTTTGATCAGATTGTTAATAATTTATATTTTTATAACGATCTAATCGATCAAAGGTCTGGTAATACGAATATTGCTATACATACAACGGTGAGCATTTATAACGTAAATCAGTTAGATATATTAGACGATTTTATATCTAACAAGTTCCCAAGATTTTCCAAAACCAAACAGGTATTACAATATCCTGTTTTTATGTCTATAAAAAATACTTCTAACGAATATAAAGATCTAGTAAGACCTTTTATCAAATATCAAACCATTATAGATTATCTGGATTCGCCAGGGGAAGATTTGTTCGGACATTTTATAAACTTTTCAAATAAGTTAGATCTTTTACGACAAGAGGATATGGCTGACGGAAATCGATTGTTATCTGATTACATAAAAAACTATAAAAACAAAATCGAAGACAGCAGAGATTTTTTATTGAAGTCTATTACTGATATTATGAGTTGATATGCCAGGTGGGAATATTATCAAATAGATTTGCACGTAAACTAAAATAAATCTCGAAGGTTTCCGGAATCGATAAAAGCAGTTCTTGTTCTTTATGTTTTCGATATTCTAAACTATAAAAAAAGTTAGTTCCCTCATAGTTAAAAATATTAGATAGATTAATCAGTGTATTAGATATGTTCAGATCAACGTGTTCGATTAATCTGTCAGAGGAAAGTAAATCACATTTTACAAATTTGTATTTGATATTTTTTAGTTGTGGAACATTATCTTTCCAATAATCCAAAGATGATTGATTGTAATCATATAATATGACTGTTGCATTTTCTTGGATGTAATCAATAAACCAAGTTCCGCTTGCAGGTGTAACTATCTGTTGATATTTTTTAATGGGTAGATCTATAGTTTCTGTATTAGATGTATGTACAAAATGATCTCTGCAATAATTTAATCTATGATATTCCCAAGATAGTTTATCATAAAAGTCTTTAGGACTTTCGGGATATAAATGAATTTTATTATTTCTTATAGAATCATCAAAAACAAGAACCGGAAGATTTTGATCGAATGCAGATTTTAAAATATTCCATCCGTGACATTTGTGATTATAGGTCTTAATATCTTTACCAGCCGAAACCCAAACTGGTGTATAATCATCGTGGTAGTTTTCTTGGCTACGTTCTGGAGAGTATTGCTGATGTTTGGAACCTAGATTTTGTTGACCGACAGACGGTCTTCCTAGTTTTCTGTAATATTCGAGATTAACTAGGTAACATTGATGGTGTAGTTCATAATAGGCATCACCTCGATCTAAAACATGACCGGCAATAAAAAAATCATGTTCTACAATAGATTCGATCCTATTGAAAAACTCCGAACCATTTATAAACTCAGTTCCTGTAGAAAAAACCAGAGCATATTTGCTGTCAGTATTAGCAGCAGCATTTAACAATAAGTCCTCGTCAGTCCACTGGAGGACTTTATATCCTTTATTATAAACATTAGCAAGAACTGAATCGGCTTGATTTTTTATAAGAGTTTTTATATCTGGCTGATAATATCTAGTATTATCGACCATACAAAACACGATATTATTTTTCCACTGACGATCAAACTTTAGAATGTTCATATTTTAAAATTGGCAACACGTTTATTTCTGTTTGCGGCACAGAAGAACATTGTTCTGGACACATACTGCATTCATCAATATGGCTGTAATGTGTCTTAGAAAAATTTTCTATTTCTGTATCTATATATTTTTCAAGATCTACAGCTTTATAGTTTAGATATTTTTGCCAGTCAGGATCATCCAATGCATTATTTTTATCTAAGAAATTTTTCAAAGTTCCTAGTGCCGCACACTTGTATATTTTTTTATTATATAAGAAAGCACAATACTGACTAGGACAACTGTTCTTATATGCTTCTCTCGGATTCGATGAGTTGAAAGGTTTTGGTCTACCTTGTACATATTGATATATCGATTGAAAACTGTGAGCTTCCATATAATGTATACCGCTGTTATTTTCCATATAAACAATGTCATTTACATCTCGAGTATCAAAATCGTATTTTTTTTCTTTGACAAAATCCTTCCAGCTATCAGTGCCAGTATCTATTTTTAAAATATTATACCACCAACGATAAGCTGGCATTATATGAGGAAAGTTTATTTGTTTTCCTATTTTGTGTACACTGTTTATGACTTTGTTAGTCAATGATTGATCTTTGAATGCAGCAGTATGATTGCAGACTTGTATCCAAACTTTATATTTGTTTATAAGATCAACAACCCAATCTATGTTTTTTTCTAATAGCAGACCGTTAGTTGATATGAATATTGTTTTATTCGGTTCTATGGTTCTTAAAAATTCTACTATCTCTTTGACAGTATCTTTATAAAGAAGAGGCTCCCCTCCGAGAACACTCCAGTTTTCAACATCGAATGCTTTATTTGCTAGTACTATGCTTTCTTTGATCGTGTCAATGGTGGGATCATATTCTCCATCGCGAATAGTATCGCTTCTAGTGTCGCAATGAGCACAGGCAATATTACACTTATTGCCGTAGAAAATATCTAATATTTTAATGTGTTTCTGCATATTGTTTTTTATAACTTCTAGCAATCAACTCTACAAACTCTTGTTTTCTGTTACCGGGTATTCCGTGTGCTATTAGATGTATCCTGTCGGTATCTGATTGATTTATAACGCTATGATAGTTTCTTATATTAATGATAAACATAGATCCTTCTTTCCACGGAACTGTTCCGTATCCTTTTAAGGTCATATAACAGTCCTTAGGATGTATGATAGCTACATTTATAGGTACTCCAAAATCTAACATATCGAGATCAACTTCACCAGGTAATCTTCCTGGAGCATCACTATGTGGAGATATAGAACCTCCCGGCTCGAGTTGCATAAATCGTATACGTCGATACTTCTCATAGGGAAACTTTTCCCAGAAACTTTTAATACCAGGAGTATGATTAGATAACTCGGTCCACTTGTAAGGAACTTCCGATTCTGTTGTATAACCGTAGTTGGTCCAAGCTCCAGTTTTATCTACATCAATACCGTGTATACAACAACTATTCCAACCAGGATGATCGGATCCTCTATGGTCTACATATTGAGCAACGGCAGTTTCTTTTTTCCATTCGTCAAGATTGAAAGTTATATCTAACTTAAGCCAACCAAAATCACTTTTGTTTAATAACCAATCTGCTATTTCGTAATCAGAAGTTAGCTCGTCTGGAACTTTTGGAAGATTCCATGTTTGATTTTTATTTTGGTTGTAGAAATCTAGTGCTGCTGTCATAACAATACTTAGCACATAAAATATTTCATAAGTACATGTATGAAGATGTATTTACAACAATGACAGCTCCAAACGATAAAAGACTTTTGCCATATGGTGGATCATTTGCAATAATGGATTCACAGATACTAGGAACCCTATCTACTGTAAAAGAAGTAGATCCGGAAACCTTTTGTAAAAAATATCGTGAATGGATTTTATCAACTACACTGAATAAAGTAAGTGGTCTAGAAAATTTTCCCTGTGCTGTTTATTCAAATGCAACAACTGAAGTTTTTGATAAGTTCTATATGAAAAACAACAAAAGAAGATTTCGTTGTTTTCGAGGAGAATATGTTTATCATCAAATAGCTTGGAGAAATCATTGGCCTGATTGGAAGTTTCTCGAAGATGATAAACTAGAAAAGAATGATGCTGTAGTTATTAGTTTGCCGTTCTCGGATACAGGAAGCAAGCACCTGCAGATGGACGATCTATTATCTCAGTGTTCTAATTTAAAAATTCCTGTTCTTGTTGATTGTGCCTATTTTGGAGTATGTTCGAACATCGAGTTTGACTTCAGTCACAGTTGTATAACAGACATAGCATTTAGTTTATCAAAAACTTTTCCTCTGGCCTATGCTCGTATAGGAATGAGATTAACCAGAGTAGATGACGACGACAGTTTGTTAATGTTACATAAAATAGGATACACAAATAGATTTGGTGCAGCATTAGGTCTTGAGTTGATAGAAAAATATTCACCTGATTACATAGTTAACAAGTATAAAAAAGCACAGTTGGATCTATGTAAAAACTTAGGAATAGAACCCAGTGATACTGTTTTATTTGGGATCGATTTTTCAAATAGATATCCTGAATATAATCGTGGCGGGCCTACAAACAGATTAGGATTGTATAAACATTTCAATGTATAAAATTGTTAACTTAGAAACGTTCTGGATTCCAGAAGAAGAAAAATACAATCTATTAAAAAAAGAAATAGGTGATGCTCAGCATGTTCTTGGTCTAATGTTAGCAGACGGATTTGTACATAATAATCCCGGGGATATAATAGAAAAGATCAGCAGCGAAGTTGATTTACATATTATTCCGGGAATGGCCTATGATAAGGCTTCCTATAAAAAAATAACACCTTTCAACTTTAACTTACACACCACATACATTAGTTACAGAGATTCGATAACACATCAGTGGAATCCCGAATCGGGAAAATTTTTATTCTTAGGCGGAGTTCCTAACAGACCTAATCGTATAGGATTATTAAACAAGTTTTATCAGTTTAATCTTTTAAAACAAGCAGAATGGACTTTTTTTAAACCGTGGACTCAAGAACAGGAAGAATGGTGCCAAAAACATGTATCTAACTATGATCAGCTATTGACATTATGTCGTAGTGTTGATGACGTCTACGAGATGTCTAAAGAATATGGAACCGATCCTTCGTTAACTACCGCACAGTGGACTAAGAATACTGCTTGGATAGATCCTGATGTATTCAACAGGACTTCACTCAGTGTTATATCAGAAGGAGTGGGATCGGATGATTTAACAACAAGATATCTAACAGAAAAAACTTATAGGGTTTTTGTACAGCGACATCCTTTTATATTTGCTGGTACTCCGGATATGTATGATTATATACAAGAACTTGGATTCAAAACATTTTCCGAATACATGAAGATATCTGATTATGGTAGTATAGTCGACGAAGATGAAAGATTAAATGCTGTAGTTGAAAATACAAAATATTTTTTAGATACATATCGTAAAAACTTACATGATATTAATCAAGATATAGAACATAACTATAAACGATTTTTTGAGTTAGCAGACCAGAATAATAATTCTTTAGATATGTTAAAGACAAGGTTTGGTATAAGTCAAAGAGATATTGATACGTGGTTTAATCAAAAAGGTTTTGGACATTTAGTGAGGATTTATGGAAACTAAGTGTGCAGCCTTTTGGAAACATACAAATCTAAGAAACGATAATAACATTTTTCCGTGTTGTCGTTATAAAACATCTGTAGGTAAATTTACTGGCGATGTTATTGAGATACTCCATTTAGATGAATATAAAAAACTAAGACAAGATAGCCTCGACGGAGTGGTCAATCCAAACTGTCAGAAATGTTATTATGAAGAAAGCTTGGGTAAATCTAGTCTTCGTCAGAAGTTTAATAATGAGTATGATACAGAGACAGTCGAACTTAAATTTTTAGAAATAGGATTAGATAATATATGTAATCTAGCCTGCGATGGTTGTTGGTCAGATTTCAGCTCGAGTTGGTCTCAAAAACAATATCCTGACAAGCCTAAATCCTTTCATATAAAAACAAGTTACGATTTAAAGAATGTTCCAGCAACGGTAAACAAAATATTATTTTTAGGCGGCGAACCTCTAATGACCAAACGTCATTATAAGATATTAGAGTTGGTTAACGATAAATCTTTAGTATCTGTTATATACAACACTAATGGTACATTTTTATTAGATAAAAAAACGATTGATCTTTTAAACAAATTTAAAAAGGTAGATTTCATAGTTAGTATAGACGGATATGGATCATTAAATGATAAAGTTCGATCTGGAAGTACCTGGACAGACATATGTAGATTTATAGAACAGATTCAATCTTGTGGATTTGGCTTATCTGTCAATACTGTATTGCATAAAAATAATTGGCACGGAATAAAAATTCTAGAAAACTTTATTAAAAGTCTAGATGTTCCGTGGACTGTAAATCTACTAACTTATCCTAAGCATCTCGATATAACGAATGTTGAAGACTTAGAAAAGTTAAAAGAAATATTAAGTTCGGTGGAGTTGATAGATCTTAAATACATTCTAGACCATATACAACAGAAATGAAAATAAAATCAAATAACGATTGGGATCCTTTAAAAGAAATAATAGTCGGTAGAGCAGATCATGCTCGAGTTCCTACTGTTGATTTAAGTACAATGAGTATGAGCTATACTAACTATAGCATTGATAAAATCAAAGACTTAGAAGGACCATATCCCCAATGGCTTGTAGACGAAGCCAACGAGGATGCCGAAGAGCTATGCACGATATTAAAAAGTGCAGGAGTTGTTGTACATCGGCCAGAGGTCATTGATCATGGTAAAACTTTTAGCACACCGGACTGGAGTACTACCGGTTGGTATACTTGGTGTCCTAGAGACCTTTTACTGCCATTAAACAACTTAATGATCGAAACTCCGAGTCCTTGTCGAAGCAGATTGTTTGAAACAAGGGCCTACCATGATATCATGTTACAGGCTGTACAAGATGGGACAGAATGGATAGCAGCACCTAAACCTAGATTACTCGATGATTCCTATCAGTTTGATGATTTGTCTAAACCCAGTTTAACTAATCTAGAACCATTGTTTGATGCTCCTAACTGTATCAGACTTGGAAGAGATATCTTATTTCAAATTTCTAATACCGGTAACTGGTTAGGTTTTCAATGGTTAAAGAACACTCTCGAACCTAGAGGATATAGATTACATGCCGCAGAGCATATCTATAGTTTTGCTCATTTTGATAGCACGATAATCCCATTGAGACCTGGTTTAGTTTTATTGAACAGCACTCGTGTTAATCCTAATAACTGTCCAAAACTATTTGAGAAATGGGATAAGATATATTTTCAAGATGTAAACATAAATTCTTGTACTGTGGAGGGACCGGGAAGTGTTAGTCCTTGTAGTCCATACATAGGAATGAACATTTTAAGTCTAGATCAGAATACTGTGATAGTAGGAAAAGATCAAACTAATCTTATAAAAGTTTTAGAACGATATAAGTTAACAGTAATACCAACTACAATGAGACATGCGCAGACACTTAGTGGTGGTTATCATTGTGCTACTCTTGATTTAGTGAGACAAGGCGATTTAGAGGATTATTTCTAATGCACAATATCATATCTAGACACATGATAAGTGATTCGTTCATTGGCGTTCCTTTGAATAGAGATCTAGACTTTAATAAAGATCAGCTTACTGATAAGATTGATATCTGGAAGTATGCTCTTAAATTTAAATGTGATGCTACAGCTGGTGAATCGATACTGATAGGTATGCAGATTCTGAGCATTGATTATCTGGCTGCTTGTATTGCAGCAGCTGAACTGTCTTTAAAAATAGTTATTGTAGATTATAGTAGAAATGATGATTTCAAAGACCTTACGTATTTTGATCCGAAAACAAAAATATTATCACCGATAGATATATTTTTACATGATTTTCCTAAAGAACAGTTTGATAAAAATCCTAAAGCATTATCAAAGTTTTCTTTCTTTTCTAGTTGTTCGAAAAGAACATATAGCGTGTTTGAAGATATAAGTTTTGAAGTAAGTGATCAGATTGATTTTGATATAGCAAAAAATATATTTCCTAAACCGGAAGACATAGTCATGCGCTGCACCAGTAGTGGAACAACCGGCACTCCCAAGATAGTTGAACATAGCCATGAGTTTCTATACAAAGTGTCTCAGAGAAACTCTAAAAAGTTTCAAGGAAAATGTTTGCATGTTAGAAATCTAAACCACGGAAGTAGCCTAGCAGTTTATCTATTACCAACGTTGATCAGCGACAAAGTTACCTCTCATATATTTTATGATCTCGACGAAACGCAACCGTTAGATGGATTTGTGAATACTTTAAAAGATTTTTCTAACACACTAGAATA
>JACCDO010523109.1_pt1 | contig 11278 bp, 9 predicted proteins | sample 7446101 | NCBI WGS metagenome assembly JACCDO01 (sample SAMN15323440, study PRJNA562643) | freshwater metagenome | isolation source: river surface water | place: USA:Blue River Watershed | collected 2017-08-16
AGGTAAAAGTAAATAAGATAAATAGTGTAATAGTTTCATTAAATTATACTAGAATTTTTATTTTTATATAATAATTAAATCAAATTTTTCTCCAATTAATTATATGGAAAATAAACAAGACTTTTATAGCAAATACCTCAAGTACGCTAATTCTAAAGGAATTAGCCTAGAACAAGTATTTTACGAAAAATACTTGTTGTACGATTTGAATCAAAATTCAAATCCTAGTTTAGATATTTATTACCATAAATATCTAAAGTACAAAGCTAAATATAATACCCTTAAAAAACAATCAAATATTAAATCCATGCGTGGGGGGTTTAATCCAGTTTCCACACAAATTACTCAGTTAAATAATTTTATCGACCTAATAAATAATTCAGTAAAAAAAAGTGGAGAAAAAAACTCGGAACTTATTAGTTTATGCACGCAATTAGAAAAATACCTTGTTGACCAGGATATCCCTATCGATTTAAAATTTAACCCATATGTTCTCAGTGAACTTGAAGATAGTTTAACACAATTAAAACAAATTGGAACATATGATAATTTAACAAAATTGTATGGGAAAAGAAATCATATTTATTCAATGGACGAAACAAATTATATTGAAATTTTAGACTGGATAATTCAACAAGAAAATATTTCTCATATAAAGGACGTGGAAAAACTATTCAGTTCTCTAGTTTTAGGAAATAATAAAAATTATGTTATTTATTACATGGTTTTACTTAGGTTTTTAATCACTAAAAAAATCCAATTATCGGTATTAGAATCTTATTCCCCAATATTATCCTGGTATGGATTAAAATCATGTTTGGCAACAGGACTTAATTCAGATGACTATTTACCATTGGTTTTAAATTTAATTTGTGATTACATTAATGCATTTCCAATTAAAAAGGCTTTGTTAATTAAAAAACCATCCGATTTTGAATCTGATTGGAAACAAAAACAAAAACTTTTACAATTGGAAGCGGAAGAAGTACCAAATACTCAAATGGTAAAATTTGATACTAAAAATAAAATATTCCAATATGAATCTGGTGAAATTAAATCAATGGATAAAATTAATTTTGAAGACTTGGTTAAAATTTTATTTAATTTATTTAGAATTTATATACCAAAATCTAAACCTGAATTTGAACAAAAAACAGATAATTCTGAAGAAAAATCTACAGTATAGTAATAAATCAATAATGGAAAATAATATTCAAAAAATTTATGGACTTATCGGTTATGGACTATTAGCTTATATGCATTATCATTATAAATCACATAATTCACCATTGATTATATTGGGATATATTGCATTAACTATTGGATTTATTCCTTGGTATTTAAATTCTGAAATTAAACATGAAGAAAATAAAAAACTATTAGAAAAAGAAGAAAAGTTTGAAGCCTATTTAGAAAAAATAGGCCATAGTTTAATATCGGCATATTATGCAACCCATTTAATGAAAGGTTTTGATTTCCATTCATTTTTAGGACTTGTTGGTAATTTACTAATTTTAACCAAATATAAAAAACAAGCTATTATAACATTAATTGGATACTATTTGTTGTCTATTATACAAACTCATGGAAGTATTGGTTCAATGTCATTAATATTATTTTATTATTATCAACTTGAAAAAGCATAAAATTAAATTATAGTTATTAAACTATTATTTAATTTACTTAGGTTCAGTTTCAGTTCAAGTTTCAATAAAAAAATTAAACTAAAATATCATCAATAATTTCATCAATGTATTCAAAATATTTAACTTGGAAATTTTCATCAATTAAAGTTGGATATTTGGTTTTAATTTCTTCTAAATCTTTTGCATTTTCTTTCGGTACAAAAACCAATTTAACTCCAGCTTTTTTAGCTCCAATTAATTTAAAATTAAGTCCACCAATTTTAGTTATTCTTCCAGTCAATTCTATTTCACCAGTCATTGCAACATCATTTCTAATTGGTTTGGATAAAATACGTGAAATAAATGCACTAGTAAAGGCACAACCTGCACTTGGTCCATCTTTTGGTGTTGATGTACTTGGTGCATGTACATGGAATCCATGAGCAAATTTTTCCATTAAATAATTATCAAGATTAACAATTTCTGGATACTTTTGCAAGTTTCTTCTTATGTAATCAATTGCCGCAGTTAATGAACAATGAACTGACTCTTTCATCACATCTCCTTGTTTACCAGTTAATTTAATTTCGTAACTTGATGAATTTGGTGCAAAATTATTAAAGGTCTGAATTGGAATTATACCACCATCACCAGATGCAGTTGCGTACAACCCATTAATAATACCAACAGAAGATTTTTCATGAATTACTGTGTTATCATGTTTTGGTTTGTCCAAAATTCTTAATATTACTTCTTTTGTTATAGCTTTCATATTTCCAGAAGAAAATTCAGCACGCTTATAAATTTTATCCAAGTTCAAAGTTAAAAATATTTGTTCTATTTTCCTTTTAATTGAACGAACACCGGCTTCATTTGTATAATTTTCTATAATAAATTCAATTAAATCATCTGAAATATTGATCCAAGACTCTTCGCTAAGACCAACTGATTCTGCTATTTCTGGTATTATAAATTCTTTTACAATTTTCTTTTTATCATTAGTTGTGTATGCAGATACTTCAATTTGTTTTAATCTGTCAAGTAAAATTGGATCAACTAAATTAGAGTCGTTATAAGAAAAAATCATAATTACTTTATCCAATGGGAAATCAACGCCTTGAAAAAATCTGTCTTGAAAAGTTTTATTCATATTTGGATCCGTTAAGTGAATTAAAATACTTGTTATTTCATTTATTGAACCATGTTTTGAACAAGCCTTATCTAATTCATCAAAATATAATATACATCTGGGCTTTCCCATTTCTACCATCTTTTTAATAATCAAACCTGGTTGAGAACCTGAATAGGTATAACCGTGACCATGTAATATTTCACCATCATTTTGACCACCCAAAGTGATTTCAGCAAAAGGAATGTTTAAGGCTTTACTTACCGATTTAGCTAATAGAGTTTTTCCAACACCAGGTGGACCAACCAAACCAAAACTTGTTCCCTGACTGGTGGGATTACTAATCCATTTTCCAATTGTTTGTAATAATCCCTTTTTAGCTTCTTCGTGTCCATATGATAGTTTCATTAATTTATTTTCAATATCAACTAAATATTCTGTTGATTTTTCTGTATTTTGACTTATAGATTGGAAAAACACATCGTCTTGTTGAGATGGCCATGGATAATTTAAAACATGTTTAACAAATGTTAGTTGTTTGTAATATTCATTATTAAATGATTTCATTTCTTCTATTTTTTCTAAAGTTAATGATTTAACAGCTGGTGGAATATTTTTGTTTGTAATTAATTGTTTCTTAAAATCGATATCGTCAACTGTAAGGGATTTTAATTTATCTAATTCTGCTTTTAGTGTATTTGAAGATTTTTTAATTTTAAGAAGCAAATAATAAGGTAATCTTTGTGAAAGCAAATTATAAATTTGGGGACTATTTGTTTTCTTTTCTTTTGTTAAACCCAATAATAATCCAGCAATATCTGCATTATCTGCCGAACCTAATAACAACAAGAAAATATATTCATACATTGATTTAATTTCTGAACCCTTTGATATAAAATCTTTCATAATATTCACAAAACTTGAACCTGTTACTTCCATAAACTTTTGGTATGCTAGTTCTAACATTTTAACATATTCTTTTGTTTCCATGCAATAAATATTTCCCAAATAATCATATCTAACAAACTTTTTAGTAAATTTTGTATCAACAGAATATTTTTTAAGTTCAGTTGCTATTTTTGACTTAATTTTATGTAAAACAGGATAGTTTAACTGTGATGATTTTATAAAACAGGATAATGAATCATTAATAAAATAACCTTCTATTTTTAAATATTCATTTTCACCAGTTGTGTTTTTAATCCATAATTCTCTGTTTAACTCTAATAAATCAATTTCTGAAAATTTATTTGGTATTCTCCAATAATATTCTTCAGTATGTGCTGACACATAAAAAAAGTTTGTTTTAACGGGAATAAATACTTTATTTAGTTCGGTTAATAAGTCTTTTTGATTTACAGATAACTCAAACTTTCCATTAAATATTTCAATTAAAGTTAATAAACTATCATAACCAACTTCTGCAATTATGTTTTTAATTTCGGTTTCTTGATCATTCAATGGAATATCTTCAGGATTATCTTTAATTATTGGGAGCAATTTCTCGAATAAAAAACTATCGGTACTTTTTGATGGAAAGAGAGAAATAAATTCTGCTATTTTCAAATCTAAATTAGTTTTTGATTCAAGTTTATCCATGATATAAGCATTGTAAGCAGTATTTAAATTTTTAGATAAAATAAATAAATTTCCTAACATTTGATTTTTAAAAACTAACTCAATGTATCCATTAACAAATAAATTATCTAAATGTTTTTCTAGTTTAACAACAACATCTGTTAAATATCTATACCTATGTTGTAAAAAACTTAATTTGAAGTTTTTAATTTTAGAACTTGTATCTAAATTATTCATTAACAAACTTAAGATTTAAAATACATATGTATATAAAATATTCGTTTATTTTGTAAAATCTATCAGACAAAACAAATAGTATTTAAAAGAAATAAACAAATACTTAAAAAGAATCAAACGCACTTAAAAGAACTATTAGTGTGTTTGATTTAAAAAAATAATCTTATATAAGAGTATATAATAAAATGCCTGCTAAAAACACTAACTCTAAACAAACCACTAAAACTGTTGCCGCTACTCCCGCTCCTGTTGAAACCGCCCCTGCTCAAAAAGGCGGTAAGAAAACCGTTGCTAAAGTAGAAACTACCCCAGTCGTTGAAACCCCTGTTGAAGTCGCTCCCACCAAAACCCAAAAAGGTGGCAAGAAAGTTGCTGCTGCTCCTGTAGTTGAAACTGCACCTGCTCCAGTTGTTGAAGCTGCTCCTGCTAAAGCACAAAAAGGTGGCAAGAAAGCTACTGCTGCTCCTGTAGTTGAAACTACCCCCGTTGTTGAAGCTGCCCCTGCTAAAGCACAAAAAGGTGGCAAGAAAGTTGCTGCCGCTACTCCTGCACCCGTTGTTGAAGCTACCCCTGCTGTACAAGTTGCTGGTGCTAAGACCAAGAAAGTTGCTGCTAAGAAAGTTGTTGAAACCACTGAAGCCACTGATGCTGAAGAAACTGGTGACCGCAGAATTCGTAGCTTCAAAGTTAAACTCCCTGGTAGTGAAGAATTCGAAGGTCGTTTCACTGGTTTAACTCCTTACCAAGCCGCTAACAAAGCTCTCAGTAAATATTTCCGTGAAACTGAAAAACCCCAAGCTGAAATCACTTTCAGCATCTGCGAATCTACACGCAAATCAAGAAAAGCTACCTACACCTATGTTGGTAGACGCCAAAAACTTGACACTCCTGTAACCTACAAGATTCAAGATGGTCGTGAAATCGTTAAGAACTTCAAGAACTCTCTCAAGAAGGTCAAGAAATCCGAATCTGCCACTGAATCTGCTTAAATAGCAAATATATAAATTATAATTAAATAATTGTTTTCCCAATTATTATTTAATTAGCCCTTTAATTTAATAGTGGTATTTACAAAATTCAAATTTTTAGCCCAGTCGAATAATAATTTATTTACTATTTGTAGTATGAGATATCCAAAAACCAAATCAAATATAACTGAACAATGTAATGTTTGTAATCAAATATTACCAAAAAATAAATTTGCAGAACATTATGCTATATGTCATATCTTATGGAAAATACCATCAAATATACCAAAATATTCTTATAATGATGGCTATGATATTATACAGTACACACCTGAACAAAATCAACAAATTAACTTGGCGCTGATAAACAAACAAAGACAAGTAAAAATTACCGTTAATGACACCATACATAAAATAAATTTGGATAGCTTTGATATTAAGCAAAATTACTCAAAACCATTTTGGTGTTGTTCATTTGTTAATTTTGCTTATTTGTCAGCTTCATTTGATAATAAAACCTACGACTGTAAATCAATCATGGAAATGTATCAAGCCAATAAAAAAACCTTTCCATTTTATGATATTTACTTAAATTGGGTCAGTAACAAAATTCCTATTTATTTGGAACAATAAACTAATAAACTAATATGAAAATAAAAATATTGAAGTTTGTTTCGATTGTAAAAGCTATCAAGTCATTACAATAAAAACAAATGGAAACTAAAGAATATGAAAATAAATATAAACAAGATGTTTATTCAAAATTAAATGTTGAATTTCATGAATATAATATGCATAACTATATTTATCACTTGGGAATTGTTAATGTACCAATAATAGTTTCCTATAATAAAAAAACAAAACAAATGGAAATGGAAAAAATCCCTGCTATGTGTGTTGCTGATATGTATGGAGAATCTTTTTCTAATTTACCTGATTGGATAAAAAAACAAATAATCCATATAATTCAAACTCTCAAATCTAACAATATTATTTACCCAGACATTACCGGATATAACTTTATTGAATATAAAGAAAAAATATATATTATTGATTTTGAACATGCATATTTTGGATATGAACCAACTCAATCCAATTGGTTTGTTGATGAATTTGTTAAAGGACTCGAATCTTGGAATCCTGATTTTGCTTAGGTTTTTGTAGAATTTGGATTAGCCGGATGAATTGCAATTTGTCGAGATAAACACCATATTTGCCAATAACGAAAAAATCCATATAGCCCAGCTAGCCCGCACCAACCAAAAAGCGCACACAAGGTAATCACTAACAATTTTTGTTTATATTTTAATTTTGATTTTTTGTTCCCAGTATATAAAACAGAACTTATGTCTTGTTTTAACGAGTTTAATTTAAAGTTGGAAACTTTATTGGTAAATTTAGCTTTGATTTTGTTTAACCCATAATTATTTGCACTTTTTAAGTTATCAATTATTTTAATATGTGTTGGTGTAACATAGTGATGAAACTTGTCAAGCCTATGAGCATGCCTATAAGCTTGATTTTGATTTACTGAATTTATTAAATGGTGATTGTGTTGGGTTTGGACCAAAGGAATAAAATGATTTATCACCAAATGTAATTGTTCTGGATGTATCGAATCAAGTAATCTAGGAACAAATTCAGATTTTTTATCTTGAGGTATCCAATCCCAATGAGTAATTAGTGCTTGGGTATTTGTAACTTTATGTACCAAATGAAAATTCTCTACCGGTCCAATAGTTTTATTTGTCAATTCCAAACACTCAAATAGTTTCCAAGATTTTTTTTCAATATCTGTGTTTGGGATAATTTCAGTTATATTTGTTCCAATTGCCTGGGCATTTTGTTGTATCAATTCAAAGTATTCGCACGACTGGGTAAATGTATTGGAACACTTGTCGTAATCATCAACAAATATAATTCCATGGGCATGGGCTTGATTTTCGCTTATACTCGGACCAAAATATGGTTTGGTATAATTGAAACCGCAAAATAATTCAATAAATTTTTCCAAGAAAATTATTTGTTTGGAATGAGGGAGCTCAAGTTTATGTCCGGAAATCAAATTTCCTGTGCATAAAACTAATCCCAATCCAAAGATTATAGTTAATGTCTGTTTATTTATTCCCATTTGAAATTACTGATGAATTTCTAATTTATTCAATTGAAACATCAAATTTTAACAGCCCGACTGAAAAATTGAAAAAAATACTTGTTTATTAACCATAATCTAATTTGTTAATGTCCGATTTTACAACAAATACAAATTCAAATTCAAATACTAACAAAACTTACGATATTGTAATGTTTCATTATCCTTGTCAAGACGGTCTTGCTTCCGCATGGGTCGCACATAATGCACACAAAGAACAAGGTTTGCAGATTGCGCTATATCCTATTGCACATGGAAAGCCCATTGATATCGAGATGTTTGTCGGCAAGCGGGTTATCATTTGTGATTATGCTCCTAGTTCGGAAGTTTTAGAACAACTTGAACAAGTTGTCCAATCAATCCAAATTCTTGACCATCATGTTACTGCTCGAGATGCCCTTGCCAATAAGCCTTATGCACTTTTCGACATGACCCGTTCTGGTGCAGGACTAACTTGGGATTGGTTTTATCCCGAAACCCCGATGCCTGATTTTATTAGAATGATTCAAGACCGTGATTTGTGGAAATGGGTTGTGCCTGGGTCTAAAGAATTTACCGCTGGGCTATTTACAATGTGTTCAACTGTTGAACATATGGACTTTGATGAATTATTCAAACTATTTGAGCCCATGTACCAAGACCCGGGAAAAATTAGTTTTTATATGGAACTTGGAAAAATTATTAGTACATTAACTGAAAATAAAGCTCGAGCTCTTGGAGATGACCATATGGGTACCATTACACCATTTGCATTTGGTGGTAAACTTTATCGCGCGTGTGTGGCCAACTGTTTCCCAGATATTGCATCTGAAGCAGGTAACTATATCAGTAAATCTGATCAAATTGACTTTGCAGTACTCTGGAGATACCATAATCCATCAAAAGATTTTTATGTTAGTTTGCGTTCAACTGGTAATATTGATGTTAGTGCAATCGCAAAATCATTCGGTGGTGGAGGTCATGCCAACGCGGCCGGATTTAGCACCCGAGTATTCCCACCAACTTTGTTTGACAATGTAAACTATTCAAATGCTAACCTTGAGTAATTTTTTTAAATTTGATTTAATTTATAAAATAATTAGTCCAAATTACTTTATAGATCAAAAGAAAGGCATACCTCGCGCGAGGCTATAGATTAAATTCTTTTGTTTTTGATATCTTTTTAACTCGACCATTTAAATAAGTCCCATACAATTCTCCTCTGGTTCCATTGGAATTCTTACAATATACATTTGACCCATCTAAAATGTATTGTTTGGATTTGATTGTTATTTCTGAAACATTACATTCCTCAGTATCTGAGTCTGATTCATCTGAATCGTCCGAACTTAGTTCTGAGTCCGAATCATCTGAGTCTGTAGGTATCAATTGCTTTTTGCCTGTTGATTTTTTTAGCCACGATGGCTTATCCTCATCTGGTATTTCGTCAATTAAATCATCAAATCCTCTTGGTTTGTCGCCTTCCTTTGACTCGCAAATTGCTTCTTCAAGAGCAATTTTCCGTGTTTCTGTATTTATTGGTTTTAAATTTTTCCAAGTTTCTTTTATCATATCTTTATTATTATAACTAATTAAATTAATGTCAGAATAATATCTTTTAATAAATTTATTGTTTCTGTACATTTCTTTTTTTAGGTAATTTATTTTATCAAAATAAACTTCTTTTTGTTCCTTTGTAAATTTCGAATTTGAAGCTATTTTTTCTAAATTGTTTAAGTTAGTTGTTAATATTACGCCATATAAGTCTTCTTTATTTGTTTTTACAATTGTGTTTGTCTTTTCATCAATAACAGAAGCATGTTTATCATTAATTGCAGTAACACAATATGAATGATTTTTTGGTGCTGATTTATTAAAATTTACTCTTTCTATAAGAGAAGTAATGGAGTTTAAGTTTTGATCTAAAATATATTTTTGATCTTCAAATGTTAAGTGTTCAAGAGTACTTTCTGTTGGTGCATTAATTACATATTGAATATTGTTTGTAATATTATTATTTGTAATATTATTTGTAATATTATTTGGCTTTTGTTCTAAAATTTGAAGTTTTTCAGATATTTCATCTATTTTTTGTTCAAGTGATTTTTTTTTTAATTTGCAATTTTGTTCATGTTTCCATTTAGTTTGTCTGGAATTAAATTCTCTTGAGCATTGGCAACATAAATATTTTTTTGGTGTTGTAGCTGAAGGAATTGGATGATATTTTTTGTTATGTTTATTAAATCCCTCTTTTGTTTTATAATTTAAATTACAAATTTTACATTCGAATTTATAATCCATTAACTATAATAAAACCATGTCTTTAAATTTGTTTAATAAAAAGTATGACATTTTGTCGACAATATATTATTTATTATATATTATTATTATTATATTAGAATGTAATACATTGGAAATATTTTTTATTTTTAAATTATATAATTATTTACATCAAAATGAATCGTCATACTTAACATTTGACTAAAATACAACAATTAAAAAAATATTATTAAAAAAGTTATTTTTACAGAGATTTTTCTCGCGCGCGCGAGGTTTTTGACGGTATGACGGTTGACATTTTGTTCGGTTAATAATTGTATTTTTTTATAAAACTAACTAATCAGATGTATACCAATTAACAGTTTTAAACTATTTGTATTAATTAGTAATTTTACATGTTATGATAACGTAATTTAATTGGTATGACATTTTAACAAAATGTAAAATTTTAGGTATGACATATATATGTATTAGTAAACCGTTATTTTACTCTGTAACCCCTTATTTTTGACGTCATACTATGATGTATTTTATTAGCAAATTTTATTATTTTAAATTTATTTGATGTACGATTAATGTATTTATTAAGTATTTTTTAATAAATAAAATATTAATTAACAACATGTCATAGTATGACACATGTAAACACGCGAAATTTTTTTAAAAAATAGCCAAATAGTTTATAAATAATATTACACACCATACTTCCTAAACTTCAATTTCACCAGAACACCGAGCAGCACTCCCAGAAAGCCCGGTAACAAAGTCACAAGCAGAATTAAATACACCGATGAAAAACCCAATATCCTTATCAACTGGTAATATAAATCGGTCCCGGTTGGCAACTTGGCGGTAAAGGGCTAATTTATTTAAAATTATTTGTTCAACCACGTTCATGTTTTCAGGTGTTGAACAAGACCGATAATAAATAACCACATGTTCGCATGTTTTATTATAAGTACTTAATCTATTTGTAAGATTCACAGCTTTACCAACGATATACGTACGTGCCTTGACATGAGCATCTGATGTGATTAAGTAAACGACATTAGATTCTGGATAAGCAACTCTGGGTTGTTTTTTAACAAGACTTGATACTAAAGTGTCAAATTTTTGTCTTTTGTTTCCAACTTTTTATTGACTTTTTAATAATAGGATAAAAATCAAATATTATTAAAAATTATTCGTGTAAAATACTCTTAGGTTGTGTATAACTCTTCACAACGTGCATTAAGTACTTCAAGGTAATGTTTCCAATCGATGACAAACACATTGGAATCCAAGTCAAGATTTTCTAAATTTTCATTAACTAAATTTATTAATAAAGCAT
>JACCDO011972354.1_pt1 | contig 11278 bp, 12 predicted proteins | sample 7446101 | NCBI WGS metagenome assembly JACCDO01 (sample SAMN15323440, study PRJNA562643) | freshwater metagenome | isolation source: river surface water | place: USA:Blue River Watershed | collected 2017-08-16
AAAGGAAAACTGGTTTTTGCATCTACTAAAGTAGCATTTTATACAGGTAATAGAAGGCCGTTCCATTCGCCGACCAGCACCACATGGTACCCCACGTACCAGGATGCCGCTTATAGTAGAAATACGAGATTGCCGCCGTCAGGGCGACGTAGGCCAGGCCGGCGTATTCGCGCTGCAATACGAACCGGGCGCAGAAGAAGGCGAACCATAAGAGGCCGAGTACCATCGGCATTGCGAGCCAATGCCACCGTAAATGTCCGTTCGAGCCGACCGACGTGCGGAAGTCCAGCGGACCCACTGCCAAAATCACGGCGACCAGGACGGCGTAGCCGATCAGCAGATCGACGCGCGGCTGCCGCATAGAGAGGATCACGAACGCCGGCTGCGCCAAGATTAGCGCGTAGCCGATCTTTGAGACCAGCGCATTCATGCTCGCGTCATCCAGATTCGTCCACAGAAAGAACTCGACCAGCTGCATAGAGATGAAGGACATGAGGAAGAGAAGATGTCTAAAGGTAAATAGGCCGGCGTGATAGGCGATTATTGCGACGGTCGACGTAAAGAGGAATGTGCCCAAGGAGACTTCTGGATTCCAGCACATCGTTCTATGTGCTTGTTAGAATATCTGCCGCGCCCACCCACCTTAAAGTCAGCGCAGCAAATAGAACCATGTCAATCATAGCACTGGGCGCCGGCACATCGGCATTTAGCTGCCTCCTCCTCTATTATTTCTACCTGGCCTCTAAAATTATAGGAAAGGCGCAAGACAAAATCTACTACTATCTATCCTGTTGTATTTGTGCGTCGCCTCCCATTATTTATACGGTTCAGATGATCGAAATGTTGATGACATATGATGGTATATATCATCAACATCTTCTACAATATTTTTACATAGAATGGATTATAGTCACGCCGATCTTCATCATCAAGCTAGGACAGATCGCCTCTTTCCAGCTGCGCGAATACCTCTTACTGTTGCTCGCCGACGAGGCGTTATTTATCAGCGGCTACATATTTAATGCCACATCATCTCTGCCGATATCCATGGCATTCTTCGGCATCTCTGCAACACTCTTTCTCGGTATTTTGGCCACACTCTTAGTGCGGTATTACCGGACACGTGACCAGTTCGGCATACTCGCGCGTAGAACGACCCACTTTGCCATCTATTCTACGATCGGTACATGGTCCATCTATCCAGTTATCTCTCTTCTTTACAAGTTCGATCATATATCTGTCGGCCAAACGGCAATCGCCTACATTATTTTAGACGTATGTTCAAAGGGGATTTTCACATGTATCATGATCGGCGCGCGCGAATTGGCTGCCAGGCGGCAGAGCTTCACGGCGCAGTTTGCTCAGCACGCCCTTCGCATCAAACCCTTAGAGTTGGACACTGAAGAGAATATTGCTACGAGCTCCGTGGATGACTTCTGCCGGCGTGTAGATACGAATCCATGATCGCGCGGCCCCGTTAAAAGAGCGAAATAATGGCGTAGATGGTGATACCGACCCCCGTCCAGATCAGCACGAAAAAGAAGTAATGGCAGATCCACTCCGTCCGTGTATAGGCGCCCATGCGCGCCTCCAAATATGCCGCTATTTCATCGTCGGGTGCCCAGAAGCTCACCATTAGCCTCTACTTAGAGGCCGGCATTAGGTCTGCCTATCATTGATTATTCAAGAAGGCCAGCAGATGTAGACGCCGCTTGAGCGCAAGATGCGAAGACGCAGCCTCTAAAATTTTGGCAGCGCCCTCGATACCATACGCTTCCACTAAAAAGGTGCACAGCCTCTTATTGTGAAGCGGGTGACCGCCGGCACTAAGAGCGATTGCCTGTCCAATATGATCCATATTCCTAAATGTAAATTATGCGGCATCTTTAATGCGCCTTGTAGAACGCCCGCCGCCACCGCCGCAGCTCTCGACAAGATCCTTATCGGCCGACTTGTACGCCTTAAAATTCTCCGAAATAAATCTGCGCTCCGCAGCCGTCAGACCGAGCCATCCATAAATGTCTCGAATCGCCGGACCTTTGAGTGCAGGCACAACTTCGAATAAATACGGTAAATTATTGTTGCCGGTTAGCCGTAGACCCCAGGCAATGAAACTGAATAGCGGACTGGTCGCCAGCGAAACAAGTGCAGCCGACGGCCGAAGCACAATTACGGGTGTCTGGCTCGGCCCGTAGGATCCGTCACGGTCATAGAAGACGTAGGGCACCCCGAGGCCGTTGACCAGCAGCTTCGGCACGGCGGCCAGCTTGTGCGCCGTTCGCACCTTGTAGACGCGCCGCCCGCCCTCCACAATAAGGTGCAGCAGCTTGTGCCGGCCGCCACATAGGCGCCCGATTTTTACCGTCGACTGCTCCGTGTTTCGGAACGCCTCGGCGGCGCCGCCGGCTTCACGGACTTTCCGTCGCAACTTCTCAAAAATAGAGAAACCGAAGTTCGGAATATGCGTCGATAGATCCAGGCGCACCTGACTAATAACGTCGTATTCGTCCCTAATTGTCGTGATCTGTCTCTGTCTCGGACGATGCTTCGCATCCTCCTCTAACTGTCTCGGACGATGCTTCGCATCCTCCTCTAACTGTCTCGGACGATGCTTCGCATCCTCCTCGACAGAAACAGACCATAAGAATGCATCCACGCGGCCCTGGATCTTGAACAGCTTGTGCGTGGCCGCGGCGCCATAGATGCGGATGTAGCTGAAGTGACCGGCTGCATCTCGGAAGAGCGCATTCATCTTGCTATTTGCTTCACGATAGTTCGGCGGGCAAATATAGGCCAGGCCGCGCCGCGCCACATCCAAGCCCGCCTCCGTGAACACGATATGCGCCCGCTTCGTGCCCTCGAGCCCAGTGCCGCCAATATTATATGGCGGGTTCCCGACCACATAATCATATGGCTTCTTATCCTGCCTCAAAAAATCGCCGACCACAATATTCGGCTCCGCGCCCAGCCCCTTAAAGATGCGCCGGCACGTCGCCGCATTCTTCGGATTGATCTCCACCATGAAGAGCATCTTTGTAATGATGTGCCGCGACCGCGCCGCCGCTGACGGTATCGCTCTCGCCAGCCCCTCCATCAACCGAAAATAAATCACGAGCGGAAAATTACCAATACCGGACGCCGGATCCAGCCATGTGAGCTGTGGATTGGTCCAGGCGTCGGCGGGGAAGTGGTCAAGTAAATCCTCAATCATCGACACAGGCGTAAATACTTCGCCGAACTCCGCCTTCTCCGCATCCTTCGCCGGCAGATGCTCCTCTAACAGTTGTTCGATGCGACTACGAGTAGTCATTGCTTATTAATGGTTGATATTTTCGTATTCCAAGTTAGAATGGCACTAGCCACATTAATGTCAAATCCGATTATTCAGGGAAAAATTCTATACCTAATTGTCGAGATTGAACAGTATTTATACCATCCGTCGTTTTTGACATTTTTGCGTGAGGCAGCAGGCAGCGACTCGTTCCGCTTTTACATGAAAGGCTCCAGTGCCGCGCGTCTGCATTTGGCGACCAGCCTTCCCGTTCCGCTGACCAGTGATTTTGATATGGTACTACTGGTGGATCCAACGCTATCGCAGAAGCAGTATTCCATGCTGCGCTCTCTCCTGATTGGCCGACTTTTAGAGGTGTACGACAATATTGTGGAACGGTCGGCAAATTTCCTGGTCGGCTACGAGACACTGCCGCCAGGCCGGCATCAGGCTTCGTACAGGGAGATGTATCCGACGAATAGCGATGACACCTTAGCATATTTACGAAATATTTTTGAATCTAAAGCAACTATCAAGGCGCCTGACGCCGCACAACTAACTTATAAATTCACAAATAGCCTGGTAACTCCTAACTCTGCCGAGAAACATACACCGAAGGGATTTTCGCTTCTAAAGCTAATCCCTCGTACACCGATTCGCATTGACTCAATACTCGATATCATTATTCCTAGCCACGACTACAAGAATGTATTTTACGACTGGGCCGCGTCGGCTAAGCTTACGCCCTTCAAGTTCACGATAAACAATAAAGATATGCAGATTCAGCTCCTAAATGTGCCTCTCCTAGACGCGGACCTGCGCCGCTCCGAGGAGACTGAGACTCGCGCCGAGAAACTAGCCAGTCGCCGCGGCATCGTCGGTATGTTAGAATTCTCCCGCCTAAAATTCTAAGACACAGACACTGTAAATGCATCCGTCCCGCTTCCTTGTTTGGCGCCCCGCCGTCAATGCGTATATGATGTACGCCGCCGTATACGATGAGGACGGGAACGTCGTCAAGTTCATCGGCTCTGATATGCCGCACTTCGAGAAGGCGAAGCTCCATGAGTATGTGCATCCCTATGTGCACAATATCTCCCTAAAGGTGGGCGATGGGCATTACCGCTACTTTGACCTTGTTGAGCGCAGCTGCGTACAGATTATCAATACGGAGATGCGAGCAAATGGCACACATACGTTGCGCGAGTTCGAGATCCCAGTCCTCGAGTTTGAGCGGCACCAGATTCTTCCGCGCGAATTTGGCGGGGTCACTCTATCTTGTTGACCTTGACGAGTGATTCGGCGACAGGCGCGGCCGCCGGCGCCTCAAATACGACCACGTTCTCCTTGTTGAGCCAGGTCTCAGGCACCTCATCCACTAAAAGTAGTGTCCGTGATTGCAATGCAATTCCAGACTTCGGCGTGATGACAATAGGTGACTCGGCACCCACGCAGAAGATGATGTTGCAGTCCAGGCCCTCGAGGCGGCGAATAGATTCGTTCGCCGCGCTCACATCGTCGCTCTCGTCGCGACTAATGATTACAAGTGTATTATAGGCTGCGGCCGCATCGCGGAAAAAGGCGGTTATCCGCTCGATCTTCGACTCAAAGTCCGTCATCTATTCCGCTTTCGCGTCGCCGACTTTATGCGGCCCTCGCAAAAGTCCCCTCGATAGACTTTATGCGCATGGATATATTCGAGAACGGAAGGGATCAACACCCTGCTGAGCCGCCGCCAATCCTGCGTCCTGGCGAGCCGCCGCGCCACCTTTGAGTCCACGCCGGCCCCGAGCGCCGGCAAAATCAAAATATCGACCGGCTGCTTCGCGCTCTCTTCGAATTCGGCGAGCAGAGAACGACGCCGCCCCACGTCCGTGGCCACATTCGGATCACTCGGAAATACGATGAATTTGTAAATATGCAGCAGTTCTTTGCCCATATACCATTCACCTCCTAAGAGTTCCTGCATACTGCACTGCTCCAGCGCAATATAGAGGTGCTCCCTTTCACGTGCAGAGCTAAATATCCCGTATTTCGCCACTAATCGTTGTACACTATCAATCGTTTTGAGAGCCACCGGTGCATCCATGTCCGTCATCGATAGATGGAAATGGGCGCGCGGCAACCCTAATTGTTCGAGCGCAGCAATCTCTAGGCGCAGCATCTCAAGCCGATCATACTCGCTGACACACCGCTCTGAAACACTGGCTTTTCCGTGCCGCTTCGAAATCGGGACAAAATAGACGTGCACGACCGCGCCTTCGTGCCGCCGCTGAAGCTCGTGGATCATAACCGATACCGTTCGTATATGATCCGCCGTCGGCGGAGAAAACCGGCCGCCAAACCAGACGTGTATTAACGTCATTTCTACCCTTAGTCGAGATAAAGAGGTCGCCCACGTCCCGCCGCCACCTCATATAGGGCCCACGATTCGCCGCACACCTGGAGTTGCGTGGAACGGGGCGCATCCGTCTGCCGCAGATTGATCGCCAGCGTCGGCCGTGACGCCGTCGTGAAATTCACCGTTCCCGTCGGCTGGCGATTCTCCGCGTCATACTCGATGTTCCATCGCATAGAGGCCAGGTGTACATTCGGGCACCGCTCATCCGCGACAAGCGACATCATATCTTGCCACTGGGCCGCGTCCGCCGCGTATTCGCGATCTCTGCCGGCGATCTGCAGGGATAATGTATTGTAGAACTGCTGTGCCGGATCCGTCGCAAAACGCCAGCGCTGCCCCGCGTCCAGCCAACTCTGACGGCGAAATAAGAAGAGGAGGCGCTCCATCGGGTGCCGACCCTCCATGCGCCGCTGCACCGTCGCCGTTCCGCCCGTATCCAGTGACAAATAATCATTCTCGCCGATCGTAAAAATCTCGTCATAATACCGGATAAACGGGATTTCTAGGCGCCCATCCACTAATCGTCGCACCGTCGGCGCATCCAAATAATGCTGCTCCGTCTCGAGTAACAATGTCGGCGGCTTTAGCCCCGTTCTGCCACAGCCGGCCACGGTGCCGATGCTGGTCGTAAATGTCGCGTCCCACGGCGCCACCGTCGTCGCCGTCGCCGCCTCCCAGAGTTGCTCGGGTCGCCGCAGCTGAACACGCACCCTAAATGTCTGCCCCTTGAGCGCGCATAGCGGGAAACCGCCCTCTTTGAGCCCCGCCGTCCCAGGGAACGGCACAGATATGCGAAGTATATCCGGGGTCGCGGCGGCGGCGATCTGACGTGCCGTGCCCTCGTGTACGCCGGCCTGCGCCGCGGCCAAGTAGTACTGATTATTTGTATTCGCGCTCAGCATCAGCGCATAGAGCGCGTCCCCCGAGACCTCCTGTAAAAGTACGGTGTCCTGGAGCAATTGGATCTTCTCGAACAGGAAGAAGCCGATGCCGCGCGTCCAGCCATATGAATTCCCGTCAACACTGACGATATGCTCCGTCCAGTTCAGTCGCTGCGGCCCATATGGCTGTCCGCCGGCGACAAGCGGCATCGACGGGAGCCACGACGGCATTTCAATGCGGATATAGACGGCGCTCAAAAGGTCGCCGAACGACTCGAGTTCGAATTCCACGGACCGACCCCAATCCACCGCATTTCGCGGCACCGTCGTGCGAATCTCCCCTAAATGTGGTTCCGTCGAATGATAGGTGTGCGCAAAAGGGCTGATCACGTTTTCGGCACTCGGATCCGATGAAAAGAAGTATGTATCTTTCTTGCCGCGCGCCACGAGCTCATAGAGCGCTCCTGGCGTCAGCGTCTCGATACCGGGCCTAGACATCTATCTATCTACATTGCTCACTTTTAGGGTGTGGTGGTCACCGCACACTAAATTTGAAGGGCTGCGCCGACACTATAATAGGTAAGAAGATGCCATATACACTCGTAATTGTGGAGAGCCCGGCCAAATGCGGGAAAATCGCCGGCTTCCTTGGCCCAGGATATCGATGCATTGCCTCTATGGGTCATATCCGCGCGCTTGAGCCGAAGCTGGAGTCCGTCGGCATCGATCGCGACTTTGAGGGGACATATTCATTCATGAAGGAGAAGGCGAAGGCGATCAATGCGATCAAGGCGGAGGCGGCCGGCGCCAGCGAAGTGATTTTGGCAAGTGACGATGACCGTGAGGGTGAGGCCATCAGCTATTCGATCGCTGTGCTGCTCCGTCTTCCGCTTCATACGACGAAGCGGGCCGTGTTCCACGAAATCACGAAGCCGGCGGTCACCAAGGCCGTCGCGGAGCCGCGACTCATCGACATGGCGAAGGTGCATGCGCAGATGGCTCGGGCACAGCTGGACATGATGATTGGCTTCACCATTAGTCCGATTCTCTGGCGGCATGTGAGCCCTGGATTGAGTGCAGGCCGCTGCCAGACGCCGGCACTGCGCTTCATTGTAGATCGGGAGGCGGAGGTGGGCGCATTCGTCTCCAGTAGTGGCTTCTGCGTCCGAGGGACATGGACCGGTGACCTGAATGCGAGCCTTGTGGACGAGCTGGAGGACGAGGAGAGCGCGACGAATTATATGGCGCAGCTCGTCGATATCGGCGCAACCGTGAAAGAGGTTCGGGTTCGGCCATGGACCGAAACTCCTCCGCTGCCGCTCATCACCAGCTCGCTCCAGATGACGGCGAACTCGATGTTTCGCTGCAGTCCGAAGAACACGATGCAGATTGCGCAGCGGCTCTATGAGGCGGGGCACATCACCTATATGCGAACGGATAAGCCGGTGCTCGGCGCCGAGGCCGTGGCCGAGGCGCAGGAACTGGTGACCCGACTCTTCGGCCCCGAATACGTGGGACCGGCGAAGGAGATCAAGGCCGCCGCCAATGCACAGGAGGCGCACGAGGCGATTCGGCCGACCCACTTTGACGTCGACGGACTGGTCGGCGATCAATGGACGTCGATGGACAAGAATATCTATCGCCTGATCCGGGTTCGCGCCTTACAGTCCGTCATGCAACCTGCGCGTGGCCGCCAAGTCACGGTGCGCTTCTTCACGGATGATGACGCAGACGGGGACTTCCCGTGGTCCGCGACCAGCCGTACCACCGACTTTCAGGGGTGGCGCGCAGCCGGCTGCCGCGCCGAGGAGGACATGGAAGTCGATTCGAGCGCGCAATTCAACGCCATGAAGGACATGGCCGTTGGCACCAAACTCGCCTGGAGCACGTTGGAGGCCGATGCACATCTGACAAAGCCGCCGAGCCGCTACAATGAGGCCACGCTCGTGAAGGCGCTCGAGGAGTACGGTATTGGCCGTCCATCCACATTCGCCTCGCTAATTGCGACGATCCAGGAAAAGGGCTACGTCGAGAAGCAGACCATCGAGGGCCGCAAAGTATCGCTGCCGCATCTTAGACTAAAGGTTGGTGCAGCCATGGAACGCCGAACAGTGGAGCGGTCCGTCGGCGGGGAACGCGACCGCCTTGTTCCCACGGATCTGGGCCGGCGATCCCTGCAGTTCGCCCTCGAGAAGTTCGGCGACCTCTTTGCCTACGAGTTCACCGCGGCCATGGAGTCGCGACTGGATGCAATCGCGGAGGCCGCCGAGCCGTGGAAGCAGGTGCTACGCGACTCGTGGGCCCTGTACAAAGATCGGTACGAGGAGTTGATGGCCGCGGAGCAGGAGAGTGCAAAGTCCCGCACATTTGCCTGCGGTCTCAAGGCGGTTCTCAGTCGTAAGGGTCCCGTTCTCTTGCGCGAAGGGAAGCCGAAAGCCACCTTCTATCCTTGGCCGGCCAACGTCGCCTTCGAGGACTTGACCGAAGAGATGGCCGTGGCCGCGACACAGCTCGAGTCGCTCGGCACAACAGAGGCCGGCAATACAATTGTGCGGCGCAACGGCAAGTTCGGCGCCTATGCGACAGATGGCACCGTAAATGTCCCGCTCACGGCCGACGACACTGAGGAGACGCTTCGCGCCAAGTTCGCCGCGAAGGCGGCCGTCGCCGAAACACGGGTCGGCCCCTTCACCTTCCGTGTCGGCCAATATGGTCCCTACATGTACAAGACGGATCTGAAAACGAAGAAGTTCGTGTCCGTGCCGGCGTCGATAGATGTGAAGGCGCTGACCATCAGGGAGGCGGATGAGATTTACAAGCGCGGCCTGGAAGCGAAGGCGGCGGCCGCGAGCAAATTCACCCCTAAAGGTAGAACATGAGCGAAGCCGTCGCGGAAAAACCGGCGGAAGTACCCAAGCCCGAAGAGAAGAAGAAGAGGCCGAATAATGGCTGGACAGCCGAACAGGAGGATCTGCTGGCGAACTGGGCAGATATAGCCTCTTGTTATAGGCTTCTGCACGATAAAACGGAAAAGAGATTCTATAAGTTTAACCTGGGTATGACGATCCCGGTCATCATGCTGAGCACAATGACAGGGACGGCAAATTTTGGCATGGGCTCCCTATTTGGAAATGATATGGGCAGCCAGCGGTTCGCGAACTTGGCGATCGGCGGCGTCTCTCTTGTTGCCGGCCTGCTGACCACGCTGGGAAATTTTTTGCGATTCGCGCAAAATATGGAGGCGCATCGTGTGGCGGCGGTTTCCTGGGGCAAGTTCCAGCGCTCGATTGCCGTCGAGCTCGCGCTGCATCCGAAGGAGCGGCAGGACTCGATCGACTTCATCAAGATTTGCCGCGCGGAACTGGATCGTCTGATCGAGCAGTCACCTGGAATCCCTGACGTCATCATCAAGAACTTTGAGGGCCAGTTCTCGGACACGAAGGTCAAGAAGCCTGATATCTGCAATCATCTGGAGAAGACGTATGTCTATCGGACGATGCGGCGGAAGCCCGGTGTCTCGGATGAGTACGACTCGGAGGAGGATCGCATTGCCACAATGCCGGCGATTGCCGCCGCCGTGTCCGCGAATCCTGCGCTCGACCGGATCCAGAGTTTCGTCGTGAAGGCGCGCTCTGTGTCGTCGACGCCGCGGAACGTGATCGATGTGACGGGGGTCAGTTTGTAGTGCGTTTGGTGCGTTCAGCAACCCTAAAAGTCAATGTCCGGCTATAGTGGAACGATGGTTCCACGTGCCCTGTTAGCTCAGTAGGTAGAGCGTGTGGCTGTTTCTTATTAAGAAGTAAGCAGTATAACCACAAGGTCGCTGGTTCAAACCCAGCATGGGGCGTGTTTTTAATTGGTGATATCCATTTAAAAATCCGGCATACGCCTAATTATCACCCACTATTAGAATGAGCGGAAAGGGAAATCCTTTTGCCGCGCTCGCCATGTCCGAAAGGAAGCGAAGCCGAAAGAAAAAGACGAAGCCGCGGTCACGCTCCAGTAGCCGCAATAGTTTCCACACCGCCGTTGGCTCATTTTCGAATTCGGAGGCATCGAAGGTCTCTTCATTCACGCCGAGCCCGAGTCCGAGCCCTCCAACCCTAAAGGTGCCCCCGCCCAGCCCTGAAAATCGGAGTCCCCCTAGACGCAAGGCGTCCCCTACTCGTGCACCGCCGCCGAGCCCGAATACATCGAGCCCACCTGCGATTCCAACACGGACGCGCGGTCTGACTATGAGTTCTGAGAAGTATCATGGTTATATTTCTGAGCCGCTGATCCGAATGGCACGCGAACTCTTTGTCGAGGAATTTCCAGAGCGTGACTTTGCAGGACGCATGGAAGCTGCGACAGAGAAGGTTGCCGCTGATGAGGCACATTTCCAGGAGCATGTGACTGCCCTTGGTTCCAGAATCACCTATAAGCGCGAGCAACTCTTAGGGTTGTTCAAGAAGTTGCTATCCGAGATTTTTGCGACGGATATGAACGGAAATCGGTATAGCGCATTCGATTTGGATAAATCTGAGGTTATACCGGTAGCATACACGGAAAATTGTATTCGTGATTTCACCTTCAAGTGGCATTGGACGCCGGCAGGAATCGCAGGTTTCCGCCCTGTCAATGGAGCGCATCCAATCCTGGACACGATAATTAGCAGCGTCATTCATCAGAGTTGCGTGTGAGGGGCATGGCCATTTTGCTTTTATCCTGCGCGTTTAAATGAAT
>JACCDO011289983.1_pt1 | contig 11277 bp, 4 predicted proteins | sample 7446101 | NCBI WGS metagenome assembly JACCDO01 (sample SAMN15323440, study PRJNA562643) | freshwater metagenome | isolation source: river surface water | place: USA:Blue River Watershed | collected 2017-08-16
GTAAGACTTTGGTCAAGAAATCTGTTGAAAAGCTTGATGCGATTTATAAAGAACGTCAAGATGCTCGCGATAAATTCATTAAAGGCGCAAAGGAAGTTAGGAATGTCTCTACAGAAATTGCAACTAACCTATGGGAAGCAATTGACTTCTTTGCACAATACGGTTTTAATAAATCACATGCTGTTGCTTATGCAATTGATTCATATTATGCAGCGTGGTTGCATACCCATTATGAAACTGATTGGTTGTCAACCATTCTGGAAACAGAAAAAGGCGATCCTAGTCGTATGGCCAAAGCAATTAGCGAAGTAAAATCGTATGGCTATAAATTCAGTCCAATTGATGTGAATTATTCAGGTGATGAATGGTATTATTCCAAAGATTTAAAGGCATTTGTACCACCTCTATCTTCATTAAAAGGTACTGGTGATAAAGCTGTAGATGAAATCATGGTGCATAGACCTTATCGTAATTTAGATGAGTTATTATTTACTGATGATGGTGAATGGAAACACTCTAAGATGAATAAGGCATCATTTGCTTCATTATGTAAAATGGAAGCTTTTGGATCTTTAGAAGAAATGAAGAGTGGACATATTGCAAATCATCGTCAGTTGTTTGATTTAATCATTGGACAATACGATACCTTACGTAAAGGACGTTATGGAATTACAGATGCTGCTAAACGTAAGATGGAAAAGAAAGGCGAAACGCCACCTCTGATTGTTGACACTTTATTAACAGAGATATTGCAGGATGCGTCAGATTGGTCACGAACTGATAAGATTAAGAATCAATTTGAATTAAGTTCGAATACATCAGATGAGCTCCTGTACCCTCTAGATTTAATCCAAAAATTAAAGCAACAAGATATTCCTAGTGCTTTAACATTACCTGAGGGTAAAGCGATTGCTTGGTTCTGTATTATGGATGGATTTGAAGTAAAGAAAACAAAGAATAATAAGAATTTTATTAAAGCTACCGTATCTGATAACGAAGGAAATATTAGTAAAATTAAGATCTGGGGTGATATGGACACTAGTGATTTTGCATATACTATTTGGATTGCAGAGGTTACCATGCAAAAAGACTGGGGTTTATCAACGAATTCCTTTAAAATGAAACGTGTTACTGTCTTTGATTAATATATAGAATATAAATAAAAATTCAGGATATGAGATGTTAATTAGGGAATCTATTTTAAGAAAATTAATACAAGAAACATTATTATTAGAAGCAGTTTATAAGCAAAAGGATTTAATGACATTAAGTCCTGAATTAACCAATATTATTTCACAACAATTTGAATTAATAGAACCTACAGCATCATTAGCGAATGAAAAGTCACCCGGTCGTTTCTTTATTGACATCTTATATGAATGTATGAGAGAATTGTTAGGTGAGTTTGATCCTGTTGCTGATGCAAATAATAAAAGATTTTTAGAAAAAGTTGAAAATATCTGTGTACAATTAATAATATTATTTCAGCAAAAAGAGGTAACATCATCAACAGTGCAGACTGGTGAAACATTTAAAGATTATATTTATTCTTTTATGTTGAAGCCTAAAGACTTTTTAGTAAAAGACTATGAAGATAGACCTATTATAGATATGATTACAAAATTAAGGTATGTCTATAATAACGTGATGAATCGTTCAAAGATATCTGGGCCTGAACGTATTATGAAATTTAAAGAAATTATTAAACGTAAAGATACTTTTTATCCATTTGGGAAAGACTTAGCAGATGGAAAGTATTTGGTGGTATGTCCTTTGAATGTGATGTCTAGCATTTTTTGGGCCAGAACAAATGCTGCAGCTGAATCGATTATATTACCTGAACAAAACGATATGAGTTGGTGTACAGCAAGATTTACTGGTGGGAATATGTTTAATAGCTATTTTAATGGTGGAGGTACAAATTTATTTTACTTTTTGCCTGTTGATGACGATGCTGGATGTAAAAAATTTTGTGTTTCTATTACTAAAATGAAAACTAATAGAGATCAAGAGAATAGCCCAACTTATTTAACAACAGGTGGAGGGACAACTGTGGATTTTAATAATAAATCTGTGATGCCCCATCAAACTGTAGATAAAAAAGTATTACAAGAATTAGCAGGTAAATTAAAAGTATCAATGTCGGTCTTAGATCGTTTAGTTGTTGCAATGGAAAATAAAGAACCAGCGGATAAATATAAATACGTTTCTTTATTGGATTGGGAGCAGTTTGAAGCAACAACGAATATTAACTCAATTGATCCACTTGATATTGAACAACAGGTCGAACAGACTTTAAGAATATATGCTAGTCCTGAATATCTTAAAAAAGGATATAAAGTTGATCCTAAAATTGTAAATTACTGTGTTAAGATGTGGCCAACTTGGGTTTCTAAAGGAGCTAAAACATTAAACTTAGACAATGATGGGGTTATTGCATATCTATTTGAATTAGTTCCTGGATTATCAGTTAATAAGAAATTTGCAATGGATAATATCCTTGCCGCGCCTGATTGTATTCCATACGAATTTGTAGAATTTCTTTCTGATTTTAATTTTGTTAACAAATTATTAGATGAATTTCCAAAATATTATTCATCGCCGATAGATCGCCAGATTTTTATGATTTTTTATTCATATTTGTCACCTGAATTACAAAACAACGAAGTGATTGCAAGAAAATGTATATCAATTTCCGGTGCAACTTTATTTTTTCGTTTATCAAACGCAGAACAATTAAAAAATCGTGATTTAGCTTTAATAACTATAAAATTAGATAAAGGGGATTGGCAACAATACACACGTTTACCTAAAAAATTCCGAGAAGATATAGAATTTGCTAAAGCAGCCTTAGAATCTTGTACTAGCACTGATAACTTTACAATCTTAATGAAAAAGATTCCTGAAATATTTCGAAAAGATAAAAATTCGATATTAAACATTTTACAAAAATTTTTAAACACAAATACAGGTCCTGTTACTTCTGCCAAAGAAAGATGCATACAGGTTGACAGTTTTGATAAAGAAGTATTAAGTGATTATAATGTAATCATCACTATTTTTAAATACAACGATCGTACAATTAATCGTTATCGTACTGAATCAGAATTTAGTGTAGAACTAAGAAAATTGATAAAAATAAAAGATCTTTTATTATATGATATTACTGAAAATTATGAATTATTAAAAAGATTATCTTTAGAAGTGCCTGATGTATTTAGAAGACTCTGCGTTGATATAACTAAAAATACATCTGCAAGATTATTAAGTTTTGAACAGTTACTAAATTTGTGTGCTTATATTTATTTCTGTTCGAACAGTTCATATGATGTCTTATCAAATTTAGCAGACCCAGATACATTTAATCTTATTAAGGTTGAATTAGATAAATTATTAGAAATAGATCCTAATACTGGGGAATACGTAAATGAAAAGTATTTTCAAAAAGCTTTTGCATATTCAAATAGTTTAAACAATATTACTTATTCAAATGGTAGAATTAGTTCTGGATTACAAACAGAGGGGCGTCATACCAGAAAATTAATAATGACAGAATCACAATTAAAAAGATTATTATTTAGATACTTATAAATAAAAATTTAGGATGTGAGATGTTAATTAAGGAATCTACTTTAAGAAAATTAATACAGGAAGTATTATTATTAGAAGCGATTTATAAACAAAAAGATTTAATGACTTTAAGTCCTGAATTAACGAATATTATTTCACAACAGTTTGAATTAATAGAACCTACAGCATCATTAGCGAATGAAAAGTCACCTGGTCGTTTCTTTATTGATATTCTGTATCAGTGTATGAGAGAATTGTTAGGTGAGTTTGATCCTGTTGCTGATGCAAATGATAAAAGATTTTTAGAAAAAGTTGAAAATATCTGTGTACAGTTAATTATTTTATTTCAGCAAAAGGATGTTACATCATCGACAGTTCAGACGGGTGAAGTATTTAGAGATTATATTTATTCTTTTATGTTGAAGCCGAAAGAGTTTGTAGTAAAAGACTATGAAGATAGACCTATTACTGACATGATCACAAAGTTAAGATATGTTTATAATTACGTGATGAATCGCTCAAAGATATCTGGACCTGAACGTATTATGAAGTTTATTAATATTATTAAAAGTAGAGAAACGTATTATCCGTTTGGGAAAGATTTAGTAGATGGAAAGTATTTGGTGGTATGTCCTTTGAATATGATGTCTAGTATTTTTTGGGCCAGAACAAATGCAGAAGCTAAAAATATTATATTACCTGATCAGGATGATCCTAAATGGTGTACGGCTAGATTTACGGGCGGAAATTTATTTAATACGTATTTTATAGGTGGTGGTACAAATTTATTTTATTTTTTACCTGTTGATGATGTGACTGGACGTGAAAAATTTTGTGTTGGTCTTACAAAAATGAAAGATGAAAAAAAGGAAAATGCTGCACCGTATTTAGTAATAGGAGGTTATACAACAGTTGATTTTAATAATTATCCAATAATAATGCAACAACATACAGTAAATGAAAAAGTATTGAAATCAATATCAAATAAATTAAATGTATCTGAATCTGTTTTAAATAATTTAGTTGATGTGATGGAACATAAAGAACCAATGGATAGATATAAATACGTTTCTTTATTGGATTTAGAGCAGTTTGTAGCAGCAACAAATTTAGATACAATTGATGTATTAAATATTAAACAACAAGTTGAACAGACAATAGAAATATATCGAAACCCTGAATATCTTAAAAGAGGGTATAAGGCTGATCCTAAGATTTTAAAGTATGTGGATAAAAAATGGGATGAATGGCAAGCTGCAGGTGTGAATATCAGTTTACTTTATTTACCTGAGTCAAAAAAGATATCAGATCCAAATGTAATTATGCAAATGATTGATTCAAAAACGAAAGATAAGACACATCCATTAATTTACGCTACTGATGACATTAAAAATAATCCTGATATTGTTATGTATGCTATATTGAATGATGAAAATATCGATACAGATAAATTTAGTGGTTTTACATATAGAGAATCAATAAAATCTGGATATATTTCAGAACATTTTGCTTCTGATTTAAATTTTATTAATATATTAATAAAAGAATTTTTTAAAAATTTTAACAAAGAAAAAGCTTTAAAAAGTTTTAATAATATTTTTTTAAGATTATCACCTACCCTACAAACCAATCCTGCTATTTTAACTTACATATCACAATATAAAGATATGTTATTAACAAAACTTAAAACAACTAATGACTTGGCAATTACATATAATAGTTTACCTAATAATTTTATAAATGATATAGAATTTGCAACTGTTGCATTAGAGTCGTGTAAAGATAGCTATGAGTTTAGTCTGATATATCAAGCCATGCCAACTGATTTTAAAAAAAATAAAAAATTAATAATAGACGTTTTACAAAAATATTTAGATACAAATACAGGACCAAAAGATATTCGCGGTTCGCATGGAAATAATGCAATACCTCTTCAGGCACTTGACGAAGAATTATTATTTGATTTAGATGTAATTTTTTACGCTTTAAAGTATATTTCGAACACACCATCTGTATTTGGAGCTTTTAAGAATATTCTAGGAATTAATAAAAGAGATAATAAATCGCATAATATTCTTGAAAACTATGAATTTTTAAAAAAAATATCCATAGAGGCACCTGATATATTAGAAAAGCTATGCATCGAAGAATATCAAAATTCTTATTATAGAGTATTAAGTTCAAAACAGCTACTAAATTTATGTGCTTATATTTATTTCTGTTCGAACAGTTCATATAATGTCTTGTCAAGTTTAATAGACCCAGATATATTTAATAGTATTAAGGTTGAATTAGATAAATTATTAGAAATTGATCCTAATAATGGAAAATATGTGAACGAAGAATATTTTCAAAAAGCTTTTGCATATTCGAATAGTTTAAACAATATTACTTATTCAAATGGTAGAATTAGTTCTGGATTACGAACAGAGGGACATACCAGAAAATTAATAATGACAGAATCGCAATTAAAAAGACTTATATTCAGATATTTATAAATAAAAGTCTGGGGTATGAGATGTTAATTAGAGAATCGATTTTACGAAAATTAATACAAGAAGCATTATTATTAGAAGCTGTTTATAAACAAAAGGATTTAATGGCGTTAAGTCCTGAATTAACGAATATTATTTCACAGCAATTTGAATTAATTGATTCTACAGCATCATTAACAAATGAAAAGTCACCTGGTCGTTTTTTTATTGATGCATTATATGAATGTATGAGAGAATTATTAGGCGAGTTTGATCCTGTAACTGATGCTGATAAAGCGCAATTTTTGGAAAAAATTGAAATGATGTGTGTGCAATTAGTAATATTATTTCAGCAAAAGGAAGTAACTTCATCAACTGTACAAACAGGAGCAACATTTAAAGATTATATTTATTCTTTTATGTTGAAGCCTAAAGAGTTTTTAGTAAAAGATTATGAAGATAGACCTATTACTGATATACTTACAAAGTTAAAATACGTTTATAATAATGTGATGAGTCGTTCAAAGATATCTGGACCTGAACGTATCATGAAGTTTAAAGAAATTATTAAACGTAAAGATACCTATTATCCATTTGGTAAAGATTTAGTTGAAGGAAAGTATTTAGTGGTATGTCCTTTGAATATGATGTCTAGTATTTTTTGGGCCCGAACAAATGCAGCAGCTGAATCGATTGTATTACCTGAACAAAAAGATATTAGTTGGTGTACAGCAAGATTTACTGGTGGGAATATGTTTAATACATATTTTATAGGTGGAGGTACAAATTTATTTTACTTTTTACCTGCTAATGACGATGCTGGACGCGAAAAATTTTGTGTCGGTATTACAAAAATGAAAGATGAAAAAAAGGAAAATGCTGCGCCTTATTTAGTAATGGGAGGTACAACAACTGTGAATTTTAATAATAAAGCAGTGTTAGAAAGACAGCAAATTGTAAATGAAAAAGTATTACAAGAAATATCAGATAAATTAAAAGTATCAATGTCAGTTTTAGATCGTTTAATTGATGTAATGGAAAATAAAGAACCGATGGATAGTTATAAATATACATCTTTATTAGATTTAGAACAGTTTGTAGCAGCAACGAATCTTGACACAATTGATCCATTTGATATTAAACAACAGGTCGAACAGACTTTAAAAATGTATGTCAATCCTGAATATCTTAAAAGAGGATATAAACCTGATCCGAAGATTATAAATTATTGCATTAAGACGTGGTCAACTTGGATTTATGGAGGAATGAAAGAATTAAATGAAAATGCTATTTCAAATTTATTTAAATTAGTTCCTGGATTATCTGCTGATAAGAAATTTGTAATGGGTTTTATTACTGCTACACCTCAATGTTATAAGTATCTCGATCCTTCTTTACAAGATGATGAATCACTTGTAAATTATTTAATTGAAATGAATTGTAATACTTTGATTAAATTTAGTGATAAAATTAGAAATAATCGTGAATTAATGCTGAAAGATTATGAAAGAAATCCATATAAAAATTTAAATTTTTTAGGTCAAGATTTATTAAATGATATGAGTTTTGTTAAAGAATTAATTAAAAGAGCACCTGACATTTTTTATGAAGATAAAATTCTAAAACTTTTCGCAAATAATCGCGAATTTATTTTAGAAAGAATTAAAAACAAACCTTCTGATTTCGATTTTTCTTCAATTAACTCTATTTATAAAAATGATTTTGAAATAGCTTTAGAGGCTGTAACAGGAGATATTAATACAGTAATTTCAATAGGTAAAGAATTAAGAAATAATCCTGATTTTTGCACAGAATTATATCTTAGAAAACCTGAATATTTTGCCAAATTGAACTTTACAGCTGATGAATTTAGTTTAATGAAATATCAACAAAAAAATAATATAATAGTTCTTCGAGATATTTATAGGAATATTAATTTTAAAAAAGTGAAAGCTAACACAAAACAAAATCAAACCGGGCATGAAAAAAATGCTGGGTTTTTTAATAATATTACAAATAAAGTTAAAAGTTTTTTTAAAGGGAATAATACGAATGAGGGAAGAATTATTAGAATTTCTGAAAATGAATTAAGAAAGATTATTAGAAGAGAAATTCTTAAATGATCTTAATTAATATATTTATAAAATAAAAATTAAGGTTTAATATGTTAATTAGGGAAGTTACTTTAAGAAAATTAATACAAGAAACATTACTATTAGAAGTTAAAAAGTTAAATGAATTAAAAGAAAACCCTGAACTATTTGAATTATTTAATGAACAATTCGTTTTGATTCATGCACAATATGATTTAAATAATCAGAAATCTCCTGGACGTTATTTTAGTGAAATATTATATGCTTGTATGAAACAGTTAAATTCACGTGAATATTTTTCAACAGATGGTCGACCTTTAAACATTAGTATTTTAAAATCATTAATATATAATATTTGCGATCAATTAGTTTTTTTATTTAAGAAAAAAGAAATTAGTTCTAAGACAGTTAATCATGTAAATTCCAGTGGAAAACCTTCTACATTTAAAGAGTTTGTAAATGAGTTTAATCAAAAATTTATGTCTCCTGTATTTGAAGGTAATAATATATTAGAAAAAATCGACTTTGTTTGTAATCAAATGAGTGAAAATATTTCTTTTAGTACTCCTGATAATATTATTTCAAATTTAAAGAAAATTAAGGAAAATGAAACAAAATATCCTTTTGGTGAAAATACAATTGTAGATGGAAAATATAAAGTCGTCTGCCCTCAAACTATTATATCTTCTATCTTTTGGGCTAGAAGTAATGCTGATGGAAAGCAAATTGTATTACCTAACAAAGATAGTGTTAATTGGTGTACAGGTCGTTATACTGGTAATTTTTTTAATACTTATTTTATAGGACATGGAGCTAATCTTTATTATTTTCTGCCAATTGATGATGAACAAGGTATTGAAAAATTTTGTATTGGATTTTTTAAAGAAGTCGATGAGCAAACTAACAAAGAAGTAATGTATACAAATGGTACTATGAATGTTAATTTTCAAAATCATAGTTTTTTAAAAGATCAAAAACCAGAAATGACTCGTAGTAATATTCAAAAATTATCAGTTGCAGCAAATATATCAATTGAAACAATTAATGAATTAATCGATAATATGAGTAATAAAAGTCCTAGTGATTTATTTAAAGTTATATCTTTAACTGATTTAGAACAATTTAAATCTATTACAAATTTAAATTCAATTGCTCCTAGACTTAGAAATGGACAACGTGATCCCGATAATTTACAAGTTATTTTTGGACAGATAGCTAGATTATTAAAAACATATGTAAATCCAAAATATACAGACTCTAAGTATTTAATAAATGAAGATATCGTAAATTATTGTGTTAAGATGTGGCCAATTTGGATTAATGAAGGAATAAAAAATCTAAATGAAGATGGTCATATTTTGAATTTATTTAAATTAGTTCCAGGCTTATCCGCAGACGCTGACTTTGTTAAAGGTTTTATAGCTGTAACTCCTTCATGTTATAGCTATTTGGATCCATCTCTTAAAGATAATCCAGAATTTGTTGAATATTTAATAGATCATGCAAAGACAACTAATGTTATTTTTAGTCCTGCAATTGGAAAAAATTATGATTTAATGTTAAAAGCTTTTAAAAAGAACCCTTATAGAACAGTTGAAGATATAAGTCCTGATTTAATAAAAAATGATAATTTTATTAAAGAATTATTAACAATCGACCCAAATATGTTTGATACAAAAACTTTTAATAAATCATTTATCTTAAGCAGAAGATTAATTTTACAACTTGTTAAAAGTAACCCTCGTATTTTACAATACGAACAAGTTAAACAATACACTAATGATTTTGAAATATGTTTAGAAGCATTAGTAAAGGATAAAGAATTAATAACTGTGGTGTCAAACGAATTAAAAAATAATCCTGTTTTTTGTAAAGAATTATATAATAGACGTCCTGATTATTTTAATTTTGATATTGATATATCTGATTTAAGTAAATATCAAAAAGAAAAATTAATGATTTTTAAAAAAATGTATAATAGAATGAATCAGCAACCTGGATTTTTTAATAATATTACAAATAAAGTTAAAAGTTTTTTTAAAGAAAACAATACATACGATGGAAGAATTATTAGAATTTCTGAAAATGAATTAAGAAAGATTATTAGAAGAGAAATTCTTAAATGATCTTAATATAATATATTTATAAAATAAAAATTAAGGTTTAATATGTTAATTAGAGAATCTAAATTAAGAAAATTAATACAAGAAGTGTTATTATTAGAAGCAGTTTATAAACAAAAAGATTTGATGACATTAAGTCCTGAATTAACCAATATTATTTCAAAACAATTTGAAATAATCGATCATAAATTTACATTAGATAACGAAAAATCCCCTGGACGTTTTTTTATTGATATTTTGTATCAATGTATGAGGGAATTATTAGGAGAGTTTGATCCTGTTGCTGATGCTCGTAGTGGTCAATTGTTAGAAAAAGTTGAAAACATCTGTATGCAATTAGTGATACTATTTCAACAAAAAGAAGTGTCATCATCGACAGTTCAGACAGGTGAAACATTTAGAGATTATATTTATTCTTTTATGTTGAAGCCTAAAGAGTTTTTAGTAAAAGACTATGAAGATAGACCTATTGTTGATATGATTACAAAGTTAAGATATGTTTATAATTACGTGATGAGTCGTTCAAAGATATCTGGGCCTGAACGTATTATGCAGTTTATCAAAATGATTAAAAAAAAAGATACCCATTATCCATTTGGTGATAAATTAGTTGATGGAAAATATTTTGTAGTGTGTCCTTTAAACATCATGTCTAGTATTTTCTGGGCTAGAACTAATATTAAAGCTGAAAATATTATTTTGCCCTATCAGGATGACCCTGAGTGGTGTACGGCTCGATTTACTGGTGGAAATTTATTTAATACATATTTTATTGCAGGTGGTACTAATTTATTTTATTTTTTACCCGCAGACGATATAACTGGTCGTGAAAAATTCTGCGTGGGTTTTACAAAAGTAAAGCAAGGTGATGTTGAAACTTTAATTATTGGTGGTCATACAACTGTTGATTTTGCAAACGATCCAATAATTCCGTATGAACAAGAAGTAGATGATGATGTATTAAAAAAGGTTAGTAAAGCTTTAAATATATCAATGAATACATTACATCAGTTAGTA
>JACCDO011025370.1_pt1 | contig 11276 bp, 25 predicted proteins | sample 7446101 | NCBI WGS metagenome assembly JACCDO01 (sample SAMN15323440, study PRJNA562643) | freshwater metagenome | isolation source: river surface water | place: USA:Blue River Watershed | collected 2017-08-16
CAAATTGTATTTTGGGATTGAGCCCGGAGGAGATCTGGGAAATGGACCGGTACGAGCATCCCCTGGACTATCTGGTGAACAATTCGGACTGTGAGGCTATCTTCGGACCCTGGTGCTGTGAGGCCATCCACAGCTCAATGGTTGCAAACAGAGAAAAGTTCATGAACCATGTTGGCTGGGACTCCATACTCCTAACAAGGTACGACAGGCTCCTGGATGGCTTTGCCTACGCTGCCCAAGGTGGAGCTTTAGTCTTTTGTTAGCAAAAGTCAAAGAGTTTTCTTTTTGTCCGGTCCTTTTCTATATTAGCACTATCAAACAAACAGACATGGGACAAGAAATTAAATTCACACAAGAGCAAATGAAGCTCATCGAAAAGTACAGGGACATCAACACTGAGAACGAATTCTGGCACGAGTTCTTGATCGATGACTTTGTTGAACAAATGGAAGAGCTTGGGTTGAAAGAAGTGAAATTGAGTTACTCTGGATTCTGGAGTCAAGGTGACGGAGCATCCTTCACAGGTCGGGTTCAGGATACGAAGAAATTCCTCATCGGGACTATGGGTATTAACCCTTTAATCGCAAAAGCCTTGGAGGATTCGATCACAATCGACTTTGATCGCACCACCCACCACTACGTGCACGAAAAAACCTGCAGGGCCAACGTCTCCTGGGACGGTGAGGAGGAGATCGTTCTTTTGGATCGCTTGGATATCGAGATCAAGTTCAACGCAGAGGAATTCGTGGAAGATCTAGAGTCAAAAATCGAAGATTGGAGATACTCCACCTGCAAGGATATCTACAATACGCTGGAGGAAGAGTGGGATCGTCTCTCATCGGACGAGGAGGTCTGGGAGACTCTTCAGGCTAATGGTATTGTCTAGTCTGTAAAAAAGTTAGGTCCGGGCCGGAGAAAAAGGTCCGGACCTTGCTATAAATAGAGTATGGCAGCAATAAAATTCACATGTAAGACTTCTGATAAGGGGTCCCACGAAGAAATCAAAAGACTGGTGTACCTTGCAGGAGGAGCAATCACCAGGGAAAAGGTATACGAGATGAGGTCTTCTTTTTCGGCTGAAATAGATATCGTCAACGAAGGAGGATCCCTCTATCGACAGCTGAAGGACTCCCCTCTAGTAATATCAATCTTTCTACATCAATCACCATTATGAACCAGGAACAAGCTCAAATCATTTTCAGAAAAGCATGCGACTCCCTAGTAGAGATCCTAAGAAAAGAGGGTCTTGAAAAAGAGAAGAAGGCTAACAGGGAAAAGATCACTGAGGCTTTGAGCAGAGCCCTTGCTCTTTACTTGAGAGAAGAAGAGTACGAAAACTGTTCGCTTATTCATAAGAGCGTGAAGAAGCACTTTGGGGTAGAGCTAACCCCAGACTTTGCATCTTTAGAAAAGATCGGGATCTAATGAGAAGGAAGAATGAAGGAGGATCCGGCAATACGGTTAGGACCTCAAAGGATATGGCCTGCAAAACATGCGGGGACATGGTTAAATTTGTTGATCTCAACGCAACAGCAGTCACCTGTTTCAGATGCGTCTTCAGGACTATCAATCCAAGTTCTAAATTTCACGACGAAATGTCATTAGAGGAAATTCTAATATATACTAAGACATGCAACAAGACCCAAGAACAAGAGAAATCCTAGGCACCTACAACCAGAAGGTGGAGGGAGTGGCCAGAAGAGCATACCTAGCTGCTAACGCCCTAGTGAAGGAGCTGGACGAGAGCAAGATCCAGCCCGAGGACCTGCTGACGATCAAGATGAACGTCATTGGGATCCTTTCAAAAAACAAATAAAAAATGAACAGTAAATTTCTCCAGAAGGATCTTATCACCGAATCGATCGAGAAGGCTGAAAGGATGCTTGGTGATCTTCAGAACACTAGAGAGGAATGGACCTACATCATGGCCTTCCTAGCTTCGCATAAAGTCAAAGTCGATGTCGAGGTGATCAAGTCCAGAATTGCTAACTATATCAAAGAGAAAAAATGAATTGGGAGGAGCTTAAGAAAAACTTCGGTCTCTGGTTGGAGAACAGGAAAAGAGGGGGCAAGGAGGGTAGGGATAACTCCAGGAGAAAAAGAAGGGAGGAAACTCTTCTTCTCAAAACTGAGATCTACAAGGATCTTGAGTGGGGCTGGACCGTTGGAGACTTCAGACTCCAGATGGATGACATTGATTTGATTAAGGAAGGACCTCAGGGAATCACTCTAACGAAAATTAGAGAACTACACAAAAAATACAGAAGTTTTTAAGAGAAATTCATCTTTTTGAGGAAACTTTTTTATATTTACAAATAATAAGAACAATATGACATTCCAAGGATTAGCAGACTGCCACGGATTAGAATCTTTCGTACCGGCCAAAAAATTCAATTTTGAATTGATGGCATTCGAGCCGAACGATCACGTAACAAATATGCTTTCTTTAAGAGCACGCTACAACGCTCAGAGATTTCCGGTTGTTTACCGGGTTGATCTAGAGGTTGAGGATGCACAGGAGATAGACTCTATGATGGCCAAAGGGGAATACAAAGAAGCTCTCATCTATCTCAAGGCACGGGCAAAGCATATATCTTTAGCAAGGATAGGTGGCATGAATGCTGAAAAACTTTGGAAAATGATACCAAACTCAGACTTAGACCCATTTGGATGAAAGAGCAAAACTTAATTAAGGTAGGAGACGAATTCCGAACCAATCCCCTCTCCAATCAGGAGGGAGGGTCCACTATAGAAGTTATGAAGGATAATGGAACTGTCCTCGTGTACGATAAGATCAAGCATCCGATTCCTTATGTGAATAAGATGAACAAAGAAAACGTTTCTAAAATCTTCCTGAACGGATTAGTCGTTTGGGAGCAAAAATAAGAAGATGACAAAAACAGTAAAGAAAATCATCGATTGGTACAAAGCAATGGGAAAAAGGAATGGTTCCTTTGTCTATTTCCTAGCTATCATCCCTATCCTCCTAATTCTCTTTTTTGTTCTGCTTGTCCCTGGATTGATCGGGGTCTGGGCACTCCAGCTACTTGGAGCTCCGGTTGAACTCAAATGGGGTTCGGTTGCAGGGGCTTCACTCATCTATCTACTGCTCAAGAATTTCCCAAGCAAGGGGGATTAAAAAAATGGTCCCATAGGTAAAGGGATATACCTTCTCACTTCTAATGAGACATTCCTGGTTCGAGTCCAGGTGGGACTACAAAAACGTTAAAAAGGCTCAGATAATTTCTGCTTTTCAAAATCCTTTTCTATATTTACATAAACAAACTAAACAGCTATGGCAAAGGAAATTCAATACTTCGAAGCTATCGAAGGAAACTTGAAAGCAGAAAAATGCACTGGAGACTTCGGAGGTCCTAATATGTGGAACCTCTGCGTTAAGAACAATAACGGATGGTACGAAAAAGTCCAGTGGATGAATGTCAGTAATATCCAGAAGTTCTTCCGAACAAAACTGCCGGTCTATAACCAGGAGTCGTCTACTCGTTATAGTCTTCAAGATTAAAGAAAAAGCATGGGCTCGTAGCTCAGCGGTTAGAGCAGCGGACTCATAATCCGTTGGTCGTAGGTTCAAACCCTACCGGGCCCACCATGCTCCCGTATTCCCTCATGCTTATACCATGTAGAAAGGATAATTGGTCACATGCAGGTTCAAGCCCTGTCGGGAGTACCAGTTCAACTTTTAAAATTTAATCAAATGGAAGGGAAAGCTTTTCAAATGGACGAGGAGGGTACACTTCTCAAAACAGTTCGTGAATTCGAAGGTTCATTAGGTGACAACAATTTCACGGTCACTGCAGAGTGGAATCCAGGTGATGGAGATTGGTTCATTGAGGACATCATGCTTGACAACTACAGCGAGGATGATGCGGCAGAAATCACCAAGAAATTCTACGAAATCATGAACTAAGAAAATCTTGCATGCCTGAAACTGGTCCGGTCCTCCGGACCTTTTTCGTCAGACAACGTCAGAGAATTTTAGAGACAGAAAATTATATCTTATCTTTGGATATACTAAAAAATAAACACAAATGATAGCTGATAAAATGCTTGGGACCTTCGGGCTGGTGAGGAAGGAAAGACTGGAGGGTCTTCTTAGCCATTTTCGATCAAAGATTCTTGAAATGGATTATGCTTCAGAAGTTTTCTCTAACGAAATGAAAAAGGACAGAGCCATCATGATTGAAAGGGATTTTGATGAGAATGAGATTCATACGTGTCTGGACTGGTATCAAAGAGAAATCGAGAAGAGAGAATTCGCTTCCAACATCATCAATGAAATAGTAAAAAATTCAAACCAATAAAATTATGGCAAACCAAAAGAAAGGGGTAAACCCCAAGGCTCCATCCAACAACGCAGCATGGACCAAAAAGGACATCAAGACTCTCAAAGAAATGTCCGCACGAAATTGTTCAGCTTCTCAGATCGCCCTTGAGCTGGGACGTACCCGAGCTTCAGTCTGGGCACGCAAGCACATGCTTGGTATCTCTGAACGACTCTCATCATCTAAAGGAGAGAAAAACTTGGCTCCAGCTACAGTGGGAACCAGAACTCCACGAAACTCACGTGAGGCCAGAAAAATGAGGGTAGCTCGCAGAGCCCAGGTAGCACAGACCTCCACCTTGGAGAAGAACCTCCAGGCAGAATTTTCGACCTTATCCCAATTGGCCAAGAAGCACGGGGCTAAGATCGTCATCACCTTCGAATAATATCATTCCTTTCTCAACTTTAGGAGTCCGAGCAATCGGACTCTTTTTTTTGTTAGCAGACGTCAAAGAGTTTTTACTTAGGCGGGGATGGTCCTATATTAGCACTATCAAACAATCAAAAAAGACTAAAGCTATGATGACCGAAAAACAGCAAGAAAAATTCAGAAAGGTCTTAGACCTCAACTGGGAATGTAAAGAACTTCAAGAGGCCGGCAAGTGGAAAGATCTTTGGGATAAGTCCAAAGAGCTTCATACAGCCAAAGAGGATCTTAAGAAAGACATGGGGGATGAGGCATACGACCAATTCATCGAAACAGGTCGCAAAATGTTCGCTCCTTTAGATGAAGAAAATTAAAAACTCAGAAACCGTTAAAGAGTTTTTACTCTACAAAAAAAGGCCCTATATTAGCATTATCAAATAAACAAATAAACAAAAACCTTAAACAAAAAAGCTATGAACAAGCAAGAAGCAATCACCAAAGTGCAATCCTCAATCTCCTCAATCTTTACAAAAGAGGACGTGGTGTCGATCATCAACCAAATCGAGGAGGGAAAAAATTCTGGGAAACCCAATCTTGACCAGATCAAAAAATTCCTAGATGAAGCCATCGGCAACATCAACTTCGATGACTTCGTAACAATCGACAAAGAAGTAGACGATTGTTACGACAATTCAGTATCAATTTCCTGGAGTACCTCAGTGGATGAGAGTGATTTGTACAGCCACTTCAGCCGCGAGGCAGACAACTTCGAATGGGAGGACGAGGAGGGATAAAAAACTGAGACCTAACAAAGGCTTCCATAGCTCTTTGTTTGGTATGGGGGGTTCCGAAAGGAGCCTCCTTTTTTGTCAGAGCTCGTTAAAGAGTTTTTATTTAACCCCGGATGGCCCTATATTAGCATTATCAAACAAACAAACATGACACAGAAACTAATTTACAAAACCGAAGTGGTGGATCCCTTCGGCAATCGGAAGCTCTTCAGAGCTTACGTGAACACCGAGACAGGTTTATTAAGACTTTTCCTCGAAGGCAAATCAGGAACGAATTTCGCTGTTAGTAACATGCAGTGCAAAGGTTGGGCTCCAGACGTTTACGAGGAAATCTCGGACAACCCCACCCATCACCTGAACGAATTCATCGACTCGGGTCTGTACAGAAGGGATCACTCCACCACCAAGACTTTCCAGATCTAGGTGGAGTCGCAGGGCAACGGGGTTTCAGAAAATTTATTTGTCAACAGACGTCAAAGAGTTTTTCTTTAACCCCGACTGGCCCTATATTAGCAAAATCAACAAACTAAACAAGTAAAGCTATGAAAATGCAACTATTGAATTCAGAAATCCAGGAAGGATTAACCGGGAGGACAGCAACTTTCCAGCTTTGGGATGGGTCAGTGGTGATCTACAAGGATTGGCTACACCACCAGGGTGAAATCATTGACTGTGTTATCAGAACAAAGGACGGGCAAGATATCACCCACGAGGAACCGGACTTATTCGACCTTATCTGCGAGTTCTTGGACGAAAACGGGGAAAGCGTCTTCAATGGGGAATCTGAGCATCCGGATGAAAAATAAGAATGTATTGAAAAATCTGACAAAGGCTTGTCTAGCTTTTGTCTGGTTGTTTGGGGGCTCCGGAAGGAGCCTCTTTTTATTGTCAACAGACGTTAAAGGATTTTTCTTTAACCCCGGATGGCCCTATATTAGCATTATCAAATAACTAAACAACTAAACAAAAAATTATGGGATTCTTCAGTTGGAACACTCAAGACACAGGTCGCTCAATTTCAAACTCTTATTCAGGAGTACCGACCTTCAAAGTTCACATGATGGACGACAAGGGTAACGTATGGACCGAACAGGACTACGAGGGCTACGGCGAGTTCGGGGGCAAGGACTACTATGAATTGCTCGCTGAAATGAACGGGTTAGGATCAGATCGCCAAGCAGGGATCGACCTTGCATTCAAGAACAGTCCTGGAGGTTACAACCCGGATGCTATCTTCCCCAATTTGGTAGAGGACCTAGTTGATTGGCAGTTTACTCCAGAGTCTCCGAGTTCTTGTCCGCATCAAGGTTACTTCTATCCAGATCCTGAAGAGGATGAGGAGGATGATTGGTACGAAGAAGAGGAAGAGGAGACAGAAGAAGAGGAGGATGACCAATGATCAAGTCTGCGAAAAAACAAGAACTGAATCCAAGGAGAATGCGTTGCTCTGCAGCCAGTTTCCATTTCAGGTCCAAAAAGCTAAAAAAAGACTGCAGGTCTCTCGAGTACCTCACCCCTCTTGATGTCCTGCTGGATCCTGATTGTTTATCTGGAATTGGGATCCTTTGTGAAATCTACACAGCTAAATTTACCAAAGGAAAAAACGAGGTTATCAGTCAAGTCGAAATTGTTGACGCAGGTCACATTCTCTCCTCTAAAATTATGGATGGGATCAAAAAATCTTGGGATGATGAAATGAGCACGTCTGCTATTCTCAAAAAGACTGCTGCTTTTATCGAAGCTAAGATCGTTCTGGAGCGCATGGAAAGTCTACTGGAGGAAAGATTGCTGTGAAAAATTCACCAGAGAACGTCAGAGAGTTTTTCAATTCAGCAGGTCTTTTCTATATTAGCTAAACAAACAAACAGCTATGAGTACAAGAAGCAGAATCTACATGAAAGCCAGCAGCGACGGTAAATACCCCGCCAGGAGTATCTACTGTCATTTTGACGGCTATATCGCAGGAGTTGGCAAAACCCTCCTCAATCACTACACGGATCCGGAGAAGGTAAACGATCTCATGCGTTTAGGAGATCTTTCTTCTCTTGGTAAAGAGATCGGTGAAAAAATTAAATTTAGCGATAGAATAGAGGAGGACGAGTTCGGTCAGCCAGTTCAATGCAAGGCCTACACTAGAGACCGTGGAGAGGACTCGCCAGCAATGTATGGAGACAATTGGACCAGTTCAAACCCGGCAAATGATTGGGTCGACTACATCTACGTGTTCGATCCGGAAACTCGGAAATGGGGTTTTACTTATGCCGAGGATCGCAACAAGTGCGGGCAAGAACTGCAGGATCTAGAGAGGACCTTCAAGATGAAGGAAATGTACAACGCTAAGGTCTTTCGCTGCTGGCACGAATTGGACGTCAAATCTCGAAACTTGGTCAGCGCGATTCTTGTCGAGCAGTATCACGAGGATCCTATGCGTGTTATCAATGCAATCAATTTACCATTTATCTAAAAAAATATCTATGGCCAAACAAATCTTCATCGTGAAGGGATGGATCGGGGACAAATCCAAACCACTAGGACGCATCGCACTAGATCCCAAAGACACACCCTCCGAAAAGAGAAAAGTGAGAGACCAGCTCAAAGAAAAATGGGGGAAGGAGTACGAGTTCGAAATCACCAACCCCATCACGATATACCTCTTGCCCTAAGCCTCATTAGAGCTTTGGTTGTTTTACGTACCTGTCCGGGCTTATCCCCGGACTTTTTTGTTAGCAGCCGTTAATTCATTTTTTTTCCCTTGTCCTTAGCCCTATATTAGCATAAACAAACAAACAAAGCTATGTCAAGAATAACAGTAAAAGATTTGAACAATCTGGAAGATCGTTTAAACAAGCTCATGGAGAAAACATCCTACCGCTTCGATTGGGGCTCACGTTACGGCTACAAAGCCATCGACTACTCCTACACCAACTCAAGAGGTACAACATCCCACGACACTCTCGTGACAGGAATCTCCTCGTCGCAGGTGGCTTCCATCTATCAATCCCTAATTTTCTTGGCGAGGATCTTTAATGAAAGAGAGGACGTTCTGGATCAGATCAAAGAAAAGTTAAACTTCATGACCCAATGATTCGTCAGAGGGAGTTAAAAAAACAGAAGTCTCAATTTTCTTTTTTATATTAGCAGACCAAACAAAAACAAAAATCATGATCACTATCAGAATCAAAACCAACTTTTACCTCTCAGGCAAAAAGATCATCAGCTACTCCACCCACGTGGGTAACATCGAGGAAAAATCCATCACAGTTTTTGGCAAGTACTCCCGGACAACATCCAAGCATCTGTACAGCTTGGCCAGTCATTTGGGTCTACCAATTAATCTACTGACCGAGGAAAAATTGATCAGCTATTGGAACCTCTACCAAGCTGGGGTTGGAGAGGTTGGCAAGGATCTTCCCGGTCTATTGGGGAATCGCTCTAGCGAGGCCATCTACTCTGCCATGCGAGGTCAACCCAACCAAGAATTGGCCATTTTGCAGACAGATCCCGCGAAGATCAAAAAAGAGGATCGAGAGGCTATCATTCAATCCTTCCGCAAGAAGGGCAAGGATTTAGATCTGAACGAATGGGCTCGGTTCGCAGCATCATTCGAGAACTTTCAAAGAATCAAAGAGGTATTTTAAAAAACAAGGCAATGGCAAGAAAACAGAATATCGGAATTCGAAAACCGATGAGCCCAGAGGTTAGGGCTAGAATCGCAGACTCGGTGAGGCTCTCAGCAGAAAAGAAAAGAATGGAGGCTGGTGTCTTCATTGAGGATAAGACCCACGAGAGTCCTCCTCTAATTCACAAACCCCTAGAGCTGGTTCAAATGAAGAACCAGACTTTCTCAGAGGATCTTTTCATCCCAATGCGAACGGGCAAGGCCATCGATTTGCTTTACAGCAACGACGGCGGCATTCCGAAAGCCTGCAACTTTATCATCATCGGAGCTCCGGGTCTAGGTAAGAGCACTGTCTCGATGGATATCGCAGCAGACCTGCACAAGAGAGGTTTTAAAGTTCTATTCGTCTCAGCCGAAATGACTCGCATTGACCTTTTCGGCTACGTGAAGAGATATCCCAAGTTTGGAGAGCTACCGACTCTGTTCCTATCGGAGTACTTGGAGCACAATCCCAAGGCCATCATCGAGCAGGTCTTCAGTCAGGGCTACGATTTAATCCTTCTGGACTCCTTCGCCGAAATCCAGAGCTCGGTGAGAGAAGCCAGTCGGATTACCATCAACGCAGCCGAGAAGTGGCTCATCGACCTGATGGTCTCCCACAACACCGGCAACAACGAAGCCGGCAAGAACACCACTTTCCTAGCTATCCAGCAGGTCACTAAGGGAGGCGTCTTCGTCGGTTCTAATAAATTGAAACACAACACCACCGGCATGATGGAGCTCATCATGGATCCGGACTCTCAGATCCCCTACGTCACGTTCACCAAGAACCGACGCTGTCAGATCGGCGAGAGACTCTCCTACTCTCTAGCAGGAACCGGAGACGTGCAGTACTACACCTACGTACCGCCCGTAACTGCAGAGGATGAGGATGAGGGTGATGATGCATAAAAAAAGGAGTCTCATAGCTCTTGTTGTTTTTGTTTGTGAGTCAGTGCCCTTCGGGGCACTTTCTCTTGTTAGGGGACTCCACCCAGGGTGGGCGCACACCCTCTCGCGAAGGGCCCTCGCGTAGGGGATAAATGCTTAGCCTCAGAATTTGTTAAATGTGCTCCGGCTATCACGGTTCCAGAACTTCCCGGTCCTATATTAGCACTATGGAAACAATCAAGACATCAAAGGACTTCTCTGCACTAGCTCTCAGCTGGGCAGAAAGACTCGACAAGGAGATTCAATTTGCCATGACCTTCAAATCGAATGGCAATAGCTTCTCCTCCTTCTACGAAGCAGAGCAAATGGCAAAGGATCTCATGTTCACCTGTGGCAGCATGTGCGGCGACGAGCCAATTGGACTTGCCAAGGCTTCAGAGTGCTTCTACGTAGCCAAATGGAGAAACATCGCTTCAGAGCACATAACCCTTCTGGATGGTCTCATCCTTAGCAAGGACTTTCGCAACGGCGACGTTGAGCTCATCTTCTTCAAATAAATGGGCTCGTTAGCAAACCTTAAAGATCCACCTCAAATTTTTTTATTAGCCCAAGTGGCCCTATATTAGCTGTGTACTAAAACACTAAAGCTATGAACAGATCACTCAATTCCGCCAACTTCCCCCACCTCTTCTTCGCAGGGAGAACCCGTCTCACTCTTCGCAACAACGAGAAAGGCACCCACATTCGCCTCAAGGTTGTTCAGAAGAAAACCCGCATCGAGGGTAAGCTCGTAGGGACAAACCGTTTCTACCTTTACACCTCTATCCTCAACGACGGGGATACAGGCTGGGACTTCGCCGCCACCTTCTTTCAGGACTCAAAGAACTACTTCCTCGGCAAGGAGCACAACCAAGGATCACACATCCACAAGGTGGTTCACTTCATCCAAAGAGCGCTCAGAGAGCCAGCCGTCCTAGACGCAATGGGAGCAGCTCTCTTCCACGAAGGCAAGTGCTGCCGCTGTGGAATGGGTCTCACCCACCCCGCCAGCATCATGCTCGGGATTGGTCCAGACTGCATCAAGAGCATGCCACCCTCCTTCATCACCGACCTAATCACAGTCATCGCATAAAGGTCAGCAGACGTTAAAGGGGTTTCAAAACCGGAGCCCCTTTCGTATATTAGCATCATCAAATCAATCAAACCCCAATCAAGACACTATGAAAC
>JACCDO010126316.1_pt1 | contig 11275 bp, 13 predicted proteins | sample 7446101 | NCBI WGS metagenome assembly JACCDO01 (sample SAMN15323440, study PRJNA562643) | freshwater metagenome | isolation source: river surface water | place: USA:Blue River Watershed | collected 2017-08-16
GTGGCAATTTGTTTGTGATTTATTGCTTCATAGAAGTAGTTAAGAATATTACGATATGATGCGATAATCATAATTTGCTGTTTTGGATTTTCTTTTATCATATCATCAAGGACTTTTAATATAAACTCTGAACGGCGATTATAGTTACATATTTTGCTCAACATTTTGGACGCAGCAGGTTTGCCTCGGAAGTCTAATTCAAGTTCATTATATTCATCATCATTAGTCTGATATGTTATTCCTCGGACAATGACTTCTTCATCCTTGCTTCGTTCTTGCTTATATACAACATCACCTAGAAACATTTTGAAAACTTTAGTAGTGCCATCACTGCGCTCCATTGTGGCGCTGAGTCCTAGCATATATTTTGTTACTAGTTTAAAAAGCGCACATGAGAATACCTCAGATGAAATATGATGGACTTCATCAATAATTGTTAGTCCAAAGCTGTCAAATAAGGATGCTGGATAGTCTTTCATTGATAGCGACTGAAGCATACCAAGAACAATATCTTTACCTTCAATATCTATAATTTGACCTTGTATTTTACCAATCTTAGCATTAGGTAAAAATTGCTGGATTCGTTCAATCCATTGATTCATTAAAAATTCCTTATGGACAATTACAAGAGCCTTTTTCTTTAGCCTAGATAGTATGTATAGTGAGATTGAAGTATTATGTGTTACTGAAAAATCACCTAATACAAATCGCCGGTTGCCATCAATTTCAAATCCATAATAATTATCTACTTCTAATTTTTCTACAGTAATGCGATAAACAAGAGCATCTTTAATTTGTTGCCTTCTAGTAGTTTTTTTTCTAGGACACAATACAGGTATTTCTTCTAGTCCAGAACCATATACACATATTCTATTATATTCTCCTGTCTTAGGTCCATTAGGCGCATTAGTACAAGTCTTTTTACATTTTTTGGTATAACACGCAAATCCTAAAGACCTACATAAAAATACTATATCATTTGCCAGTTGTGTATTTTTTTGGCAAATTTCATAACAATTGTCTTTTTGATATCCGTCCGAATCAATAATACCTGCTAATAATTGTATCTGTATATTTCTACTATTACATTTATAATTAAATGGAATATGTTTGTTATTTATTAAATTATTTTTTTGTAAAAATCTCATAAAGCTATTACCATTTTTATAACCATTAATGGCATTAATACAATAATCATATTGTGTTCCTTTATATCGCAAATATAAATCAGTATGTTTTGTTTTAAATAGTTCAACAAGATATTTAATTATATAACTTTCTTGAGTTGTTATACCAGTATGACTTGATGTTCCATCTCCTAACCAGTAACCAACTAAATATGGGTCAAATTCTACTTGTATTTCAGGAAACATAACAGGCACTTTATAGCCTAATAATGGACCACCCTTTCCATGATATGATTTTGGTAGATTTAAAAAATCTTTTACGGAAATATCTATAATTTGCCCCTTTTTCATATTAGTTTTAACATTAGAAGAAGATTTTAAGGATAATATATGGCTCTCATTAACAATATATGTATCGCCTTTTTTGCTACTAATTTTATACATTTGTTCTTTACCTCTAGCAAGTGATAATACATTTCTGGGTGTTGAATCATCACCCATTAATTTGTCACCAACTTGAATATCTTGAACTTTTTTAATCGTGCCATCTGACATCATAATTGGGGTGTCAATCGCAAGACACTTGCCAAACCCACATGGGAGTTCTAGTAGGCCACCACCTCCACCACTATTTACTTCATTATTACTTAAAACTTTATCTAAGTATGCTTTTACAACTGGTTCTTGTTGTGGACGAAGACTACCTTGAAACTCTAATGATATATTAAGACCTTCAGTAATTTTGCTTTCAGTAGGTGATCCAAACATTTTTTCTCCATAATAACGCGGAACATATAATTTTTTATCAGATTCGCGATAAGCAGGAAATGACTTATCAATAGAAATAGGCGCACCAGGTGTACAAGGTTTAATTAGCAACTGTTCTTTTATATATTGCTGCTGACTAGGCGATAAGTCGCTTTTTAAAATAGTGTAGCCTTTCTGACCCAAATATGTATTTATATTTTTAGGCATCTCTACAACTTCTTTTTTATTATTGTTATTATTATTAATGTAAGCACCTCGGTTTCTGAAAAAACTCATTTTAAATAATATTATAGCTAATAATATTTAGAATAATATGTTTATATTGTTTGTATAAACAGTTTTTCTATTTAAAAAATAAGAAAATATAATCTACAATTATGATATATAAATGGAATATTTAAACGAATTACTTGAGAAGAAAAATATGCCGCAATTATTGTTAGTCATATTATTTATTATTTATTTAGTTATCGGTTTCAAAACACCTGAGAGTGTTGCTACAATGATTGATAGCACTGTTGGCAAAGTAATTGTTTCTCTTGTTGCTTTATTATTGTTCGCATATTCAAATCCTATTTTAGGTGTATTGGGAGTCTTTGTTGCTTTCCATTTAATAAAGAATGCTTCTATTAGAACTGGTATGGCTGCTTTAGAAGAGTATATGCCTACTGAGGAAAAGAAGTGGTCTCCTTTTACTAAGGAGAATCAGTTTCCTTATACTTTAGAAGAGGAAGTTGTTAAGAAGATGGCGCCTCAGAAGTTTGACACTAATTTTACGAAAGCATCATTTCAACCTTTAGTTGAGGATACTTATGATGCTGCTCACGTAAATTTAGGCAATAATTAAATGTATATTGGTTTATTTTATAAAAATAATTTTTTAATTTTACATTTTAAATTAAAATTAAAAAATAAATTATGTCTTAGATGTCATCAATCCAAAAGGTATTACAGTATTTTTTGCTACAGATTTAGGACCAAAACCTTTAAATAATGCGGATACTATTAAAATTATAATGATCATTAAAATAGAAATTCCAATGAATCTAAACCAATTGCTATTTAATAAATCAGATAAGTCAACTGGTGATTGGTCATAATTAGTATTAGTAATTACATCTTCTGTTTCCTCTGATTGTCCTACTGGTTGACAGTCAATATAAATACCTTCATTCGCATTTCCTTTGCTGGGACCATTTTCATTAATAAATAACGGCATTGATTGAGAAGATTGTTTAGCCGTAATACCACTAGGTGTAATTATTTTTTGTATTCTATTTAAATAGTCTTGTTCAATTGATATATTTGAAGCTAAAGGTGTAAAAATTATATAATCAACAGTTTGGGAGCAGTTATAAAATGTATCAGGACCAGTGTAAGAATAAAATGGCTTATAAGGGACTATTTCATTTAATGAAAATTCGGGTGCTCCGGCTTGAACAATATTTACTGTAGCAGTTTCGCCATTTTTAGGAGCAAGTCTAGCGGTTCCTTGTATAATAGATTTTATAATAAGTGAGCCTTTTGAAGTAGTAGCTGTTTGGTCTGGTCTTACAGGCACACTAACAATTAAATTATTGCCGCCACTAACAGGAGTATGAATAATTACTATTTCACCTGGTGCTTGTTTACCCATATAGGCGTGTGCTGATGGAAAATAAATGCGAACTTCAGTTACATTATAGGAGCGCTGATTATATTTAACAGGCGATTCATTGCCTGCATCATATGAAATAGATATATAACTACCTTTGTTAGTTATATTAACACTGCTAGACTGATATTTAAAGCTATAATCACATTTAGAGTCACATTTACCAGTTTGTTGACCAACTACAATATTTAATGGCGTAGTTGAGCTATTACATGTATTTGTTAAAGTAGTCATTTATATATAATTATAAAATTATAAATAAATTCAATATAATTCATAAAATTTAAATAATTCATATAAATGAAATTATAAAAATATTATTTATAAATATGAAATTAACTAAAGCCCGTATAAATAAAGCATTTTCTCAGATACAAAATACAAATCAGACACGAAAGAAATTCAAAAATAAAAAAATTCTAACACATACAAATACTTATAAAAATAGACCTACCGGTATCAAGCAGTCAAATTCTAAGACCTTAAAGAAATGGTAAATATTTAATAGTACTATTTTCATATACTGTTGCTTTAAATGCGTCATTGTATCCTTCTACATAAACAGAATCACCATTATAAAGTTCATCAACACCATAATCATTTAATGCGGACTTGCCCTTAACTGAAATAGGTAGTTTAACATTATTATGCTGATTAGAAATAGTATAATATTGCCATTTTTGTCTATTTGTAAATAATGGGCGACCCATTAGAGGCAATATGTTGTTAGTTGTAGTTCCATTTAAAGGAGTTAAAATGCCAATTTGTCTATAACTTGTATCTACCGCACCAATATTTGTAGACACATTGATAGGCACTTGTTTGGGAACAAAATAACGTTCATCTCTATAAGGCGCTTCATATGGATTTGTTAGTACATCATTAACAGGAGGACTGTCTACAAAATTATTTCTTAGACTTGTATACAAATTGTTGTATAAATTATTATAAGGATAATTAGGCTCCGCAACTATTATTTCATTGGTTCTACGGTATTGATTGTTAGTTTGGCTGTGTTTTTGGTTCTGATAACTAACAAAAACAAAATATCCAATCATAATTAATATAATTGTAATAATTAATGTTGTAAAATTTTCTATACATATTACACCAGGAGGACACTTCTTCATTTATATAATATTATATAAAATTATGTAAAATTATATAATAAATGAAAACAGGTTTACATTTTGGGCATAGACTTAGTCATATCTACCATTTGGCCAATTTTTCCCATATCAAGACCTTGTAACATATCTTGGGCTTTTGATACAAGAGGCATCATAGTATTCATTGCTTCAAATAACTTCTTTTGTTGGTTCATTAATTTCTCAGTATCGGCAGACAAGTTTTGCATTCCACCGGATCCCAAGATTTTATCCAAGTTATCATATGCGTCTTCTAAAGTAGTGGCATAGTCAATTCTGGATGGTTTAGCAGGGCCACCAATTGCGCCACGTTTCTTGCCACTGGCACCAACACCAGCAGGAGCAAATCCTTCATCAGTTACATCTGATGTTGTAGCACTAGTAGCAGATTCTTTTTTAGCCTGAGCCTTAGCTTTCAAATCATTAGCATTAGTGTTGCTTGTAGAAGTTGTAGTAGAAGTAGTGGTAGGAGTAGTAGTAGTATCAGTTGTAGTGTCAGTTGTAGCAGCATCAGAAGCATCACTAGTAACAGTAGCAGCTCCACCTGAAGCGCGTTTATTCTTAACAGCCTGAACATCTGCTTCAACTTGGGTCTGGATTTCTTGTTTTTGAGCATCAGTCAATTGAGAATCAGAAGCATTTTCTAATCCCTCACGCATTCTGCCATTAACCATAAGTAAATTGGTTGCTACAATTGCGACAATTAAAATAACAACCATATTTTTACTAAAGTTTGCCATTAGCAAACATATAAGCGCAAAAAAGATCACCGCATTCAATTTGTTAGTAACAAGATATCCTAAGACATTAGAAATTGCTAAAAACACAATAAAATATAAGAAATACTTGTTGGTTAATAATTTGGAAGCTTCATTAGTAAAACTCATCGTATTTGTATATATATTATATTTTAAAAAAATTGATATAAAATATATTAATGAAAAAGTTGCTATAAATAAAATAAACCAAAATAAAATATAATGTTACAACAAAATTTGAATAATAAATTTGACTTGGTATTGTGCGAGTTATTTAACCGTCATATTCACGGACTAGCTAGTAGTCAGATTCAAGAAGTAGATGGACACTATTTAATAATAAATAAATTTGATGGACAAACAAGAAGATTACTAGATGATCATGATGGCACTATGGATATAGATTCATATTATACAGATAATGATGATGATGACTCCGATAATGATAATGATACAAATGAAACCGTATTATCGTCAATTAGTGATTTTAGCGCATTCTATAATGAATATTATAATGAAACCAATTTGGAACCACATATTATCATAAGAAATTATGAAAATATAATATCTAGACCAGACTATATTAAACCTGAAATAGCTCAATGTATTATTTTACAAACGCAACATAGTGTTGCTATATTAAAGACAATATGGATTAAACTTATTCAACGTAAATGGAAGAAAATTTACGCAGAGCGCCAGAGTATTATGCGAAGGCGTATGTCACCATCATCACTATCAACGCGAGAATTAACAGGAAAATGGCCAACCAATTGTCGGCACTTACCTTCAATATATGGTATGCTAAGCAATCTTTCAAAATAAATCGTAATCTTTAATATAAAATATTAACTAAAAAATATAAACTAAATAATTATTTACTTAATTGTGTCTTCTGTGTTTTTTTGTTTTTGTTTTACCATAAGCTTTGAATTTAGTTTTTTGTCTTGATTGTATTTGTGTTTTAGAAAGTGAGTTTAAAGACTTGGTTACATCTTCCTCTGATACTTCCTTACTTTGTTTATATGTGTATCCACCTCTGTATCTTCTACTATGTCTTCTATTATGTCTTCTATTATGTCTTCTATTATGGGTGCCATGTTTATAACGCATTTGTTCTTCTATACTTGGTTCAAATAATTTAATTCCAAAAATATTCACCATTTATATATTATATTATATTTTTTAATTCTTGCGTAATTTTTTCTATTTCTAAAATAATCGCACGTTGTTCTCTTTGTGCGTCTTGTATTTGTCTGCGACTAATCTTTTCATTTTTAATTAAATCATCTAAATATTCCTTAAGTAGCACCATTGAATCGTGTTGTTGTTGTTTTTCTTTTATAACAGTGTCATAATAATTTTTATAGTTGTTACTTACATTCTCTAAATATTTATTGTTAGTTTTATCTTGTTCAAGCTCCTTGGTCTTCTGTAATAATAAATCCTTTCTTTTTTTTATTTCAGACTCTATTATACTAAGTTGTTTATCTCTTTCTCCAATTGACATATTTTTTTTTCCTGACATATTTTCCTTATGTTATTATATTATAAAATAATTACTATATTATAAAATAATTACTACATTTTATAAATTATAAATTATAATTTATAAAAATTATAAAAAGAATAAAAATTAAAGGAATATAAAAATATTTGATATATATTATTTAGGATGTCTAAAGAACCGTTGCTTATACCAGATGATAATAGATTTGTAATGTTCCCAATTAAATATGACGATATATGGGGTATGTATAAAAAACAGATTGATTGCTTTTGGAGAGCCGAGGAAATTGATTTATCTAAGGATTTGGCCGATTGGGCAAAGCTTAGTGCTGACGAACAGCATTTTATTTCTATGATTTTGGCGTTTTTTGCTGCGTCAGATGGAATTGTTTTGGAGAATTTAGCTCAACGTTTTATGAGTGATGTCCAGATTTCAGAGGCCAGAGCATTTTATGGTTTCCAGATTGCGATGGAAAATATACATAGTGAGACATACAGTCTACTAATTGAGACATATATTAAAGATAAAGAACAGAAGCATAAATTTTTCAATGCAATTAGTAATTACCCGTGTATCAAGAAGAAGTCAGATTGGGCGCAAAAGTGGATCCATGATAATCGCAGTAGTTTTGCGACACGTCTTGTGGCATTTGCTTGTATTGAAGGCATCTTTTTTTCTGGCGCATTTTGTAGTATATTTTGGCTTAAGAAACGCGGTCTAATGCCAGGTCTAACATTCAGTAATGAATTGATTTCTCGTGATGAAGCACTCCATTGCGAATTTGCTATATTATTATATTCAAAATTAGAAAAGAAATTGCCAAAAGCAAAGCTACACGAGATTGTTAAGGAGTGTGTTGAAATAGAAATAGAATTTATTTGTGACGCATTACCATGCCGATTAATTGGAATGAATAGTGAACTAATGGGGCAATATATCCAATTTGTAGCAGACAGACTTTGTCTTCAATTAGGCTATCCTAAGATATATAATGTAGGTAATCCTTTTTCATTTATGGAGCTTATTAGTCTTGAATCAAAGACTAACTTTTTTGAGAAGCGTGTTGGAGATTATGCTTTAGCAAATGTAAATAAGACGGAAAATGATTTTGATTTTACTGATGAATTTTAAAATATTTATATTTATTATAAATAATAAAAATAAATATGTCTAAAAATAAAATAGCACTTATTTGTTTTAAACCCAAAGATATTTATTTAAATTTTTTAAATAAATTCACTAATTATGAAGTCTATATTATAATAGATGACAATTCAGTTAATTATGCGCTGCTCTACCAGAAAAAATATGGTATTAATAATAAATTAAAATTTGTTCAAATGCCTGATAAAATATGTAAACAATATGGTTTTACAAATGTAAATAAAATTGGCATTAATAAAGTTATTAGTGGCTGGGATAAAGCATTATGTTACTTTGCTTTTGAAGGATCTAATACTGATAAAATATGGTTTATAGAAGATGATGTATTTTTTCATAGTGAAGAAGCATTGTTGAAAATAGACGCTATGTATCCAGATTATGATTTACTGGCAAACTGTGATTTTAAACCAGCAACTAAAAAAAATGAATGGCACTGGAACTATATTGACATTAAAATACCAGGACCATATTATTTCGGTATGATGTGCGCAACACGATTATCATATTATGTATTAAATAGAATCCGTAATTATGCCAGTATATATAAAGAATTATTTTTTTTAGAAGCATTATTTCCAACCTTAAGTAGAGCTAATACTAAAACAAAAGAGCTTAAATGTGGGTGTCCAAATGAATTAAAAACAGTTTTATATCGTTATCATCATAATGATAATCAAAATAATAATAATAATAATTATGATTATACTTATGATAGTATTTCTAATAAAGATAATATTTATCATCCAGTAAAGGATATTTTAAAACATAATGAATTTAGAAACTAACTAACAAAATGAATAAAAAGATATTAAATATAAAAAACTATTATATTTAATATAATAAAAATGTTAACGTGTAATTTACAGGGTGGACTCGGCAACCAATTGTTTCAAATATTTACTACTATTGCGTTTAGTTTAAAAACAAGCAACAGTTTCTTCTTTCAATATAAATACCAACTAACAAATGAAAAGGATGCTTTAAATGGCGCTACAGTTCGTTATACATATTGGGATACATTCTTATCTAGTTTAAATTCATTTGTAAAAGACGCAAATAAGCTGCCAAATTTAGAATTAATTATAAAAGAAAAGGGTTTTAATTATGATCCATCACTCTTATTAAACTTGATGAACAATCAGCAAAAAGTAAAGATGTTAGTTGGTTACTTTCAAAGCTATAAATATTTTGATATGTATAAGAAAGCTATATTTAAACTTGTAAAATTAGAAGCAAAACAAGATTTATTAAAAAATAATTCTGATATTAACTTTGACACAACAGTATCGCTACATTTTCGCCTTGGTGATTATAAAAAGTTACAAGATTATCATCCAATTTTATCAGAAACATATTATATAGATGCTTTGAAACAAATTAAAAAAAATACAAATAATAATATGAACAATCCAGTTAGAACTGTATTATATTTTTGCGAAGATGCTGATTTTGATGAGGTATTAGAAAAGATTTACAATTTGGAGCAAATATTTCCTGAGTTAATATTTATACGCGCAGACAATATGCTCCAAGATTGGGAGCAAATGATGCTAATGAGTTTGTGTAATCATAATATAATAGCAAATAGCACATTCAGTTGGTGGGGCGCTTATTTTAATACGAACCCTACTAAAATTGTATGCTATCCGGGAACATGGTTTGGACCAAAAGCGGGACATGATACGAGTGATTTATTTCCTGAGGATTGGATTATGATTTAATAACGTCTATTACGTCTAGTGCGTCTAGATTTTCTTGAGCGTCTAGATTTTCTAGTTCTTGATTTTCTTGAGCGTTTACCACGAGCTTGTTGTTGTTCTTCTTGAAATTCATCATTATTAGCTTGTTGTTGTCGTTCAAAATCAACCATTCTTTGGTTAACTTGGTTACGAGGAATTCCAACAGGCTCTGGCATATTCTCATGATTTATTAAATCATCTAATTGTGGTATTTCACGTTCATTTTGACGTTGACGTCTTCTTGATTGGTTATTATATTGTTCTTCTCTTATAATAGCACGTTTACTGCGACGCGGAGCAACATTAACATTGCCAGTAGTATTAGGTGCAGGAGCAGCAGCCAAAGTATTTGAACTCATTTATAATATTTATATATATTTTAATAAATATTATTAAAACAATAATTCCTGAAACATAAACCAATTTTCACTAAAATGAATTTGAAATAGTTGTGGATTTGTAAAAATACAGTCCATAATAATTTGCTGATCATCTTTAATAGTAAATCTATTGTTAAAGTAATATTGTAACTTAGCATCAAACATTCTGCTATAAATCTCGGCTAATTGTTTTGTCAAAATAAAAAACCCACCAGCAAAACAAAGTTCTTGAATATATTTACTATTACAAGGAACAGTTTTCTTTGTTATATGATTATTATATGTATAATGCTTAATAACATTGTCTTGTAGAATTTTGTATTTTATTTGGTCTTTTTGGATACAACCATAGTGAATTTTATTTGGAAAATTAAATAATAATGTTAATGGACTAGGCCACGATTTAAGTGCGTTTATTTTATCAGAACTTAATTCCCGAAAGTAGCCAATATCACACCAACCATAAAACCGAGTAGTAAAATATTTGTTATATATTGTATTAGTAACAAAGTGTATTTTTTCACACCACAGCATATTAAGTTGCCAATCAGTCTTTTTGTGTAAAAACAGATTGCTTGTATTATGATTTCTAATCCAGTTTTCCTTATATTTGTAACCATAAAACTCGCTCATTGGTTTAATAATAATCTTAATTTTGTCCTGATTCTTAGTATAGTTTTCAGTTATTAATATTGGTTTTAAAGAATTGAAACCATCAATATCTGTGTATAATACAAGATTAAAATTGTTTATAATGGAAAATAAATTAGTTATCCATTCTAAAAATGTAGTTACTGAAAATTTGGATTTAACAATATACCAACATGTTGAAAATGTTACTAAAATAGGTGTGTCAACTAATACTGGTTTATTTGGGTTTTTATTTGTTAAAGAAGATTGGACTAATGGATTAGGATTTGAACTAGTATTTGAACTAGTATTTGTAGATTTGTTAGTATATGCTATTTTAAACATAGAATAAATAGAGAAATATATTGTAATATTTTGAACTTATACTAACAAATAA